>Ga0183101_1000961_pt1 | contig 30814 bp, 29 predicted proteins | sample Biomet3_FD_127790 | JGI IMG/M metagenome (GOLD analysis project Ga0183101, IMG submission 127790) | Microbial communities from bioreactor (seeded with sewage sludge) at LBNL, California, USA - Biofuel metagenome 3 | ecosystem: Engineered > Bioreactor > Anaerobic > Unclassified ...
ACATCCGCGGCATAGAGGACAACAAGAAGATGGTGGTGGATCTCGATGTCTAAAGAGGAGCTCGATGCCCGGGCAATGAAGGCGCTCATGGGCATTGCATCGGCATGGTACGACCAGATGAAAGGCGGGGAGATCCCCTCGATCTCGCTTCCCACGCGTACCAAGTACAACATCGAGTACGACGATGCAAGCGAGGTCTGGAAGTACGGCGACAAGGAGAGCCTGCGCACCGCGGCAACGGCAAAGACCGCAACGCATCTTCTAAAGATGGCCTATGTGATCGGTTTTGTCAAGACCCAGCTCCGCGAGAACCGGTCCTCGACATTAAGAGAAATGTATTACATCTCGGAGGGCTGGAAGCGGGCAAAGTTCGGGGCGCAGGACGAGAGCAACTTCCTGGTGGAGGATCTCGAAATCATCTCGGATGTCCCGCGCGAGGGCTTCCACCTCCGGCCCGAGGAGAACGGGGCAAGCGTGTACGGCCCGATGCGAATCCGGGAACCGACCCGGCGCGGCCCGAAACTGATCCACTGCCAGGACGATGTGGGCGAGGCGGGGTACTCCATCCCGAATAACGTGGAGAACCTCGAACTCGTTGACCACGATGCGAAATTTCTGATTGCCATGGAAACGGGTGGTATGTACGACCGGCTGATCGAGAACGGTTTTGATGAGGAGTACAACGCGATCCTCCTCCACCTCAAGGGCCAGCCGGCCCGGTCGTCCCGAAGGCTGCTCAACCGGATCAGCCAGACCTGGAACCTGCCCATTGTCGTCTTTACCGATGGCGACCCGTGGTCGTATCGGATTTACGCGTCCGTGGCGTACGGGGCAATCAAGAGCGCCCATATGTCCGAGCTGCTCGCGACACCAAAGGCGCAGTTCCTGGGACTTCAGCCGAGCGACATCCGGGACTACAACCTGCCGTCCGACAAGTTGTCGGATAAGGATGTCGAGGCCTTAAACGCGGAGCTGACCGATCCCCGGTTTGCAACGGAGTATTGGAAAAAGCAGATCAATTTACAGCTGGAGTTGGGTCTGAAATCGGAACAGCAGGCATTTGCGGCGCGGGGGCTGGATTTTGTGACGAAAAAGTATCTGCCGGCGAGGTTGAGTGAGATGGGGATAATTTAGGAGGAGTATGATCAACGAGATCTATCCCCCAAACAAGTATGCTGTTGAGGAAAAACACCATTAAAAAAAACCGGGGATAAGAATCCGGTATGTAGTATAATGTGATAATCCTGCTAAATGATCGATATGAACGTCCCCCTCCAGGAACCGTAGGCGAAGTACCGTATGAGTGATTGTAATTTATTTAAAAAAGAGGAATAGATTATTTCCATTCAGTGAGATTGAGTGATCTTTGCCATGAAAGTAGCGTTCCAGTCTGCGGCAATTGATGATAACCTGAAAGGTGGTGTGGAGACCTATGCACGAAATCTCCTGGAAAGTTTTACGAAACAGGGAACGATCGATCAGGTATATACTATTCATTATCCACAAAATACCAGAGATTTTTATAACGATAAGAACGAGGTTTTAGTACCGGATTATCCGTTGCACCTATCTAAAATCTTTGGGATCCCGGCAGCGATAAAAAGATGTAATCCGGACCTTGTTCATTTCCCTGTGCATCGGTGCGATGATTTTCTCTCGTATTTCCTGAATAGGGATATAAAAAAAATTCTGACCATTCATGATCTTATCCCATTCTTTATCGATGAACAAAAAAGTTTCCAAAATAGGCATTTATGGGTGCCCCTGTTAAAATTTGCCCATAAAAAAAATACTTGTATCATTGCGGATTCAAATAATACAAAGAGGGACTGTGAGAAATACCTGCATATCCCAACGGAGAAAATACGGGTTATACCTCTGGCAGCGGATCCCGTCTTCCAGCAGCACGAAAACATTGATGTAATTAAATCCCGGATAGCGACCCGGTTTGGGATTGAACCGCCGTTTCTCTTTTATACGGGATCCTTGATGCCGCGAAAGAACATCCGCCGCCTTATTGAAGCGTTTCGTATACTAAAACGGAAATCTTACCCACATACTCTTGTAATCGGGGGGCCAGACACCACTTGTCCGAGGGATCTCAGGGAGATCATCACAAATGAGAACATGCAGCGCGACGTTCTCTTTACCGGGTACGTAACAAAGGAGGATCTTGTGGATATGTACAATGCCGCCGAAATATTCGTGTATCCCTCCCTGTACGAAGGTTTTGGGATTCCCCCACTTGAAGCTATGGCTTGCGGGACACCGGTTGTAACTTCTAATACTTCATCGTTACCCGAAGTAGTAGGTGATGCAGGAATACTTATCGATCCGATGGATGCGAAAAAATTGGCTGATGCTATAGAAGTGTTAATTCTTGACGAAGGATATCGTATAGACTTATCAAAGAACGGACTTGAACGAGCAAAGATATTTTCATGGGAGAGGACGGGACGGGAAACCTGGGAGGTATATGAGGAAGTGATAGATTAATTAATGATATTATAATTGGGGATAGTTACAAGAAAATTCACCATTTTTTTCACGCAAGGTCGAAGTTTGCGGGCATTTTTTTCCCCGATAATGAACTGAACTAGTTCCCAGTAAAGATATGGATGGACCAGATACCGAAGGTCATATTTTAAGGCAATTTTAAAATTTTTTACTGCTTTATGAAAATATCTCCTCCTCAAAAATGTCAGCGCACCTGAAAAATAAACATAGCCGAACACGTTTTTCCGAAGAGGTTCAAGTCTGGGATTATTCGCAAATATCCGAGTGTAAATAGAAAGCATTTCATCGAAATATCGGTAATCAAGAGCGCTGCTCTTGGCATTCGGATATATCCGTGCACAAGAAAACGTTTCAGGGACATAACAGGTTTTAAACTTCAACAGGATTTTAAGCCAGTAATCATAGTCCATGGCGAGATGGAGGGTCTTATCAAAATATCCCACACTATCTATCACATTTTTCCGGAAAAACACGGATGGTTGGGGCAGGTAAAACTCTCCGGCCAACAGATATTTTCCCAAATTTACTTTGCCGGTTTTATGATGTTCGATAATTCGGGAATTTGTATCAATGTGAGTTACATCCCCATAGATCATAGCAATCGTCTCATACCGCAAAAACATTTCGGCAATCCGATTCAGTGTGCCGGGTTCATAGATATCATCGGAGTTGAGGTATGCAACAATCTCACCGGTGGCTCGTTTTAACCCCTTGTTGATAGCATCGGTCTGGCCTTCATCCGGTTCTGAAATCCATGTAATATACCGATCATATTTTTTTAAAACCTGAAGGGTCAAATCCGTGCTGCCCCCATCGATTACAATATACTCCAGATTGTAGTAATCCTGTAAAAGAACGGAACGAATTGTTTCCTCAATATACTGCCCCTGGTTATAACTAGGTGTGATAATTGTTATTCGGGGCAAATCGCATTTTTCATCGCCGTGAGTCTCTTTACCGTCAGACATCACGGTCCATGGCCAGCCGGTCTTTCCTACCAATGGGGGCGGTATATTCGAGAGCTGAAAAGTGTTCATCGTTCTAATATCAGGTTAGCATCCCGGTTTCAAATATGTTGGTTTTTTAATACCGGTGAAATCTTATAAAAAACATACTGCATTTTTAGCAGATATAGCATGTTCACAGTATACATGATGACAGGATCACATCAGACCCCCATGAGTAAGTTCAGGTAAATGATAAAACAATAGAAATCAAAGACGTACTTGAATAATGAAATCCATACTGATAACCGGAATAAGTGGTTTTGTAGGGGGGCATTTTACCCAGTTCCTTATAAATAAACAACCGGAATATGTCATTCATGGAGTGAGCAGATCAAAACCCACCTGGGATTTTATTCAGAGCCGGGATGTTGTTCTGGATGCAGTTACATTTCACCAGTGCGATTTACTCGATGCCAAAAAGATCACGGAGATTATCAAAGAGATCCAGCCGGATTATATCCTTCATCTGGCATCATTTAGTTCCGTTTCCCAAAGTTGGAGGGAGCCCTTGGCATCTTTTCTCAATAACACTAATGCATTTCTCAACATTGTAGAAGCGGTGAGAATACCGGAACTGGATACAAAGATATTATCGGTTGGTTCTTCAGAAGAATATGGCATAGTTAAAGAAAGTGATCTTCCTCTTACTGAACAAAAAAACGTAGCACCGGCGAATCCGTACGCTGTCGCACGTGTCTCTGAGGAGAATCTTGCCCAGATTTATGCAAAGGGGTTCCATCTAAATATCTGTTGTACGCGGTCCTTTAATCATATCGGACCGGGGCAAAGCGAACAATTTGTAGTAAGTTCTCTTGCAAGACAATTTGCTGAAATTGCGGTTCATCACAAAAAACCGGTCATTAAACTTGGAGCGGGATCGATTATCAGGGATTTTATTGATATTGATGATGTAATCCATGCATACGATGCGATACTTGAAAAAGGGGAGACCGGAGAAATATATAACGTTTGTAGTGGCAGAGGATATTCCATATTGGATATTGTAAAAGCTCTTTCAAAATTAACTGATATACCGGTAGTTGTGGAACAGAACCAGACACTTTTCCGCCCAATCGATAACCCCGTACTCATCGGGAATTACGATAAACTTCACAAAACTACTGGCTGGAAACCGGAGTGTCCTCTTGAAAAAAGTCTCGAAAAAATTCACGCTTACTGGCTAAATAAATTATCATAGACTTTTTTGGTATTCTAGGCAGTCAATCCCAAAAAAAGAGTTTCAGTTGTTCCTATCCACGAGCCATGAGGGAATCCTGCAAATATTTGTTATGCATATTATCATCAATTACATTTTGAACGGATTTGGATTTGTTGGGAGAGAATGGAATAGTACACCTTGCTTCCCGACATTATTCGGGTATTGTGTAGTGAGGCATACTAATTGGATTCAATTGGGGATTCTCAAGCGTATCCAAAACAATTCTTTCATACTGGGTCGCAAATATTTGTTGTTGCCCTTTTAATTTTTCAAAAATTCCGGTTAACTGCTCGTTTCCAGATTCCATTTTTTCACGTTGAAGTAATTCAAACAGGATATTTGCAAGCCGTTCCGGATTATGGGACGGGAAAAATATCCCATATTTCGGATCTTGTTCCCGATGAACTGGGATATCCGAAAGAACTACTTTGAGGTTTAGCGCCTTTGCTTCTTCAACAGATGTGCTCCAGCCCTCAAAGAGCGAGGGATTGATAACGGCAACTGCATGTATCATAAGCTGAATCAGTTCATTGTAGGGAACAATTCCTACAACCTTGAAATTTTCCGAAATCTGGAACTCCTGTATTTTCTGCTGAAGGATTCCGAAATAATCTGGCTGGCGGTAATCTGACAGATTCCCGGTGGCAATGATGGTAACCGTATGACCGCGGATTTTTAAAAGGTTCAGTGCTTCAAGAAGAACCATATGGTTTTTATGTACCCAGAACTGGTTGGGGACGATAAAATAGGGCCCTTTGATCAGATATTTCTTTTTTAAAAATGCAAAATCCGACAGACCGGAAAGATTCATAGTACCGGTAACAAAATGTAAAACGCGATATTTTTTTGCATATTCCGGATAAAACTTTTCCGCATCGGATTTTGCAACATTGCTGCTGAAGATCACCCTAGTGCACTCTACACAGGTTGTCCGAAAATCACTATCTCGACCGGCTAATTCAGTACTGGAAAAAAAATCAGGGAGGTATTTATGCTGAAAATCCGGGATCCAGCCGATTGTCGGAAGAGGGGATCTTCTACCTAACGAGCCGAAGTGGGACAAAACAGCTATTTCATTCTTTTTCAGAAGATGCTCAAGAACGATATCCCGGTGCAGCACTCTCCGGAGTACGCGACGAACAAGTGCAGATGGGTGATCCAAGTCAAATATATGGGATTTTACGATTGTGATCGCAGGCATACTTTCCAAGATTTTCCTGTCGGAATCATAACCGGTAAAGATCACCGGGTCAATATTTCGTTCAGGGTTTGCGCAAATTGCACCGATCAGGTTCCGGTAATAGTTGATCCCACCAAGCCAGTTGTTATTCCTGAAGTTGAGAACAAATCCAACCCTGATCACGGCACACCTGATCGATACCAGCGGACATATTCATCTAAGCCATCCTTGATGGAGATCTCAGGCTTCCATCCATACCCTGTCGCTTTTCCAATGTCTGCAACATATCCCGGAGGATCTCCGGGTTTCTGAATTTGGGAGAAACAGGGGGGATCCTGCATATTCATTTTTCGGATAAGTGCTGTGATAATCTCCTTTACTGGGATTCCTATGCCGGTCCCGCCATTGACGATTACGGGATCGGGTGATGCATGTGATGACAGGACAAGAAGAAGCCGGGCAGCATCCTGTACATGCAACCAATCCCTGATCTCAAGACCGGTCCCATAGAATTCGAAGTCGCCATTCTCAATTTTCGTGCAGGCGTCCCAGAATAACTGTTTCCGGAGTCCGGGGCCGTAGAGGGAGAAAAACCGGGAAATTGCTATAGGTAGAGCAAAATGCTGTGCATATGACCGTATGAGTTCTTCTGTTATTTTTTTATGAACACCATACGGGGAGACGGGGTTGAGAGGGGTGGATTCCGCAATGGGCAGGGTTTCAACATTCCCGTACACCGCAGCACTTGAGGGATAAACAAACACCGTTTTTGGTGAATGCAGCCGGAGAAATTCCAGCAGGGTCAGAGTCGTTGAAACAGTGCGCTCAAAATCCTGCATCGGGTGCGTAAGTGAATATCCAACGGATCCGCTGCCCGCGCAGTGTACGACAACATCCGGCTGCTGCACATACGTATTGAGGGATTCCATGGAAATATTACAGGGATGCCACTCTGAAAGTCCCCAGTGCTGCCATTCGGAACGCAACCACGTACCATGACCGAGGCCAATGACCGTATAACCCTTTTCGGAGAAGACACTGGCTACATGCCGTCCGAGAAATCCGTATGCCCCGGTTATGATAGCTTGTTTATCCATCACTCTTTTTCCTCCCGATAAATGAATACAAGCGACCGGGCGTTTTATCAAATAGTCCCTGTAATTTTATCATAGCGGTGGGGATTAATGGTGAGAGTGGAAGAGATATTTTCTTGGCTATCTGCTTTTTCCTACTGTCAAGTGATTCCGGGAACAGGTTAATATCAGAAGCACACGGGTTCAGGACATCTGTGACCTCAATATCGCTGTCAGTAATAGCAGCCAGATACTGGTTAAGCAAGTATGCATTCTCACCGCCATACATTTTCTGGAGAGGGTGGTGTGCGAGAAAAATATCAAGGTCCTCCATTTTGCTGATCACATGTTCACGGGTTGCCATAAATATTCCCTCGGGTTTAAGGACACGGGAAATTTCCCTGCACATTTTGGGTAAATCGTGTGCATGATGTAATATCTGGCGTCCATAAACGACATCAAATGAATTATTCCTGAACGGAAGTGACTCCGCAAATGTTTGAACCACTGAAATTGGCAGGTGTAAATCCGATGCAAGATCTCTGATTGCCCCGGCACCAACAATACTGCTGGGGTCGGGTTCAACCGCGACAACCTCCCACCTATCCCGTGCGAAAGCATAGCTGGATATTCCCCTTCCCGCACCTAGATCCAGGATCTTCCCGGATTTTCCGTCCAGCCGTTTTTGGATCTCTTTCCATTCTGAGCTCTGGTAAAAACGATCAGCTGCATCTATTAACGGATCATCATAATAGCATGCTCTGATGAGCTCGGTCTGATCGGGCTGGGATCGCAGCCAGAGAACGGCTTCTTCCCAGGTCAGTACCTTATCGTTCATTTTCCGGGATCTCCCGGATTATCCGGGCGGGATTTCCTGCGACAATTGTGTAAGGGGAGACATCTTTTGTCACAACACTTCCAGCACCAATGATGGCTCCTTCACCGATGGTGACGCCTTTTAGAATAATTGAATTAAAACCAATCCATGCTTTATCGTTAATAATAATTGGCTTGCGAATAACATTCGTCCAATTTTTTTCACGATTAAACCATTTTTTTACGTCATCCTTACGTTCATGAAAGTATAGTGAGTGAGAATTATGATCAACGATATTACATCCCCATGCAATCAGAACATCATCACCGATTTCTATTTTTTCTGTACAGATAATAGATGATCCACCAATGAAGGTATTGTTACCGACGGTTATACTTGAATTCTCGCATTCAAAAACAAGATTGCCTTCAATAATAGAGCCTGTGCCAATGACAAGTTTTGTATTTTTCAATGGTTTTATTTTGCTATAACTGATTTTAGTATCTGGAGAAATACAGTATTTATAGTGGTTTAATAATTTCCTTCGACAAAAGATATCATAGATTTGCACAATAAACCTTTTCATAACAAACCCGTGATTAAAATCGATATTCAAACAATTATACCTTTTCTGCTCCTGAGATTATTGAAATAAATTTAAAATATAACTGTTCAATTTCTCCATCCTCATGCGGTATGTATGATCGCGCAATGTGCGTTTTTGCCCGGCTTGAGCTATTTGTTCTCTCTCATCATCATGCTTTAGATAATATTTCACCTTTTCGACGCATTCCTCCTGATCCCGGTACGTAAGTATCTCCACGTCGGGTTCAAAGAAATCGGCCATATTTCTTTTCCAGTCTGTAACTAGGCAGGCGCCCATTCCTGTTGCTTCAAAGAGCCGGATATTCCCTGCATATTGTTCGCTGCAGTCGATATGACAATTGAAGGTCATTTTTGACCGGGAAAGAACAGAATAATAATCCTTCCCGAAAACAGGGGCATGAATCCGCTTAAAAACACTTGACGGATTCCTTTGGAGGTCGAGTGTTCTCATGAGTGAATGGCCCGCTTTCCTGACCGGTGCGGGAATAAACGACGCTGAAAAAAAACCGTCAATTATTGTATCAGGGACAAAATCACCCCAGACCTCAAGAGGAGTTTGAGCCAGCAACGATTCAATCAGGTGATACCGTGAGCTAAACGGTCCATTGGAGGAGCCGACAGACCCCAGAAACGTGAATCCGAGATCCCGCGTTCGTGGCCCGATGCCGGCAAGAGATCTCTCTTCAAAGGCAAGAGGGAGGAGGTGGGCATTAATACGCAGCTCTCTCATTCTTTCCACAAAATTAGGTGCTGCACTTATCATCAGATCCAGATCGGAAAACTGGAGGAAATCAGCAGTGGGTGCTGCCCGGTACCCCATTATTTTTACATGGTTTTTACATCTGGCGCGAATTTCATTCCTGAAGTTCCGGTTAAAAAGATAAAGATCTTCAAGAAAAATAATTTCGGGATCAAATGCCTCAATCTGGGCAATAACAATGTCTTTCAGCCATGTTTTCTGAAAAAATTTAACATCATGTTCTTGAGCCCAGAGTACCTGTAGCGCTTTAATGGAGGCGTTATGGGTTTGGGTTTGGTTACCCAGCTCTCGTAAATATTCGCTGTGCCGGATATAAAAAAAACTATTCACAAACCGGTCAAATAATTCCACATAAGAACAGGCATTATAATCCGGATTTTCTTTGAGGAACTGGCGTTCAAACCTGGGGTATGATGAGGTAAATTTCAAAAATCTATACGCCATGTAAACTCCCGATAATCCCGGTTTACCCGTTCAAACAGGCGGCAATTTGTTGTGCAACATATTCCATCATAGTCTCAGTTAATTCCGGATACATGGGCAGGGATAAGATAATATCCTGATATTCCGAGGCAACCGGGAATTCCTGTTTTTGATGGCCCAGATAGTGGTATGCGGGCAGGAATGGAAGTGCAACAGGGTAATGAACCCCGGTCTCTATCCCTTGTTCCTTAAGATACGCCGCAAGCCTGTCTCTTCCCTGTGTCCGTACGGCGTAAACATGGAAAATATGCGAAACACCAGGCCTGATTTTTGGGGTGGATAATCCTCCAATTTCATCCAGCAGTTTTGTATATAGTTCCGCATTCCGGTAGCGCTTTTTGTTCCATTCATCAATATAGTTCAGTTTCACTGAGAGAACAGCAGCCTGGATTCCATCCAGACGGCTGTTCATCCCTTCAAATTCATGGTCATGTTTATGCAGTGAGCCATGGTTGGCAAAGCGACGGATTTTTTCCGCTAGTGCATCATCATTGGTGATGACAGCCCCGGCATCCCCATATGCCCCGAGATTTTTTCCCGGGTAGAAACTGAACGTTCCTGCATCGCCGAAGGTTCCAACTTTTTTTCCCTGAAATTCCGCAAAATGGGCCTGGGCGCAATCTTCTATGAGATAAAGATCATGATCGTCACAGATTTTTTTGATCGCTGCCATATTTGCGGGCTGCCCATAGATGTGAACAGGAAGGATGGCTTTTGTTTTTGATGTGATCTTCTCTTCGATTTTCGTGGGATCAATCGTATAATAGTCTCTCTCAATGTCCACAAAAACCGGTGTTGCTCCGGTCATGCTAATGGTTTCGGACGTTGAGATCCAGCTTCCCGCGGTAGTAATGACTTCGTCTCCCTTTCCAATCCCAAGCATTTTTAGCGAGATAAAAATTGCATCCGTTCCGTTAGCAACGCCGATGCAATGGTTTACCCCGTATTTTTTCGCGTAATCCGTCTCAAATTTCTGGACATATTTACCACGGATAAACGCGGTCTCATCAATGACGGCATGTATCGCTGCGTCAATCTCCGGTTTTATCGTTTGGTACTGGGCTTTTAAATCGACCAAGGGGATGTGCATATCTCATTCTCCAAAGATAATGGATCGGTTTTTTTGAAAAGTTGTCGGTTCGTTGTGAATGAGGAATGTCAAGAAAATCAGTTTGTCCTATATCACAGGTATTGTTCCTTGAGAAATTTTGAAAATTCCAATTGTGTAGTAAATAGTAGATCGGGGTTATATTTAAGAAGAATGTCACCTGTTCGGATTCCGAAACTGACGGCTGCGGTTTTCATTCCCAGGTTTTTTCCAGCCAAGATGTCTGTTTCAGTGTCTCCGACAAACAAGCAATCTCTCGGTGAAATATCATGCAGTAATCCTGATTCTTTGATTAGTGCAACTTTAATTTTCCAGCGATCCTCCGAACTGTCAATGGCAGGATTCGATAATACCCGATAAAACCATGAATTAATAGTAAGGTTGCGGAGTTGCTGATGGAGATGTTCCGGCTTGTTCCTTAGGGTTACCAATACAGACGGAATTTCGTGAAAGAGACGCTCATAGGTGGGGAGAAGGGCAGTCCATACTTTATCGTATTCAAGAAAAACAGGGTCTTCAATCAATTTTTTCCGGTTTATTGAATACATATTTGCCAATTCCGTCTTGGGGGCAACGGCAAGGATTTCGACTTCGGATATCTTTTGTCTTTTTTTATCCCAATAGTTATCTTTTGATAAGGGAATAAAAGAAGTTTTTTTTAGGCATTCACAATATACCTCAAAGTATCGTTCGGATACATCCAATATAGGCCCATCGAGATCGAAAAATAATTTTATAGGGCCAGTCATTTTTTACATACAACATATAAGTTCGAACAAATATCCGGGGGGCATTCCCTGCTAACTTCAAAAATCGCCCGGATTAGCTCCTGCGACCAGTCTTTCATTTGTCTTTGAGAAACCAGTTTTAAGTTAAAACCACCTACCTCAACAATTTTGTAGCCCGCAGAGATGACATCCTGCAATAATGCCTCCTGATCGTACACCCGTTGATGCCCCACAAGTCGATCCTGATCATTCAGATCATAGACCGTGTTGAGCAGATTTAATTTGACTCCAATTTTCCTATGCAAAGAATTCGCATTGGGAACTGAAAATATTGCATATCCGGTATTTTTTAGCCAATTTTTACTCCGGGAAAGGACTTCGACAGGATTATCCACATGTTCGAGCACATGATTGCCTAGGATTATATCCACCTGATTTTGGGGGGGCAATTTAAACAATTCAAAGTATGAATGATGACAAATGATATGGGGATAAGACTGATATTTCTCTACAGCGGAATCATACAAAGATTTCGAACCTTCAATAATACGTATCTTTGAAAAGTCCTCTTTAAAATGATCTACCAAGCCACCCTCCCCATAACCCATAATTAAACATGTCCCGGCGAGTTTTCCATATTTTTGAACTAATTCATAATTCAGTCTGGCACTATTTTCTGCCATAATCTTAGCATTAATAACACCATCGGGTGTGTTGTAGAAACTACTACCTTTAATTTTCATGGCTCTCACCTTGGCGAGGGAAGCATTCTTTAAGATTTAAGAAGAATTCTTTTTCTTTTGGGGTTAAACCAGAAATTTCCCTGTGCTCGCATATTGCATGGATCATTTTGTCTACATCAAAATTTCTGATCTTTATCCCAGAGATTGTGATAACACCGACTTGATCAATACCTTCCACAATCTGTCTAGCTAGTGTTTTAACAAAAATATATTCTCTCAAATCATTATTGAATATTGTACATTCAGCGTTTTCAGTATATTTTCTAAACAACAAAGGGATCAATTTTGCCTGCCGTTGATGCGGTCCAAACACACTAGGAAGTCTCATTATCACGTAATTCTGCTGCATTTTGACAATTTTTTCTGATTCGAGTTTGGTCATTGCATAATCTGAAAGCGGCTGTTTTGTTACATCCGTAGTGGAGATGTAGACAATTTTTGACTCCGAGTATACTTCGCAGATGTTTTTAGTGCCTTCAATATTGACTTCAATCATATCTTTAAGGGAATATTGCTCGCGATGTGTAATTATGGCAGCAAGATGGATAATAGCATCAAAAGCGCCCTTTGGGAACGTATTTTTATCCCGTATATCTCCGGAAAAAGCAATAGCACTATGTTCACTGCGCTTAAGTTCATTCATGACCCATTCGCCGATGAAACCTGTAGCCCCGGTAATAAGGATTTTCATGAGATTTCTTTTAATAATTGCTGATACTCTTCCATTTTTGATTGTATCTCGCTCATATGCAAAAGAACCGGGAGCACATCAATCCCACGAATCCAGTACATATCCGGTTTGCAAGGATTAAGAATATTAAAAGGCCCTTTATATTCATCAAATGCCAACTGAACCAGAATATCAGGCATATTACATCCGGTTTTGGTTATAAAATGATGGGTCGTAAAGAATTTAGAGATATTAATTTCAGTGGGATTGGGTATGCCATCTTTGTCATAGGTAAAATCAACGCTGAAAATTCCGTGGGGTTTCGGATCAGCTACAATAATACATTTTATTGCGAGGGCATCGATTTTTGGATCGGTAACGGTGATACCTACACCTGTCAGACCAGTCACACCGGACTGAGCCCTATTACCAAAAGCCCAGTTCAATCTCTTTCGTCCTTGTGCTACGACGAGCTTGCCATTGAACCATATCGACTGCCATGTAATTGTGTCTCGTGTCAGGTGCTCCGCAGCAATTGTCTTACCCCATGCACATCTCGCGTTGATATGTGCCAAAGCCATCTCATATGTGGGTTTTGAGAGAGAGCCTTTTCCTGCTGCCCCAATTGTTTCTCGTATCCAGATATTTTCTCCAAATTTAGTGAAAGCCTGCTTCAGGTCACATTCATCCTCAATGAGGACGGTATCGGGCACTTTTATCCCGGCGCTTTTCCAGAGTTTTGCAGACAAACCCTTGTCTCTCAATAGCTCAATGGTTTTTTGGGGGGGCATTAATAACTTGCAGCCAGTAGACAGTATTGCATCCCGGTTTTTGCCAATAATATATGCTTCGATTTCCGGTTGAGAATGTAAAAAATCGATTTTTTCTTTTTTAATAAGGTGTTTGATAAATGGGATATATCTTGGATCCGTAGCTTTCGGACAAATGTAGGATTTATCCACATTAGATCTATGAATGTTATATTTATCACAATCAGTACCCACGATATAATATTTTTGACCGTTGGGATCGGCATCTTTTAAGCTCCTCGTGAAACTTAATGTCGATGGCCCTCCACATGCGGTAGCCAGGATTCGTTTCATGTTAAGTCTCGGCATTAATTATCTATTCAATAATCTGTTGTGATAAAATGCGCACAACTTCTTTCGCATGCTCAGGCCCGGTCAGGCATTTTGCCCCATGGGAAATACAATCAATGAAATGTGCAATTTCAACCTCAAGGGGCTCCTTAAAATCAATATGAGGATATACAATATCTCCTGACCACTGATTAAATTTGAAGCCGACGGGCTTATCGTAGTCCATATCTTTCCCAAGGATTGCCATTTTATCAATTCCCTTATTGTAAATGGCAACTTTATCCTCGGCCACATCATCGTAGACTACCATCTTCTTTGAGCCAATGATCGTGGTGCAGCGGATCTTCTGGGGATCCAGCCAGCTGACATGAATTTCAGCCATAATCTTTTTCGGGTACTGGATATTAAGGAAGACAACGTCATCTATATTTTCCTGAACATACGCCATTCCCCGTTTTGCTATTGAAAGGGGCATTGGATCACCAAGCCAGTATTGGATGATGCTGATATCATGAGGCGCAAAATTCCAGAGCGCATCGACATCGGTACGGATGCGACCGAGATTTAACCTGCGACTGTAGATATATCGGATATCCCCCAGCTCGCCATTTTCAATTAATTTTTTTATGTACCGGACCGCTGTATTATAGAGAAACGTATGCCCGACCATTGCAACAAGATTCTTTTTATTGGCAAGTGCTTCTATCTGCTCAACTTCAGAAACCGAAGTTGCCATGGGTTTCTCCACAAGGACATGCTTTCCTGATTCCAGTGCTTTCATTACCAGCTCAAAATGAGTATGAACCGGAGTAGAGATTACGACAGCATCAATTGAATCATCTTGGAATATTTCATCTGAATTTTCAATGACGGCTATAAAAGGGTACAACTTTTTTACATAATCCCGCCGTTCCTGCGACAGATCAACAACCGTCTTGACAGTACAATTCTGATTAACCACGAGATTCCGAAGGAGATTCGGACCCCAGTAACCAATACCAATTTGGGCAACATTGATCATAGTTCACCTTTCATCAGGAGATGTGCGTTTAAATATGGCCAGAATCGTGTACAATCATCCCATGTCCAAGAGTGCGCATCCATTTTTTGTTGGACAAAATCACGGATGACTGGACCGTTCCAGATATCTGAATCCAGAAACTCTTTCGAATTGACTTCTTTTAAGATAAACTCCTTTAATTCATGTGAAAACCATTCAATCATAGGTGCATTCAAACCAATTTTTGATTTGCGCGTCCGTATGTTTTCCGGCATTTTATCTTTCATGGCGTCACGGAGGATCCTTTTAGTAAATCCTCCTCCGATTTTACTGGTCTGGGGCAGTTTAAAAACAAAGGATACCAACCGCCAGTCCATAAAGGGCATCCGTATTTCAATTCCATTACCCATGGATGAACGATCAAAATTTCGTAATATCGTTGGCAGTATGTCATTATGAAAATTTGTATAGAGTGATCTATCAAATCTTGACATAAACTTCATTGTTTCAGGATCGGGATCCGGATCCTGTAAATATTCAGGATGTAACAGCCATGCGGCATTCCGGTTTTTCAGGACAATCTTCGTATAAACCTGCCGTATTTTCTTTTGTAAACACGAGGGTAGAACACGTATCACCATTTTGGGGTATTTCAGAATAATTGTGTTTTTTTTAGATGACACAATGTGTTTCAATGCTTCATCTCGTGTAGCTTCAGGAAGCATCCCCAGATAAATATTCAAAATATCGTTAGCATAATCATTTAATCGTGCCGATTGGACAGTAAAAAATGCATCCTCAACAAGTCCCGGATAGCCTCCTAGCATTTCATCCACACCATGTCCGTCGAGGGATACCTTGACTCCTGAATGCATCATTCTTTCATAAATCGCATTACCAACAGGAGGAGTCAGATAGATATAATCTCCTTGAAGTGTCAGTTTAAGGATAGATTCGGATAATTCAGAATACTCCGGTATAATATAATTTGGCTGACCGCCAGTGAACTTAATCACGTCATTTGCATATGCAGCTTCATCCAGACTAGTTCCGGGAAATGTTGCGATAAATGCTCTTTGCCAATCACGGGGAATCCTGATAGACGGGGCGTTGCGTCTCATCAAATCATGAATCATACAATATACTGATGAGGAGTCCACCCCTCCACTCAGTGCCGAACCAAGGGGAACATCGCTTCGCATCCTGATACGACAGGCATCGGTAAAAAGTTCCCGAAATTCTTTCACTTGATCTTCATAGAGGTTCGGGATGGCATCACCTGCCTCAAGGGTTGACCACCATCTTTTTTGTTGGATGCCGGATTCATGAGAGAAAAGTATCTGATGACCGGGTAAAACTTGGAATATATTCTTAAAAATGGTTTTTCCAAATCCTTCCAGGCAAAATACATTATTTAATACGTTTGTTAAGTTTTCTGGATCGAATTCCCTCTTAAAACCATCAAGATGCTTGAATGCAAGTGTTTCGGAAGCAAACGCAAAAAACGTTCCAGGAATGTATACGTAATACAGAGGTTTTATGCCAAACCGATCTCTTGATAAAAACAAATTCTTTTTTTCACTATCCCAAATGGCTAGAGCCCACATGCCATTAAATTTTTTCTGGCATTCTTCACCCCATTTATCATATGCAGCCAGTATAACTTCTGTATCGGATTCACTTTGAAAGTGATAGCCCAATCTTTTAAGTTCTTCCTTTAATTCAATAAAATTAAAAATTTCACCATTATAGGTAATCCAGTATCTCCTTTTCAGGTAGGACATCGGCTGTCTGGCGTTATCGGTTAAATCCAAGATTGCCAACCTCCTGTGTCCTAATCCGACACGATGGGTCTCATCGATATATATTCCCTCGCCATCGGGCCCTCGATGTGCCAATGCACTCAAGAATTTTTTAAAGCTCTCGCTGGAAATATCTTCTGAACATTTCCAGAGGCCGGCAATACCACACATGAACTTCTCTCAGGTCAAATGAATGTTTTTTAGTTCGTCAGGATTCTAGTGCGACAATATTCCATTTTTGATCGAAGAGAAAAGAACCCTGTTCTGGTGAGACAACTTTTCCTGTTCCATAGTAATCTCCAGCTTCAACAGAAAAAGATCCAGCTTTTTGAACCCAGTCTTCCACCCCATTATTCGATCTCGCTATCAAATTATAATAATAAGTGCCGTGATTCAAAGGCAGTTTTTGTAATAAGCATTCGATTCGTCCTTTTTTTGGCATCAATACTGGGAACACAAAACCCGACATCTCATTTCCAAGATCAGTCAATTGGAAAAAAACATTACTCAACGCAAATGCCACGGAAATATTTGAAACCGTAGTGTCATCTTTAATTTGATAAATTGCAACAATTTTTATATTTTCACCAGATTGCACAGAAGTCTGTTTTATCCCATGCTCATTTTCTATCCACGTATTAATGAATTGAAATCTGCCATCACCGATTCTATCTCTTCTATCCTTTAACGACCTCTGCTCATCTGACACGGATAGATGCAGATATTGCTCAATCATTCTGTCAGTTTTATCAAATGCAATCAATTTTCCATTATTCAGTAAAATTGTTCTGTCACACAGATTTGAAATCGCTCCCATATTATGGCTCACAAACAGCACAGTCCTACCTTCCTTTGCCACTTCCCCCATCTTTCCTAAACATTTTTTCTGGAACGCCGCATCACCCACAGCAAGTACTTCATCCACCAGCAAAATCTCTGGTTCCAGATGTGCCGCTACTGCAAACGCGAGCCGCACATACATTCCGCTGGAATATCTCTTCACAGGAGTATCTAGGAATTTTTCGATTTCAGAAAAGGTTACAATATCATCTAACTTATCATCGATTTCCCGCCGTTTCATGCCAAGAATAGAACCAGATAAATAGATATTCTCCCGACCGGTCAACTCTGGATGGAACCCCGTTCCTACTTCCAACAGAGAGCCGACCCGGCCATGCAACTCAACGGTACCTTCAGTCGGCGAAGTAATTCGGGAAAGAATTTTTAAAAGCGTACTCTTCCCGGCCCCATTCCGCCCGATAATCCCAACAACTTCCCCCGGCTCCACTTCAAACGACACATCTTTCAGAGCCCAGAACCCTTCAACCAAGGGTTTCTTGTTGAATACCTTAAGTGGCGCCTTTAGAGAATTTACGATCGCATCGCGGAGAGTATGATACGGTTCCTGCGGTCCGCCAAGTTTGTATTGCTTACTTAAGTGACGGACAAGGATGGCGGGGGACTGTTGCGACATTAATGTATCCTTTAGATCTTCTACATTCTCTTTAATGTAATTAGTGCAAATTTAGTGTTAATACGCAAACGACCTTCGGTAAATCAATAAAGATGTCAGACAATAACAAAATAACCGAGAACTGAATGAGTACTCTTGATCCTGTTTTGGTTATATGTTACGGGATACTTCATAGATTCAGTCTCTTTTGTAAATACATCATAAGATCATTTTTCATACGATCGTTTCGGAGCGCAAAATCAATAATCGTTTCAATATACCCCAGTTTATCTCCTGTATCGAATCGCTTTCCTTTGAATTTGTAGGCATATACCGGATGATCCTTTAGAAGAATGCGAATGGCATCGGTCAGCTGGATCTCATTTCCTACACCGGGATACGTATTTTTCAGACAGTCAAATATCTCCGGGATAAAAATATACCGACCAACCGCGCCCATATCAGACGGCGCGTTCTCCTGCGTAGGTTTTTCAATAATATCTTCGATCCTGAAGAGATCTGGTTCGATCCCATTACCTTGAATGATACCATAACTGCAGACTTTTTCACGTGGCACAGCTTCGATCGAGATTACCGATGAATTAAAACGGGAATACACGGACATTAACTGCGCAGTACAGGGTTTTACATTGGCGACAATATCGTCTCCGAGTAGTACGGCAAACGGTTCGTTCCCGATATGCTTCTCCGCTTTGAGAATTGCGTCCCCGAGGCCATTCGGTTCCTTCTGACGGACATACTGGATGTCAGGAAATGCGGAGATTTTCTTCAGGCTTTTAAGTGCCTCCACTTTGTGCTGTGCCTTCAGTCGCATCTCTAATTCCGGGGCTGCATCAAAATAATCTTCAATTGCACGTTTTCCTCTACCAGTGACAATGATTATGTCATCAATACCTGAGGCCACAGCTTCTTCGACAACATAATGGATGGCGGGTTTATCGATGATAGGTAGCATCTCCTTGGGCATCGATTTTGTAACCGGGAGAAACCGGGTACCCAGTCCGGCTGCAGGAATAACCGCCTTACGTATACACTCTTCTTTTTTCATAGTAACTCCGGAATCTGATCGCGAACTAAGGGATTACTACCAGCAGATTCCCTCAACCCCATCATGGGTAAGAATTCTCCTCCCTTCTATAATGACCTGATGTGCCATCAGGTTAAATTCCCTGTCGAGCCGGGAAAATTCAGGCCACTCGGTCATCACCAAGCAACCTTCAGCTCCCCGAAGTGCATCGGCAGCAGATGATGCATACTCAAGGGAAGGGAAGACCGTCTTCATCGCGGGACCGGCCATCGGATCGTACGCCACAACAGTGGCACCCTTCTGCATCAGTTCCTGAATCACCGGAATCGCACGGGAATCGCGGATATCATCAGTATTATCCTTAAATGACAGCCCAAGAACTGCAATGCGTTTGCCGGTAAGCGTGGCAATCCTTTTTTCCAGAAGTGCAATCATTCGGTGTGGTTGCTGTTCGTTAACTTCAAGAACCGATTGCAACAGGACCGGCTTTTCTCCGGCCTTTTTTGCAAGGGACACAAGGGCCGAAACATCTTTTGGAAAACAGCTTCCCCCAAATCCTGCACCTGCATTTAAAAATAATGACCCGATGCGGGGATCAAGACCCACCCCCTTCATCACATCATATACATCGATGTTCAGGTTTTTACAGATATTTCCTATTTCATTGGAGAATGAAATTTTTGTCGCGAGAAACGCATTCGAAGTATATTTAATCATCTCCGCTGCTGTAAGACCCGTACGGATGACCGGTGCTTTAAGATTCCGGTAGACATCCGCAACAGGGTTGACTGCACGCGGGTCACTGCTCCCAATCACAATCCGGTCCGGATTCAGGAAATCCTCAACTGCCCGACCCTCTCGGAGAAACTCGGGGTTCATCGCAAACCCAATCTCTTTTTCGGTTTTCCCGGCAGCCCGAAGAACCGCAGGCCGTACAATTTTTTCTGTGGTGCCAGGGGGAACAGTACTCTTCACAACGACAACACAATAGAAAGGAGTGTTTTTCAACATATTCCCGATCAATGTGCTTGCAGATTCTATATACGAAAGGTCCGCGCTGCCATCCGGTTTTGGCGGAGTACCCACACTGATAAAAACAATTTCCGCAGATATTATCGAGTCATACCTGGTACTTGCCCGAAGTCGTTTGCCAGCATTCTTCTTCAGCAGCTCCTCCAGACCGTTTTCATAAATCGGAGGCTTTCCGTTATTTATTGCCAGAACCTTTCTGGATTCAGTCTCGATTATGGTTACATCATGTCCGAGTTCGGCAAAACAGGTTCCTGTTACGAGACCAACATATCCCCCACCCACAACGGAAATTTTCATGGAAAATGCAGATTCTCCTGGCTTCTGATGCTATAATGGTATATGTGAGGATTGAATTAAAGTTTCATTCATAATCTCTTTAAACAGGTAATCGCTGGTGAGTCCCCGTTAAAACCTTCACACCAGACCAGCGTCAATCTTTTAGAGATCAAGAGCAAGGTACAACCAAAAAATCACGGTTGTTCTGTTAAGGAGATAACTTTACAATTCTTGTTAGATCAAACAATATCCGCATAATACTGCTCCATCTTTCGGAAATAAAACATACCGGAGACGAGTATCGCAAACACCATCCCCACTGAGACAAGCATCATCGTGTTAAGCGCGCCGGTACCAAGGAGCGCCCAACGGAACCCCTCGATCACGCCAGCCATCGGATTGAGACCGTACCAGACCTGCATCGATTCTGACATAAGGCTTACCGGGTACACTACGGGTGAGGCAAACATCCAAATCTGAATCATAAATGGAACGGTATACTGAAAATCACGGTACTTAACGTTGAGCGCCGAGAGCCAGAGGCCCACGCCGAGAGCCGTTGCAAGTGCAAGCAGGAGAAATACTGGCAGGAACAGGATAGTGACCGTCGGCATATACCCGTAGTAAACCATCATCGCAATAAGAATAATAAACGAGACCGCAAAGTCCACGAGCGGTGAGAGGATACTAGAAAGCGGCATGATCAAACGAGGGAAGTACACCTTTGTCATAATGTTTGAATTGGTAACCATGCTGGTTGTGGATCTGGTCAGACCTTCGGCAAAAAGCGTCCACGGAAGAAGTGCCGCAAGCACGAAGAGTGGATACGGCACACCATCTGAAGGCATCTTTGCAAGGCCGCCAAAAAAAACTGTGAAAATTACCATCGTTAACAGCGGTTGGAGAACCGCCCATGTAATCCCAAGGCCAGTCTGTTTGTACCGGAGTTTTACATCACGCAGAGTGAATGCCGTGACCAGTTCGCGATATGCCCAGAGCTCTTTGAGATCCACAGGTACCCACTTACGGGGTGGGCGGATAATTAGGGTTGGCACTTCTTGGGCTGGCGGAGAAGTCACGGGCATAAATGTGATCAGGAATTTTGTTCTGGCATTACTTATACTGTGGTACTAGGATCGGACAATGAGGTTTCTCTTGCCTTTTTGGCAGGCAAACATAACGCTCTTCGTTCATGAGAAATGAATGGCCTAGGGATGACAATGATAAAAACCCTGTTTAACGTTCCTTTACCTGTTCTGTTGAACCAAGAAAAGAAAAATGCTCTCTGCTTACTGTCTCCACAGGATATACCGTGCGTAGAGATTACGGTAAATTGCAATGAGAAAATACCCGGCACTTCCTAATGGGTCGTCAAGGAACGCTTTACAATAGGTCTTCAAGGGAAATTGTGACAGCTTGTTAGAGAGTGTTCCCATTTCCGGATAAATACGGGTAAAATCTGATCCCGTTTTATAGTAGAGAGTGGACTTTGTGAGAATCTCATTCAAGGAGGGTTTCCCAATGAGATGCTTAGTTTCCCTGCAGCTAAATCCAATACGTGCCTTTTCTTTTTCTAACCGGATCTGCAGATCACAATCTTCACCATTAACAAGGTTCTTGTTATGTCCTCCGATTTTAGTATAGAGAGCTAGTTTCATGAATCTCGCATATCCCAACCCACTATATTTATATATCCTCTTTTCAAAATCAAAACATCGTCCTAAAAAATTATTGGCAATATTTACTTCATTGATTATAATGGCATCAAAATTATCCTGCTCACATTTACTGACACAGTCTTCAATTGTCAGATAATCTAACTCCATATCAGAGTCAATATGGAACACATACACACCCTTCGCAGATTTTGCACCAATTGTACGTGCTTCCGATCGACCACATAAGGCCGTCAAAACTGTTGCCCCGCATTCCTGTACAATTTTTTTCGTCCCGTCAGAACTATCATTATCAACAACGATGAGTTCTATATTTTTGTAACTTTGATTGGAAACCGACTTTACACATTTCTCTATTGTTCGAGAATTGTTAAATGTCGGAACTATAACAGAAACCAATGGATTTGACAAGACAATCATTCCTGCAAAACAAGTCTCTGGTACATTGATTAGTAATCATATCTGTATATATCAGGAGTCTACATGTAACTTCTGTTTTGTAACCCTTAAAAACTTTTAATAAAGGATACTCGATACAAGGATAAAAAAGATCAGACTGTTACTGATTTCAAATACAAGGGATAACAAATCGGAAGGTAGACTGCATTGTGTTCAGGTTTTTTTATTTATCACAAATTTTCTTTATCAGATATATAAATGCTTTTTTTCTCCGTTCTTTTGTAAAGCATCCGGCCCGGGCCCTCGCAGGTGCCCCATCCATAGTCAGGGCTTTTTGTATTGCAGCTGTCGTAGCATTTTCATCTCCATAGGGAACAACAATCCCTGTCCCGTCAACCACCCATTCTAACGCCGGGCAATTGGAGATAACCGGAACGCATCCATAGGACATGGCCTCGCATAATGATACCCCGAATGACTCGCAATCCGGATACGACAGCTGGCAATACACCCGGGCATCTTTCAGGGTCTGGACATATTCTTCCCTTGGAACATATACCATCACCCTCATTTCCGCACCAGTCTTGCCAGATGCACTGATCTTTTCAAATAACGGAATGTTCTTTCGCACTTTTGAAAAATCAGAAAGAACTGCAGTCGTGACCAGTTTTTTTTTCTCGTGAGAGGAGTCCGTACACGGTGTTACATCAATACAACACGGGATTATAATTACATCGGCATGAGGCTCTACCTTTTTGGTTATGCCCACAAACGGTTCTGTAGCAACTACATTTTTTGTTGCATTTCTGATTACCCACCGGGACAGCATGCCGCGAATCAGGAATCGCTGGTTCCCATAGTTTATCTCTGGAACATTATTTACTTCGTAATCCCCGATACACACAACAATGGGTTTTGAGAATAATTTCCCGATAACCATAACCGGAACTGCCTGTACATCCGCCATCCAGATAAAAATCAGGTCAGACCGATGTATACTCATTATCCGCTTCAGGCAGTCAAAACCATATCGGATAATATCAAATATTGAGAGGGTGTACTTCTGTATATCAAAGACAGTGACTTCGAATTCTTCGGCTAGGAGTTCTGCATCCTGTCTCACAAAACCACCTTTGAAATTCCCTACAAAAAAAATTTTCATATTGGTACTCAATACTATATCGGTATACAACAAAATATTCCTTTTCTAAAGACAGATTCCATCCAAAGGGCATTCATTCACATATCAAATACCACTACGAGTAAAAAATCAAAACAAATATGCTAACTAATTCCATCTATTTAATCGATCACCCATAAAAAATAAACAATAATCGTGCACATGCAATTTTCCCACAGCCCAGCAATTCGTTTTACAATTCAACAATGATTGCTAAAACTATGGGGTCTGCTGGCATCTTTTTGGTGCTCCTCATACCAAGCAATAGTCATCTTTAGCCCTTCCCGGAATGGCATTTTCGCCTCGAACCCGAATTCTTTCCGCGCCCGACTCACATCAAGGCACCGTTTGGGCTGGCCATCCGGCTTGGACCGGTCCCATTGGATCTCACCGGAATAACCGGTCAGTTCCTGAATTTGAGATACGAGGTCCTTAATGGTGATCTCCATCCCCGAACCGAGATTCACCGGATCCGGTTTGTTATACCTTTCTGCGGCAAGAACCAGTCCCCGCGCAGCATCTTCTACATACAGGAATTCCCGGGAAGCAGCACCTGTGCCCCACACGTCAACAGATGGCACATTGTTCTCTTTTGCATCAACAAACTTTTTTATGAGCGCCGGAATTACATGGGAACTGGCCGGATCGAAATTGTCACCTGGCCCATAGAGGTTAACCGGTAACAGGTATATAGCGTTGAAGCCGTATTCCTGGCGGTATGCCTGGGACTGGACAAGCAGCATCTTCTTTGCAAGACCGTACGGCGCATTCGTCTCTTCGGGATACCCATTCCAGAGGTTCTCTTCCTTAAAGGGTACCGGTGTGACCTTCGGGTACGCACAGATCGTTCCGGCCACGACACATTTCTCCACGTCAGCCTGTCGGGCTGCTTCGATCAACTGGATACCCATGATGGCGTTATCGTAAAAGAGTCGGGCCGGATAAGCCTGATTGTATCCAATACCTCCCACTTTTGCGGCAAGATGGATGACAATGTCGGAATCCCGTACTACATTTACACAGTTTTCCCATTTCCTGAGATCGATCTCCCGGCTCCGGGGAATCGTGAGATCTTCTCTTTTAACACCCCTTTGTAGAAGTTCTTCTACAACCCGGGAACCAAAGAATCCCGCCCCACCGGTAACAAGTATTTTTTTCCCAGTCCAGAATGACATCCTGCAAACACTTCCCGACAGAATTCTGTCTCCCCGTTATGGTTATATCCTGAGGTACGACGGGATAGCCCGTTATCAGTCGCTCTTCCACCATATGTGAGGGAATTTTGCCCGAATAATTTCCTCGCCTTTACCTATCGGTGCAAGCCCCGCCGCTTTCATATCCGCATCCACCATGATCTTCACGAGATCGGCAAATTTTATTGTTGGTTTCCAGCCAAGGACCTGTGCGGATTTCTTCGCATCAGCAATGAGAACTTCGACCTCGGTTGGTCGGAAATATTTCGGATCGATCCGCACGTGTTCTTCGACATCAAGCCCGGCATAGGTAAATGCCTCGTACAGGAACTCACGGACAGAGTGCGTCTCACCTGTACCGATCACAAAGTCCCCGGGTTTTTCCTGCTGGAGAATCCGCCACATGCATTCAACATACTCCGGGGCAAACCCCCAGTCCCGTTTTGCGTCGAGGTTCCCCAGATAGAGATACTTCTCCTTCTTGGCAAGAATCCGTGCAATTGCCCGGGTGATCTTCCGGGTGACAAACGTCTCGCCCCGCCGCGGAGATTCATGGTTAAAGAGGATCCCATTCGATGCAAAGAGGTTATATCCTTCACGGTAGTTCCGGGTCATCCAGTACGAGTACACTTTCGCACAGGCATAGGGGCTCCTCGGATGGAACTGTGTCTCCTCGCTCTGCGGGGGATTTGCCGCCCCGAACATTTCGCTTGAGGAAGCCTGGTAAAATTTTATGTGGTTGTTGCTCCGCCGGATCGCTTCAAGGAGCCGGGTGGTTCCAAGTGCCGTCACATTACCCGTATACTCAGGGGTATCGAAGCTGACCCGGACATGGCTCTGGGCACCGAGATGGTAGACCTCCTCGGGCCGGATATTATACATCACGTTTGCAATCTGTTCTGAATCAGACAGATCACCATAATGGAGGAAAAGCCGGGCACCGGCTTCATGGGGATCGACATAGATGGAGTCGATCCGGCTTGTATTGAACGTGGACGACCGGCGCACGAGCCCGTGAACCTCGTATCCCTTGGAAAGCAGCAGTTCGGCGAGGTACGACCCGTCCTGGCCGGTGATACCGGTAATGAAAGCTTTCTTTGTCATGGTATACCGTACGTGATAAGTAATAAAATCCGGAATAATTTCAAGGTATGGGATAATGTCCCAAAAGAAAAAGCCCCAGCCGTGATTTGAACACGGGACCTGCTGATTACAAGTCAGCCGCTCTGCCAGCTAAGCCACTGAGGCGCCATATACAATACGCATTTACGGATAAAAAAGATGGTGCCGGGATCTCCCCGATAACCTCCCGTTCCAATCCAAACACATTATACGCACGGGGGCAGAAGTACTTTTGAACAACTAATGGTGCAGCTGACCGTGGATATCGGGGGACGGGCGGGCCTTGACTGTCGGGGCTTCTGCGAATACTGCTACTTCAAGCACGTAAAGTCCACCCGCGCATTCGGCTGCCGCTACTGCCTGCCCTTTAAGGTCGGCTGTGATTACTGCACTCGCGGTGTCCGGGAGGAATACTCCGGCTTCAAGGACCTGCGGACAATCGCAGATGAAACGCTTGCTGCCCTTAACGCGAAGACCAGCGACCTCGACCGGATCACCATCAGCGGCGGCGGCGACCCCAGCTGCTATCCGCAGTTTACCGACCTTGTCGAGCTGCTCGGCTCAACGGAGGTCCCGCTCCATATCGGGTACACGAGCGGCAAGGGCTGGGACGATCCTAAAACAGGCGATCTCCTTATCGATAACGGCCTTTCCGAGTGCTCGTTTACGGTCTTTGCATCCGATCCGGCGCTGCGCAAAAAATGGATGCACGACCCGACACCGGAGGCATCGCTTGCGGTGTTCGAACGGCTCTGCAGCGGAGCCGACGTCTATGCGGCAGCGGTCGTTATACCCGGGGTAAATGACAGGAAGGTTCTCGAAGACACCTGCGCATGGCTTGAAGAGCGCGGAGCAAAGGGACTCATCCTCATGCGGTTTGCCAACACCACCGAACAGGGCCTTATCCTTGAAAATGCACCCCTCAAAAAGGGCCAGGCAGTCCAGTCCGTTGAATCCTTCCGCGATATGGTGACAGATCTCTCCAGCCGGTTCAAGATGAAGATCTCCGGCACTCCTCTCTGGGACCCGGATATCGGATCGCCCTTTGCAATCCTGCACGAGCCGGCACTCCTCAAAAAACTGCCCCGTGTCCAGCACCGCGCATCGGTTATCACAGGATCGGTTGCCGCGCCCTTTATCGATGAAATTCTCAGGGCACGCGGCGCCAGGGTCCCGGTAATTCCGGTGAGAAAAGAGATCGCCTGCCTTATCACGATGGACGATCTGGAGACTTTGGACCCGGCGTCCCTTGAAAAGACCGTCATTATCCCGGGCCGCGCATTTGTCCATGATGTAAAAACGCAGGAACTCCTTTCCCGGGACGGGACAGCGCGGGAAGTGATCCGCGGGCCGGACCTGCTTACGGCCGATGCCGAGACCAGTATGGGGATGACCAGGAATGAAGTCCTAGAAATCGAGATGGAAGGTTTTTCCGCTTTGATCCAGCAGATCAACCTGTACGGGAAATAAGTCCTGTCGAAATTATAGGGCACGGCGGGCACATCATAAGATACAGCCCCACGGGTTGCTTGAAAATGTGGAGGTAACCCCGATAGATATCCCGCATCGATCGGTCCGATCACTTTTTTTAATCCGGTACATGGGAGTCGGGGGGGCTACCCACGATCCCTGAGGGGGAGGGGGTGGCCCCGACCACTGATCGGGATAGGTCGGTCCGGCCGATCAGTGAGTACGATCGGACCGACCATGCTCTTTCGTTTGAACCTTCAAGGGGAAATGAAGGTGGCGGAACTGGAAAAAATGAGGCCACCCCGACCGATCTCTGCGATCGATCGGTCCGACCAATTTTTTTTTAGACCGGCACGTGAGGGTTGGGGGGCGACCTGTTTTTTTAAAGGTCGCGGCAATCGATGGATCTCTTTTGGAATGTATGAGGGTTGAGAGAATTTTTTTTCCGAACCGGTAAAACAGGCCCCGGGATTTTTTATTGGAACAACGGGTTTCCCGGGGGGTTTCTGCAGCGAAAAAAATCCCAGGTTTCGTTCTGGAACGCGGACCCGCCCTAAAGGTACTAAAAAGTATTGCTCCAGACAACAGGATAATTGTAACAAACCAGACGATCCGGCATACCCGGATAACAAGGATATCGGGAACGTTTTAAAAAAAGGAAAAATGATAAGAGGTTCTGACTATTCAGGCCAGTGCTGTCGTGATACCGACAATACCGGACTGGATGATGAGGGCCACTGCAATGATGACACCGGCCATTTCCAGCGCAACTGCAACATTGCCCTTCTTGAGCTCTTCAAATTCCTCGACACCCTTGGTGAGTTTGTCGAGAATGTTTAATGCAAGGTAGATCGCACCGATTGCCAGCAGGACACCAAGAATAAGCTGGATGATCGCAACGGTAATGGCGATCAGGCCATCAACTGAGGTAAACCCAAGTGCAGACGCCTTACCAATTCCGACCGAGATCCCGGCAACACCGGACTGGACAACAACTGCGATTGCGACAAAGATCGCTGCAATCACAATACCGAACGCAACATTGCCCTTTGCAAGTTCCTTCTGCTCGTCAACGTCCTTGGTGATCTTGCCAAAGACCGAGAAGCCGATGTACAGTGCAACCACTGCAAGGATAACTGCAATGATTAACTGGATAATGCCAACAATTGCATTTACAAGAATCATCATGTCACCTCATGTTTTAGTATTCTTGTGCGCTGAACGGGCACATAAAGATATCCCCGGGTACCGGCCAATCGCCCGACAAATAGGTGGCAAAACGGCATTCCGGGTAAGCATTCTCTTTTAACCGGGAGAAGTATCCGCTAAAAAAGCAAAAACAAAACTGATGTTTATGCTGCGAGTGGGTTACGATCCCACGATCTCCAGATATCCCAAGGCCCTCTGGCACAGGCAGTCTGTGCCGAACAAACCCTATGAGTCTGGCGCCCTAACCAGCTAGGCCACCGCAGCACGAAAGTGCATAATTACAACACCGTAAAAACTCTTAAAGGTTCTGATACAGAAGAATTGTGGTTTTTTCTATCTTCAGCCTTTTTTCTGCTGGAGATAGACATTGACTGCAGCGGTAATCGCTGCGACCTTGTTCCCTTCATGGGAGAAAGAACCGGCAAGCGTCTGCATCCGCGCTTCCTCGTCGAGTTTGTACTGTTCGAGGGTTTTTACGATATGCTCCTCCTGGAGGAAGTGCGTATGAGTGTTGCCCTCGATAAACTGCGGGTTGTTCATGATCGCATAATGAAGCGGGAGCGTGGTCTTGATCCCGAGGATGATGTACTCCGAAATCGCGCGGCGCATCCTCATGATCGCTTCGCGCCGGGTGCTGTCCCATGCGCAGAGCTTTGCAATCATGGAGTCGTAGTTGGGCGGGATGGTGTAACCCATGTGGATCCCGCTGTCGACGCGGATACCGGGGCCGCCCGGGGAGCGGTACCGGGTAATCCTGCCGGGATCCGCTGCGAAATTGTTCAAGGGGTCTTCCGCGTTGATCCGGCACTCGATCGCATGGCCGCGGATCGAGACATCCTCCTGGTCAAAGGGCAGCGTTTCCCCGGCAGCAATTGCAATCTGCTGCTTGACGAGGTCGATGCCGGTGATAAATTCCGTTATGGTATGCTCGACCTGAAGCCGGGTGTTCATCTCCATGAAATAGAAGTTCCCGTGGCTGTACAGGAATTCAACCGAACCGGCGTTCGTGTAGTCAGAGGCTTCCGCAACTTTGAGCGCCGCAGCTGACATGCGCGCCCGAAGCTCATCGGTCATGATTGCCGAAGGGGCTTCCTCAACCAGTTTCTGGTGCCTGCGCTGGATGGAACATTCGCGGTCGTAGAGGTGGACTGCGTGTCCATGTTCATCGGCAAGGACCTGGAACTCGATATGACGGGGCTTAACGAGATACTTCTCGATAAAAACCGTGGGGTCGCCGAATGCGGACTTGGCAATCCGCATGCTGCCCGTGATCGCCTCTTCGAGTGCAGTCTCATCATTGACGATCTGCATTCCGATCCCGCCACCCCCGGCACTCGCCTTGACGATCACCGGGTAACCGATCTCTGCTGCCACTTTCTTTGCCGTATCGATATCGCGGATGCCATCGTCGGTCCCGGGGAGAACCGGCACGCCGGCCTTTTTCATCATCTGCTTGCTGCCGATCTTGGAACCCATTGCCTGGATAGTCTTTGATTTTGGACCGATGAACGTCACACCTTCATCGGCGCAGAGCTTTGCAAACCGGTAGTTTTCGGCCAAAAACCCGTACCCCGGGTGAATTGCCTCGGCACCGCTCTTTTTTGCGATATCGACAATCCGCTCCATGTTGAGGTAGCTTTTCGAAGGGTGCGCTTCACCGACAGCAAATGCCTCGTCGGCATACTTGACATGGAGGGCGTTCTTGTCCACTTCAGAATAGATAGCGACCGTATCGATATCGAGTTCCCGGCACGCCCGCATGACCCGGATCGCAATCTCGCCACGGTTTGCGATCAGGATCTTTTCAAAAAATTTCATTGGACCACCAGCAGGACATCGCCGTTCTGGACGACATCGCCGGTGTCAACAAAGATCTCGGTGACCCTGCCGTCCACCGGGCTGTGGATGGGGTTTTCCATCTTCATAGCTTCAAGGACGAGAAG
>Ga0183101_1001027_pt1 | contig 30771 bp, 37 predicted proteins | sample Biomet3_FD_127790 | JGI IMG/M metagenome (GOLD analysis project Ga0183101, IMG submission 127790) | Microbial communities from bioreactor (seeded with sewage sludge) at LBNL, California, USA - Biofuel metagenome 3 | ecosystem: Engineered > Bioreactor > Anaerobic > Unclassified ...
ATAGCAAAAGAAAATTCATACAATCCAGTAATAGATTATTTAAAAAGCTGTAAAAACAAATGGGATGGTACAAGCAGGATAAAAGAATTATGCGACACTATAAAATGTTATGGAGATATTGACTTCAAAGAACTGCTTATTAAAAAATGGCTGATAAATGCAGTACATATTATAGCAAATAAGGGTGAAAACAACTGCGAAGGTGTTCTTGTAATTCAAGGTAAACAAGGTATGGGTAAAACCAGATGGATTAGATCGATAATGCCTAACTTGGACTGGTTAAAAACTGGAGTTGCTGTTGATCCAGGAGATAAAGACAGCGTGTCTAAAGCGACAAAGTATTGGATTGTGGAACTTGGAGAGATGGAAGCAACATTAAAAAAAGACCAGGCAGAATTGAAGCAGTTTTTCACTGAAAATAGTGATGAATACAGAGAACCTTACGGAAGATTTTCAACTAAATTTCCCAGATTGACTTGTTTTTATGCAACCGTTAATGACTTGGAGTTTTTAAAAGATGTAACAGGGAATAGAAGATACTGGGCAATTGAAGCAATAAGTGTGAATGTAAACCACAAGATTAATTTAGAGCAGCTATGGGGCGAAGTGGTAACATTGTACAGCACAGGAGAAATAACAACATGGCTTACAAAAGAAGAAGAAGCAACACTTCAAGATAATAATATAAAATTTGAAGTTAAATCAAATTCAGAAATTAAGCTGTTGGATAAATTTGATTGGAGCAATACAGATATTAAAAAATGGAGTTACTTAACTGCTTCAGAGATTGCGGATTATATAGATGAAAAAAGTTCAGTTTTAGTCGGTAAAGCTATTAGAAAATTAATGTTAAATAATGACTTAATAAAGTTTAGTACAAACGGAAGGAAATACTTTTTACCACCTAAGATTGTAAAATATTCTAGTGGATATAATAGATATGCTTAATACGGCTAATACAGTAATAATACGGTGATTTCTAATTTAGCGTATTAGCTTGAAGCATTGATTTATAAGGGTTTGTGATGAAAATAATACGGTAAATATCTAGTAACATTTGTAAAATATAATAATAGGTAACTACTACATAGGCACTATATATCTTTATAGTTAAAAACTACCGTATTACCGTATTATTTAAGATAGAACCGTTGAGACATAAGGATTTATAGTAATACGGTAAGTAATACGTTTAATACGCTGAATACGGTAAATATATAATTATAGATGTTAGATATAACGAGTTATTAAAGAAATATAATTATTTGGAGGTAAATAATGAAGCCTAATCGAAGTAAAACATTTAAAAAAATAAGTAATAAAAGCATTTCTAAATATAGAGCACCAAGTATTGATAAGCAGATCATTAGAGAATTGTCTAAAGAATATCGGAAATTGGATTTAGCACAAAAAGAAGCACTAAAAAACTGGATAAAAGAAAATATTTCTTCAAGATCTAGCGAAAATATTCATCAAGCTAGTAACTGGCTAAAGACTTGTTTTGAAAGGGAAAATTTTTATATTACTAATGGCCAATTTAAATTTGTAATGCTGATTAGTGGCTTTATTCCGGAATGCTTTGATGCATTGAACTGGCATTGGAGGATAAATTGTAAAAAAAGTTGATCTTTATAGTTAGGGTAATATATTTTTTTACTAATTTACTTTACATTCTCAATATTATGTTAACTAAACTAAAATGTAAACTTAATTTAAAAATAGGAGGAATCGTAGTAATGGATTATATTCGAGAAGCAGTAACATATCTAGAAAACTATGAAAATTTATTAGTTGCAAGGAAGCATCTACAGGAAAAAGTTCTAGAGTTGAAAGAGAATTTAGTGTCTATAAAGGGCGTGTCTTATTCGGACTTACCTAAAGGAAAATCTATAGCTCCGGATGATCCAATGTTTAACAGGATATTTGAATTGGACAAATCTATAAAACTATTTGAGGAAAATGAAGAAGCTTTAAAAGATATAAAAAAATCTTTAGAAGATCTTCCAGGGGAAAGTAAGAGAATTATTCAGTTATGGTATATTCAAAGAAAATCAGAAACTGAGGTGCTTATGACATTGAACATGAGTCGTAGGACTTTTTATAGGTTGAAATCACAGGCGGTTAGGATTTTCGCTGTGCAGCTATTTGGCATAAGATCAATATCTTAAAAATGGCACTAAGTTGGCACAAACATGGCACTAAATTTGACTTTACCCGTAGTATAATAGAGTTATAACGATAAGAATTAAAGCACTGATCTGATGAGGTCTGGTGCTTTTTTGTTTTTGGAAGAAAGGAGCTGCGAACAAATGGAAGATAAAAATTATATAGGAAGACCATTAAAGTTTCAATCAGTTGAAGAATTGCAACAGAAAATAGATGCTTATTTTAAAAAGATGGATGAAGAAAAAAGACCTTATATAATTACAGGGTTGGCACTTGCATTGGATACTACTAGGCGGACCCTATTAGATTATGAAGAAAAAAGTGAGTTTTCTCACACGATAAAAAAAGCCAAGCTAAGATGTGAAAATTTTTCCGAGGAATCTTTATTTACATCCAGGAATGTTACTGGCGCGATTTTTAATCTGAAAAATAATTATGGATGGGTAGATAAGCAGGAAATTATAAATGCATATGGTATTAATGAAAAAGATGGTGTTCCAGAAGATGTGTTAGAGGAAGAATTCAGGGAACTAGATGAAGAGCAAAAAAATAAAAATAAAGAGAGGTACTAAAAATGGAATTAGTAAAAGCAATAAGCGAAGATAGACAAGGTCTAACAATACAATATAAAGGTGCAAAGGTAGGTTTCATAAATAAATGTGAACCAGTTGATGTACAGGTAAATAAAATTCTAAAAAATATGGGTTATGACCTGGAGATGATTGTGGAGTTTAACAAAAATCTTGAAGAGTTAACTTCAATGGCTGCACGAGTAACTAATAGATAGCCTTCTTATTTCTTTATTTATAAAAACGTGCACTATAGTAAATTAGCTTATTGTAGTGCATGTTGCATTTATTAAAGAGTTTTATATATAGAATAAGTACAATAATCATCCTGGTATGGTTATATTATGTTGAATAAAGTTTTGCAACATAATATAACTTATGTTGCATTTTAGTGTAAGAGGTGGTATTATTTTATTAAGAAACGCAACATAATTTATCAAAAATAAAATAAAACTAATGCAACATAATTTACAGGGGTGATTATATGTTAGAGGAGTTTGAGAGATATCTCATGAATGAAGGAAAATCAATTAATACGCTTAAATCATATCTATTACATCTTGAAGGATATTATAGATGGTATAAAGATAGTTTTGGAGAAGATCCTGTAAAACTGTACAGGCAAAATATATTAGAATATAAAGCTTACTTACAAAATATAAAGCAGGAATCAGCCAAAACAATAAATGCTAAATTGGCAGCACTGGTCAAATTCAATGAGTTTTTACAGGAACATGGAGTTCAACCTGATTTAGTAGTAAGTAAAAAGGATTATATTAGAATTCAATCTCAAGTTGCTTCTCCCGCTACGATAAGCAAACAGGATGTCGAAGCTTTTAGACAGAAAGTACTGCAAAATGAAGGCAATCGAAATTTTGCTATAGTCACAATAATGGCTTATGCCGGACTAAGAATTAGTGAAGTATTAAACTTAAAACTTAGTGATATAAACTTAGTTTCCAAAGAGCTTGTAGTTAAAGAAGGTAAAGGTAATAAGCAAAGGTTAGTATATTTAAATTCTAAAATAGTAGAGGCAGTAAAAGAATATCTTAAGGATGATAGGAAGCAAACTGAAATTGATTATTTATTTGTTAGTAATAAGGGCGGCAGACTAGATCGTACAGTTATTAATAAAATGTTTAACAAGTACAGTGATGTGATAACACCTCATACTTTAAGGCACTTTTATTGTAGTAATGCCTTAGAGTCTGGTTATTCGGTTCATGAAGTTGCTAACCAGGCGGGGCATTCTAATATTCATACGACTTTAATTTATACAAATCCAAATCGAGAAAAAATGAAGAACAAAGCTGAATTGCTTTAATGAAGAGGTAGAAAATTATCTATCTCTTTTTTCTATTTGAAATATAAAAATAAGGAGGGATGACATAGTGAATGAATTAGCAGCGAGAATAACACTTGATAGTAACGGTTATATATCTGGAATGAAGCAAGTAATAAGCGAAACAGATAACGCTACAAATACTATAAAGAAGTTTAATGAAGGCATATTACAAATAGCAAGATTAAAAGCAAATGCTCAAGTAGGTCTTAATATAACTGAAGCAGAAAGAAATATGGCTAAGGTAAATTCTAGCCTTAATGAATTTAAAAAAAATATATCAATGACGATTTTAGCAAAAGATGAGGTAAGTGAAAGTATACATAAGATAAAGAGCAACGTTACTGACTTAGTTAAAAGCAATTACAGACTTGAGATTTCAGTATTAGATAAAACTAAAAGTATATTTGATGGAATAACAAATAGAATTTTCAGTTTAAAAACTTTAGCGGCAGGAATAGTTCTAGGTGGAACAGGTAAAATGGCTTATGATTGGACCATAGGGAATGCAATAAGTAATGAAGATTATTTAGCTACCTTACAAACTGTACTCCATGATAAGAACAAAGGTAGTGAAGCTTTAAAGTGGTCATATAATGCTGCAGCTTCCACTCCTTTTGATTCACAACAAGTTGTTGCTGGGGTTACTCAATTAGCAACAAGTGGATTAGATTATACGAAATATTTAAATCCTCTAGGTGATGCTGCTGCAGCTATGAACAAACCATTAGAACAAGCAATATTTGCTATGGGTAAACTAAAGTCAGGACAATACGGATTGGCTGTAGATATGTTCAGAGATTTTGGAGTAACTAATCAAGATTGGACAAAAGCGGGTGCAACTTTCTCTAAAAGCGGAGAAATGCAGATGAATGACCCACAAAAAGCGGTTGACATGGTAACTAAAATTATCAACGAAAAATATGGTGGCTTAATGGCAACTAAAAGTAATACTGCTGGTGGTTTGTTGTCTAATATAGGCGATTCAATAAGTGGTATGGGCAGAGGATTAGCAGGAATAGATGCTAACGGAGCTATTATGAAAGGTGGTTTGTTTGATAATTTTAAACAACAGTTACAAGTTATCATGCCATTACTTAATAAAGTTCAAAGCTCTAATGCTTTTAAAGAATTGCAAAAGGATATAGGTAACCTAGCAACTGCTGGAGGCCAAAAGTTAACAACATTTTTAAAGTCGTTTGATGATCCTAAAAAAATAACTCAATATAAAAATGAGTTCAAGCAATTTATGAATGATGTAAAGGCAGGTGTAAATACTGCTCAAACATTTGCAAAAGCAGCAGGTGCTATCGCAACAACGTTGAAACCACTTGTAAGTATAGTAGCCGCACATCCTAATTTGTTTGCAAGCATGTTTGTAGGATTTGAGGCAATAAAAGGTACTTCAGTAGCTATAAGTGTTCTAAAAAATATCGGTGGAGAGCTTAAATATTTACCAACAGCACTAGGGTTATTTAAATTGAGCGCCATAGATGCTATTAAAAATGCTCTTTCAATTTTTAAAACATTTTCTGCGTTTATGCTAACCAATCCGATAGGATTAGCTATTACAGGAATTACATTGGCTGTAGTTGGCTTATATGAAGCGTGGCAACATGACTGGGGTGGTATCAGAGAATTTACTTATGGTGTCATAGATGGAATAAAGAAAAAATGGGAAGAATTAAAACAAATTTTAGCTCATCCTATAGATGCTATCATTCATACTAAAACAGATGATAGTGCAAAAACTGGATTGGGTGTTTCTTCAAAAGTTTCTGTACCAGGTAAAAATGCACTAGGAACAAATTATTGGAGTGGAGGTCTAAGTTGGGTAGGTGAAGTCGGACCAGAACTTATAGAACTTCCTAAAGGTGCTAAAGTTCATAGTAATAGAGAATCAATGGAAATGTTAAATCCTAGAACTAACAGCATGGCCGCTCAATTTGCAAAGTCAGGTGAAGATATTCCAATAAGCTTAGCTAAAGGAATTAAGAAGACTTCTCCATCTTTAATTGATGCCATGGCAACAACTACAGAGAGTATTATAAAGACATTTGGAAATGGAATAACTGATAATGGTAAATACCCTATAAAATATACCAACGAATTAACAAAGAATGTAACGGGGATATTTGCTATACTAGGTCAGCAATCTAATCCACTAGGTCAAAGCGTATCACAAGGTTTAGGCCAAGGGATGCAAGATAGTAGTAGTAATGTAACAGATATAGCTAAAACCCTTACAGACAAGGTTATAGAGACATTTAGAACAGGTTTTGACATACATAGTCCTAGTCGTATTATGCATGAAATAGGAAGTCACGTAATGCAAGGTTTTGTAAATGGATTAGGTTCTAAAGACTTAAAAGGATTTGCAGATAAGCAAATAGGAACTATAACAAGTGCTTTCGGTGCAATGGTAAATGTACCTGGTGGGGTTTCTGAATGGCTTACACAAGCATTAATGTCAACTGGAACACCTTTGAGCTGGCTACCAGGATTGCAAAAACTAGTTATGGCTGAATCAGGTGGAGACCCTAATAACTGGAACTCTCAAGGAGTAGGCGGAGAACACGCAACAGGATTACTTCAGACATTACCTTCAACATTCAAGGAATTTATGCAAAAGGGTATGAATAATATTTTAAATCCAGTAGACAACGCAGCCAGTGCAATAAACTATATAAAATCTAGGTATGGAGATGTGTATAACACACCACTTTTTAAAGGTGGCTCTTATGTTGGTTATGCTGATGGTACAAATTATGCAACACCTGGTTATCATTGGGTAGGTGAAAAAGGCCCTGAGCTAATGAAAATGCATGGCGGTGAAGAAATAAAAAACAATAAAGATAGCATGAAGTTAACAGATGGAAAACCATTTATTATAAATATGTATGGAACAGTAATAAGAGAAGATGCAGACATAGACAAGATTGCTACAGCATTAGCAAAAAAGCTAACATTAGCTGAAGCAAATATGATTTAGGAGGAGGAATTTAAAAATGGATAACACTAGGGTTAAAGTACTAACCAATGAAGCATTAAAGATAAGGTCTGATATACTTCAAGAAACAGATAAGGATAAGAAAATTGAACTATATGAAAAGCTATTAGAGAAATCAGGTGATTGTTTTAATGAATATGATAAGCTAATTATTGAAGCTACAGAAGTGATGGATAGTTTAAATGGAGCTTTGCATTATTTAGCAAAGTTATCAGTGATGGATCCGAAGGAATGTAGGAGAACGCTAAAAAGATTATATAAATCTTAGCAGCAAATAAGAGCCTTGCATCAATGCAGGGCTCTTATTTAAATTTTATAGAAATATAAGCTGCCAGTTTAAAATAATTATGAGGAATATTTTAATATGTTGTTTTGTCATAGTTTCTACACAGCTTTTCAGCAACCTCATGAATTTCAATAACATCTTTTATATATTTTTTTTCAACCTCAGCATATACATATGTGCTTTCATTAACCCAGTTACCTTTGTCATCAAGAATAAAATAATCATACCGCTTTTCAGGACCGCTATATCCACTGTATCCTACAGTAAATTCTGTACCATTGTAATTTATTAAAGTTTCTTTTGCAATTTTCATTTTCATACCTCCTATTCTTTACTATAAATATAAATTAAATAATAAAAATTATAATATTAAAATTTAAAAATTTTTTGACATTATTCTGTTTAATATTTAAAGCAATTTAGGCTTATAAATAGGTAAATATTTTTTATGAAATTATGTATACTTATTTATAATAAAAATTGAAAAATATGATGTAGATGAATTGTCTGTAATGAAGCATATTCAGAAAGGTTAGCTACTCATGTGATATTAATTTATAATTCATATCTAAGTACAATCATAAATTCTATAATAACATATTAATGTAATGTAGTAACATATAATATTAAAAATTATATTAATATTATACACTAACATTCAATTATTAGTATGAAATACCGGTATCATATATTAGTATCACATACTATCATTAAATGTTAATATTATATATTGGTTTATTATACATATTAAAAGTTGCATATAAAGTAATAATTAGTAGTTAATAATATCCGTAGAGAGTTATTTTGATAAAATTTAGAGCATAGTAATAACTGTAACACATTTGGATATAATGATTATTATGTACTATATGGACATATTGGACATAATATAGTATAATAGGAGTGAGGAAAATGTCTGTTAAAAAGAAAGTTCAAAATACTGAAGCCGAAACAGAGAAAACCAATAAAAGAGAAGATAACGACAAAAGTAAAAACAAAATAGATAATAACAATAAAAGGAATTATGAAAATAAAATAATTTCTAAAAACACAAGAGAGGGTGAATTGATAGTGCCTAAAGTTTTACAGGAAAGATCCATTAGTTCTACTAAACAGGATTTTCCTTCAATTTTTAAGATGGCGTTGAATGGTCAGGAGGTTATCACAGGAAACTTTAAGAGTAAAAGCGAAGATACTGTATCTATACTTTCTACTAAAGATTTTAAATATATATTAGACATAGGATTTAAATTTAATCCAATTATAGAGGAAGATGAAGAAGGTAACGGATACACTGTAGCATTGGATGAAATAATGGTCTTTGGAGATGGAGATACATTGGAGGAAGCATTAGATGACCTTGTAGAAAATACTCTTGACTATGCAAGAATGTATTTTGAAAAACTTGATTTTTATAAGCAGATTCCCAATAGACGTAGCCACTATCCATACTTACGTAGGATTGTAACCTGTGCTACGAAAGAAGAAGTACTGGAGGTAATTTCAGAATGCCACACCAATTTACAACAGGTGATATCAAAGATATTGCCAAACGACTAGGTCTGGAACATGTAAAAGGAACAAAAACTTGGAATGGAATTGATATCGCTGGTCAATTTCTTCAGACTTATATACATGACCATGGAGATGGTGTTCCCATACGAAGTGGAACGGTTAAGCGACAGGCTGAACAGATGGGATTTGAAGACTTAGCTGATATGTATGATTTTCTTAAAAACAAAAAAAGAAAAAGATAGACTGAAGAACGGTAAAGCCGTTCTTTTTCTATAAAAGGATTATTTAGGTTAACGTAGAATATTAGAATTTGAATTAAAGCATAGTATTAATATCTCATATTAGTATTATGTACTAAAAGGGGGTGTTGGTATTGCCTATTATAATCAGTCTAATAAATGTAAAAGGCGGCGTTGGCAAAACTATGACAGCGATTAACTTAGCTGGTGAAATGGCAGAGATGGGGCGGAAGGTTCTTCTTATAGATAATGACAGCCAATCTTCTTTGACTCAAATATTAAATCTATCACATAACTATACAATGTATGATCTATATGATAACAACAAAGTTTTCTTTGAGGATTGTATAGTTGAATTTGATAAAAACATATTTGTTGTGCCTAACTGTATTGATAGTGCCATATTGGAAAGTGATCTTCATAGCAGAAGAATGAAAGAGCGGATCCTGGAGAAGAAGTTTTCTATTTTTACAAATAACTTCGATTTTGTGATTATAGATAACTCACCATTTTTAGGGCTGTTAGTACAGAATAGTCTTGTTATGAGTGATTACTATTTACCAATTATAGATAATTCACCATCTGCTCTCCAAGGGCTCAATATGGTTGACAGGGTAATTCGCAGTCTAAATGATATAGGATTAGCTCGCAACATTAAACTACTTGGAATTTTAAGAAATAGGTTTGAAAAGCGTTCTATTTTTAGTCGCCAATTTACTGAGGTAGTAGAGGAAGAGCTCCAGAGTAAACTATTTAAAACAGTTATCTATGATTCTGTAAAGTATAAAGAAGCCAGTGCATTACATACCACTATACAAAGCTATAGTAAAAAGCATGCACATGTATATAAAGATTTATACTATGAAATGATGGATAAAATTAATATAATAGAAAGTACTAAATAATAGATTATATATCAATATAGAGGTTTAATATAACATCATAATATTATATATTAGTATAAATCATTGATATCATTTATAGATATGTAATATTAATTTTTTATATTAGTACATAGGGTTAATATATGATACTAATATATTAATTTAGTTTAACAAATTAGTATCATATACTTAACAATGTGTATGATTTATGATATTATATATTGTATTGATATATTAATTAATATATAAAGGTGGTTTTTTTTATGAAAGGTAATTTTAAGGATAGTATTAAAGGTAATATAAATACATCATCTCAAGATGATAATGATACTAAGAATAAGGATTTAACATTGAATGATGATACTAATACAAGTGAAGAGGAATCTATTGATAGCTCAAATACATTGTTTACAATAGCTAAAAAAGTTGATGATAAAAAAGGCAAAAAAACTTTCAATGTTTATATGGATCCTAACTTAGCTAAGGAGTTAGATAAAATTAGTAAGAGAACAGGTTGGAGTCGAAACGAAATTATAAATAAAATGTGTGATTTTTGTGTAAACAATATTAAAATTGAAGAATAATTTCAAACTAAAAGTCTGATTAACTTCAGGCTTATTTTTTTATTGTTATATAATAAAAAGTCAGTTAAAGATGTTATATCTATATATGAAAAAACAACTGAGTTATTTAGGGACACTTAAGCTCCTATTTTTTTATATTAGAATAAAGTGATACTGTATATACTTATTTATTTGGAGGTGCGTTATGGGAAGGGTTAAAAGGCCTACTTTTTATTCATTATATAAAGATTTAACTAATAAGATTAATAACTTAAAGAAGATCTATCGAACCATAGATAGTGTAAAAGGTCAAAATTATGACGTGACTATACTCAGCGGCAGTAACTATAAAAAATCAATGGTAGAAGAAGCAATACTAAAAAAAGAAGAGTTAACTGAAGAAATAAACACTTTAGAGAATCTTTATTATTACATAGGTGAATTATTGTTTGACTTAGGATTTCACTTAGGGCTTATTAATATTGAATACTACCAAAGCTATGATATTATAACAGGCAAGTTAAAAGGAAAAAGCGATGATATATTAAAAAAAGGTTATAGCAAGGTGAAGTATGAGTATATGGAAAACTTAGGATTAAATTATTTACGAGAAAGACTAAAAGAAAAGAATATTGAGTTTAACTTCTAATATTTTTAACCACTATTTTTTCAGTTTTTTTATACAGATTCTTTGAGAATGATATATAAGCTATTCTCAAAACACAAAAATCATTCTATAAGGGGTTGTAAGTACCTCCTCGGTTTAGTGTTAAATGATATTGATCTCTAGACCGTGTACTTATATATCTATACATACTTAAAATTATCCTACTGAGTATCAACTATAAATTATATATAATGGATATAGTTGGATGTGGTATTATCCATTTGATTCTAAAGTATTATACTAAGGAGCTATAGCGCCTTTTGTTGTGTTATTACTTAGTGTATGGTAAAATATTCCATATAATTGGTATTTATCATATATTCCGGAAAATGTTGAATAATGGTATGAAAGGTGATAAAATGAAACTACAAAAATGGGACAAGCACTATACAAATGAGCACAAATTAGTTAATAGTTTTAAATTTAAAATTATAACTAAGGGGGGAGAAAACACTATGGAAACTCTTGTTAGAGAAAACACAATTGAATGCACTAAAAGAGATTTTTTGCCGAATTCTTTTTTGACAGGAATGAAAGAAGTTAGTCAAATGGAACGTGGGCTGAAACCAAAGCGAAATGCTAGAGATCTTGTAAAACAACTTAGGGAATTAGAAAATAGCAAGTAGGAGTTTAGAAATGACTTATAATATAATCTATACAGACGAATTTGCAAAAAGAGCGAAAGAGTGCATAAAAGAAAATAAAAAGAATAATAAAAATCCCACTCTAAGCGATAAACTTGAAGAATTATTAGACGAATTAGAAAAAGGAAATTTTGTTGGAACTCCAATACAAGGTGTTGGTCTACCGCCAGGAGAAATGGCTTTTAAATTTAGAATAGATGATTCTGATAAGAACATTGGTAAAAGTGGCGGATATAGAGTTGTCTATTATAATGTAAGAGATAATGAAGATGTGTATTTAGTAACAATGTATTCCAAGAAAAAACTAAGCGATATAGAAAAAGGTAAGTTAAGAAAAATGATAATAAAACAATGTATATAGCAACAGTTACTATATTTATTATAGTAACTGTTGCTTTTTTATTAATTCCTTTCTTAACAAGGAGAATATAAGATTGGATAAAGATATAGTAATAAAAGACTTTGGCTATATGGTTCTAATAAACTGAAGGTGATGATTTATTCAATGAAAATAACGATTGGGTATGTTTATAAGTATTGCCTTTTGATATTAGTATTGTTATAATAAATTAAAAACAAGTTAACTAGTTAACCCTTTTATATTAAAGGTATTTGTGGTTAACCAATGAAAGGGGAATGAAAATGGCGGATACAACTTTTGGAGTAAAGGTGCCGGATGATCTAAAGGAACAGTTAACTAAACTAATGCAGGATTCAGGACTTACAGGTAAAGATTTTATGCAAAGCCTTGTTAATGTGTACCAGGTTGAAAAAACAAAAGAAGGGATACCTGAAGTTGCTCAAGATTTAAAAGAACTTCAAAGTCTTACTCAAAGGATCAATAATATATATTTAAATCTTGGATATAGAATTGATAACTTAATGAAGTCAAAAGAAACAGAGATGCAGGAGCAGCTACAAAGAAAAGATGCTGTTATAGCGACTCTTCAAAATAAGATAGAGGAATTAGACTCTAAAAATGAACTGCTAACAGAAACATTTAATACATCGGTTAGCGAAAAAGATGAAGCTATTAAAAGGGTTAACGAGTTAACTAATATGTATAATGATAATAAAGCTCTAGTTGAAGAATATAAAAATAAAAATGATATGCTGACAGGCCTATTAAATGAATATAAAACTGCTAAAGAAGAAAATGAGAACTTGAAGAGTAGGCTTGATCAATCTAATCTTACTAATATTCAAGTTAATAATGATAATATTGCTAAAGGTAAAGAGATAGAGAACCTTAAAGAGTCAGTTGAAACCCTATCTTTAAATATTAAGGAGTTAAAGAATCAATATAGTATAGAAAAGCAAGAACTAAAGTCTTTACACAAAGATGAAATTACAAAAGCTATAGAGGATACAATAAGGGCTAAAGAGTCCGAAAAAAGAGAAGCTTTATTAAAAATTAAGGAACAACATCAGGAAAAAGTTGAATCTATTCATAATGAATATGCTACTAAAATCAATGAGTATCAGGAAAAGTATAGGGATTTACTAAAGGAGCTGGAATATGTAAAAGAAATATCAATAAATACTGACAATAAACAACAGTAATTATTGAGAGATAAGCGATGAATTAGAATTATAAAATGATATATAATATAAAATATTAGAACTCTATTAGAAATATATTAGAATTTGTAATACAAATCTAATATGATATATCTGCTATTAAAATAAATAATTAATAAATCATATTATATTAGCTTCAAAAGGATATAAGAATCACTTATGTCCTTTTATTTTAACTGCATAAATAACGAAAAACACCATATAAATATAAGGATATAAATCTTTATGGAAATGAAGAATTTAATAAATGGATACTATATCCTCTCATATAAAATTAATTATATAGGTATTCTCGCTTACAGTAGGTCGTAGAACAAAAAATAATCGGCAATGGTTTTGTTTGTTAAAAAATAGAACATCTCTAAAAGGCTGTAAACGCATTTTAAGTACATACCTATTTTTAAGGCATAACTATGTTTATTAAGGAACATAAAAAATAGGGGTTGAAACCCCTTATGTAAAAAAAATATTATTTATTCCATTGCTACTTCATCTGCTGCTTTATCTTCATACTTATCCCAGCCTAAAAGTTTTCTCTTAAGATCTTTGCCATCATATTGCCTTTGCTTAAAGTTGTTAAAGGTACCTTCTTGTTTTTTACCCTTTGGATGCTGATAATCATTTTTTATAGCATCAATCATCCAAGATACTATATTATTTATACTGTTAGTAACTTTAGCTATGGCATATTTTTCTTTGATAATATTTATATTTCCTTTGGCTGCATCTAATATGCTGGACGCTTCCAGCTCTGTAATGTTTTCCTCTATAATTTCTTTAATTAACTTAAATTTATCTACTATATCACTCTTATCTTCATCAGAATTGCTAATACTATCAATTACTACAACATCAGGCAGAGAAGTTTTACTCTGTATTAAAAAACGTAAACTAGTTACTTTTCTTCCTGTTTTCAATTCTTTATAATCAAATGTTAAATCAGTCTTTTTATTAATCTCGTTTTTTGCTTGGATTATGACCTTTCGTTTAAAATCATTGTATCTCGCATACTCGTTTTCTTTTATCTGAAACAATACCCTTAATTCATCAATGCTGAAAGTTCTTTCACCTATTTTTTCATACTGTTTTAAGAATTCATAAATTCTTAAAGAGTAAAAACTTTTAAGTTGAATGATCTCTTTTAGTTTATAACTTGTAAATCTATTCTTTAATTGTAATAAATACGGCTTGAGTTTGGGTGAAAATTCCAGTTCTACCTCTCCTATTCCATCAAGATATTCAACAGATGATAACCAACTCAGTTGCAAAGTTGAATTAGAAGTCTTAATAGTAAAAACCTTTTTCATAAGTTCATTAGTTATCTCCTTGACGTCTTTGTAGATTCTATTATTTTTAATACCAAGGAGTTTTTCAAATTCTGCTATCTTTATTTTATACTTTTTAAATTCATCATCATCAGCCCTAATCATTGACACTAAACTTAAAATTATTTTTTGTTCACCAGCAGTTAATCGATAAGATGCCTCAATAAGTTGATTTGATTTTACAATTAGCTTATTACTATGATTATCCTTCTTCATAACAAATCCACCTCCCATGTTAATATTAAACTAATGCGACTATTTTGTAAATAGTCGCATTTAAACATCAAAAAGTCGTACTCACCATCAAAAGGTCGGTTTATCACCATCAAAAGGTCGTATTTAACCATCTTTTAGTCGTAATAAAATAGAAATAAGCCATCAAAAGGTCGTATTTAACCATCTTTTAGTCGTTTTAACAATGGCAAAACCTAGTAATATCAATATGTCCAAGCCTCGTAAAACCTTTAAAATATATATTTATTAAAATATATAAAACAACAACAAAAAGAAGGTTGTTGTTAAAATAGATTATTAACAGGTAATGTTATGAGAATTTTCAGTTCAAAATAAACCATCAAAAGGTCGCACTAAAAATTTATGTATTATTACAGTACTTGGTTCCTGACCTTCTTTAACAAATTCCGAAAAGATTTAGCGGAAAAGTTGAGGACTCTATGGTTAATTGGTTGTACAATTTTACTATAGATTGAATGTTAAGGAGAAGATTGAAGATGGAAACAAATATGAGTTATAACGATTGGGCAGAGTTAATACATAAGCACAATGTAATACAAAAATTAAATAATGGTGAAAAGTTCAGTTCAGTGAATATAGATTTAGGACTTGATCCAAATTCAGATGCATTAAGAAAAGCATTAAAGAGATTAGGATATAAAAAGGATAAGTATCAAGGATTGTATTACATAGAAGGGTATACAGAACAAGAAGAAGCAGTTCAGTTACTAAATACAATTGATGTAGAAGAAACAATAGAGGAAATAGCAGCAGATAGATATTATAAAGCCTTAACTGATGACTTTTGGGGCGGAGAAACTGTAAGTGTTCAAATTGATAAGGAAATATATCAGGAATACTTGGAGTTATCAGAGCAGTTTGGGTGTGATCTTGAAGATGAATTTATGACAATGGTATTACTTGAGGGATTAGAAAAGTATAAGCCGGTAGATAGGAGAAGAGAGCATTACATAAAGTATATGAATGAAAGCCAGTATTTTAGCAAAGAAGAAATTGAATTTATAATGCAAAAAGAAAAAGAAGGTTATGATTTAGAATCTTTAGTGTTAGCAACAGAGGATTATGACATATTAAAACTAACTCCTGCAGAACTTGAAGAGTATAAAAGAAAGTAATTTAAAATAACTTAGTTCTATTTACAACTATCAGGCTACTTAGATTACTTTATTTAATTATGGACATACTTTTAATATATTTTTATAACTGGAGGTAGGTCTATTGGAGCTTCAACTAATTAAATTAGTATTTTATAGCTTTACTGTAGTTAGCATATTATTATTTATCTACATAACTGCTGTAGCAATACTGTTTTATAAAGCATACAAAACGAAATAGGCTCATATAAGAGTTAAGATATGTAATTCTGCCTTTCAAGAGAAAAGAGCTCAAAATGGCTAATAAGTGAATTTTAGGTGTATGTTGAAAAATATCAGAGTAATTAAACATATCGATAAGACAGGTTCACTAATGAAGTAGCTAAATAAGAGTATAATAAATATCTATCTCAATAGTAAAAAGAGCTTGGATTAGTACAAGCTCTTTTTATTTGTGAATTTTTTGTAAATAGTACGCCATTTTTTAAAATCCAAGTAAAATATTATAAATATTAAAAAGGAGTGATAAAAAATGATAACACAAAGAGACAAAGAAATACTAAAATGGGTTGAACAATATAAGAGCATAACGATAGATCAATGTGCTAAATTGTTCTATTTGGGAAACAAAATGTCCTATGACCAGTCACGCAAAAGACTAAGATACCTTAATGAGAAGGGATTACTAAAAAGATATAGAAAGGATAGTAAAAGTCAAACTGTATATTATATTGATAAAATCCTCAAGGAACATAATCTTAAAATAATGGATGTAATCGTAGCTTTACAAGAATTAAATATAGGTAGAATTGAACTGCAAAAAAAACTTATAATTAATAGATTTACAACTTATATTGCTGATGCTGTAGCTGTTATAGATCATAGATATCCAATTATTTGGGAAGTAGACTATACACATTACACAAGTAATAAAAAAATCACTGACATTATAAATTATCTTGAATGTCGTAGTGAAGAAATAAATGCATACTTATTTTTAATAGTTAGACAAACTGTAGAAGATATTGAAATTACTAATATTAGTAATAAGGGAAAATTGATTTATGTCAATTGGGATTTTAATAACTCAGATAAGCTCATTCACTCACTGCGTTCGTTATTCAAGTTATAAATGCTAGTATTATAGCACGTTTAGACTATACCCGTCATACCTCTAAACCGCCTAATTTAAAGGTATAGTTTAGAGGTGCTACCGGACTAGTTAGTATTAATGTAGTACTCTTACACTTAATTTTCAATAAAATATAATCGGTGGTGGTATATATGTCCATCTTAGGTAAATTAACTGATATACTTATAGGATTATTTGGGAATATAGGTCATAACGAACAAGAAACTAAAACAAATTTACAAAAGCAAGGGGAAGTAGGAGAAGTTTCCAATGAGGCTGTTAAAACTGTTGATGAAAAGATAAGGTTAGAGATTCAGGAACAAGCTAATCAGGATTTACAAGAATACAAGGTTAGGATAACTAAGAAAATTGAAGAGCAGTATCGGAAACTCTACTTTGAAAAAGAAATTAAATTGAAAAAAGCCTATGAGGATAAAATCAAGAAATTGCAGCAGGAATATTCAATACAATTAAATAAGTTAAGAGCAGAAAATAATAAAATTAAACGCCTACCTGTTTTTAAAATCAACACTATTGATCAACTTAATACAAAAGTATCATACAAAGTTAGAGTTGGTACAGCAAATTCATTGAGAGAGCTAAAGCAAAAACTATATGGCAAAAATTCCAATATAACAATTAATGAACTTGCGGATGAAGCTATACAAGTATATTGTCAAGTTAGACATTTAATAAAAAAATAAGGGAGTTAAGAAAATATAGCGTTAGAAAGACTATAGATGAGTTAAAAAAAGGATATGCTAGTACATATCCTTTTTTAAATTGCAGAATATATATTAAAATATACTTTAAAATATTGAAGTGTTAAAATAATTGTACTATAATTTCTAATGTTGTGTAAATTTGTAATATGGGGATGGAATAATGGAAGAAAAAATTGAGACATTAAGAGAAAAGCTAAATAGATTAGTAGAAGAAAGTAGTTGTTTATATTCTGATAGTGTAGTAAAGCTTAGCCAGGAATTGGACAACCTTATATACATATATCATTTAAACCTTAAGTCAGCATAAAGCTGGCTTTATTTTTATTTGCAATGTAGAAGGAATAACCATTAAACCATAGAATAATAAGAAATATATTAATTTAAAGTAGAATATACTGATAAGGGGTGGTTTTGATGGAAATAAAAAATCGATTAAGAGATATACGAATGAGAGAATATGCACTGGAGCCTAAAGAATTTGCAGAGATGTTAGGTGTTAATACAAGAACTTATTATTCCTGGGAACTTGGAAAGGCTATCCCCTCAATGAAAGAAGGACTAAGGGTATCTAATAAGTTAAATAAAAAGCTAGAGGATATATGGTACTTAGAATAGTATCATATTTTTTTGTTATTTTTTTATATAAATTAAGCGAAAATTTTATAAATTAAGCAACTTTTATATGAATCGTGCATACATATATATCAAGTAAGTAAAAACAACTCAAAATATCATGTCTAATAACTAATGTATTCGGTGCCTTACCGAGATCTTTAATGTTAATACTATTTTAGGAGGTGCTTTATGGATAAGCAGCTTAAAGAATTGTATAAAGACTATGATAATGCCATGGAGAAAGAGGATTATGCTACTGCCTCAAAAATACACGAGACAATTACAGCAATATTGAATATATGCGGTGAAGAAAGGTACAGGGTAACTGATACTGATCTTGATTTTGATATTTATGTTTGGGATACTGCAATTCCTGGAACTGTAGCTGCTGCCACTTTTGAGCAAGAATATTGGATTAGAACTGATGACGGCCTTAAATACTTTGATACTATTCAAGAATGGGAAGATACAGTGGAGAAGTATCTGGGAGTAAAGCTCTCAGACTTAAGCGTCATATCAGAGAGTGAAATTAAAAGAAATATTAAATTATAAGGGGGATTTTTAATATGCCAGTAATAATTATAGGTATCGTTGAAGATGTTCAAACATATGAGGGAAAGAATGGTTTCGGAGCTAATATTACTATGAGTGCATTGATAGATAAGAGGAGAAAAACTTTAACATTTAATGTTAAGGACAAAGGACTTGCAGCTTCATTTGAAAAGCAACTTCAATGTGAGATTACTTTAAAGATAGAACTAAGCCAAAGTAACTTTGGATTAAGGCTAGGGGAAATATTAGAGCTTGTTCCAGCAGGTAAACAATAGTTGGAGGGTGCAAAACTCTCTTTCTCATTATTAATTTTATGGAGAGATAGGTGTGAAAAAGTATGAGTTTACAGATGTAAGTCCTATTCAAAAGAAAATTAATTATTCTATAGCGGCAGTAGGTTCACTGGGATTGTTATTTGGAGTTACTGGCTCAATTCCAATTTGCAATACAGCAGTTTTATTAGGCGGAGCTGTAGTTTATAGATGTTTAACTGATAAGACATTTACATTTAATTGCTCAATTAAAAATAATTTGTATAATCTCATTAAGTTTAACAATTTTTATAAAGTTGAAAAAGAAAAGTTGACCTATAAGCCATGTATTTACTATGAGTATGATAAAAAGTATTTAAATATAAAAATAAAGCTTGATGGTAGCAGTTTTAGGGATAACTATTTACAGTTAGAGAACTTCTTAGAAGACTTATTTGTTATGGAATGTATAGATAAGGTGCAGGATCAGGGGTATATAATTTATAAACTAGATAGAACATCAATAGTAAGGTTCAATATAAGCCATATAGATATGCTAGAGCAAGACTTAATACCTATTAATAGCAAAATAGCTTGGAACTACAGAAAATGTCCTCATGCACTTATAACAGGGGTTACAGGTAAAGGTAAGACTTATCTACTTGCATATTTAATTAAAATACTTACATTGCTTAAAGCCGATATTAAGATACTGGATCCTAAGATGTCAGACTTATCTTATTTGGAGAGAATTTATCGTGATAATGTGGTAAGCTCTCCAGGACAAATAGCAAGGATATTAAGAGAAACTTCAGAGTTAATGAATGAAAGATACTCTACGTTTAAAAGTTTGCCTAAATATGGCTTTGGTAAGGATTATAGGGACTATGGCTATAAACCTGTATTTATAATCTTTGATGAAATAGCTGCATTTATGGCTTCCGTTGATAAGAAAACTGCTAAAGAAATAGATGACTATATGGCTGAAATTATAATGAAAGGTAGGCAGGCTGGCGTATTTATGGCTTTGACTACCCAAAGGCCTGATGCTGATGTCATTAAAACATCTATTCGTGACCAATTAGGGTTAAGAATAGCTTTAGGAGAGATGTCTAAAACAGGATATTCTATGGTATTTGGTTCTGAATTTAACAATTTAGAGCTTAATAATAGCGCGCCTGGAAATGGGTTTATTTATATTGATGGGGTGCATACAAAACCGGTGAAATTCCAGAGTCCACTATTTGAGAAGAATTACAATTTTGTAAAAGATATAGCTAATATACAGCGGCAAGGCTGAAAATTTTCGCGTCAGCGAAAATAAAGGAATGGTTTCAGCCGAAGCCTCCTGTATATATACTCGATACTTATACAAACAAGTGTAAGAATGGCTTAAATAGGAGGGCGTATGGATATATCAAACAAAGTTTTGGAGGATATGCAGAAAAGAAAGCTTAATTATAACCGTCAGTATGCTAACTGGTACATGACTATGAGTGAAGAGTGTAAAGATGAACTGGTAGCTTATTCTAAAAGGTTAAAAGGTAGAGCTGATAGGATAAGCAGCTGCTTGAACTTATGGCAGTGGGATATGTACCGGAAGAATAAAGTTATGGACTTACAAAAGGTTAATAGGTGCTCAAATAACAGGTTTTGTCCTAACTGTAGAAAATGGGACTTAGCAGGAGCAATACACAATTTACGGAAGCCACTTAACAAGTTATTGATAGAAGGCTACTACCCATATTTAGTTACACTTACAGTTCCTAACGTAACAGGTGGAGAACTTAGAAGAACTATAGAAAAAATGAATAAGACATTTAGAAAATTATTTGGAGCATATAGCTATTCTTTAACCGGGAACACGAAGGGGTTTGAAGATAGATTGATGGTGTTTCAAGGTGCATTAAAAGTATTAGAGATAACTTACAATGCTGAAAGTAACACATACCATCCTCATTTTCATTGCATGTTTTTTAGTCTTGAATATGATGAAAGTTTATTTATAAAAAGTGCTCCTGGAGAATGGAGTAATAAAAGACAGTCTTATAACTTTTACTCAGATATAGATATACAGATCATGAAGCTATGGACCATGTATTATAAAGGCATAAGGCTAAATGCAAATAACTATAGTAAGTTTCAACTAGAAGACTGTTATCTATGTGATATTAGAGAGATGGACTCCAGCGGGATAGTAGAAGTTTTAAAATACACTTTTAAGGATACCGATATAGTTTCATATGATGTATTTAAAAATTTAGTAATAGCTTTAGATAAAAAGCGGATAAGACAGGGGTATGGAATATTATATAATTTAAAACTTGAAGGTGATGTAGATGGAGAGGTTTTATCACTGGAGGAATATTTAACTGAGGAAGAAGACCCGGAGAACTTATTGACCCATGAAATTAGAGAGCTGCTTACTGTCTATAAAGAATATAGAAAAATATCTCGTAGAAAAGCAGATGAAGAACTTGAATTAATTGAAGAATTATAAGGGGCTGAGGTTATGATATTTTGTATAAATTTATCTAAGTATAGATGTCAGATCCAGGATAAGATAGATGAGGTTATTTTAGATTATAAGATGAAAACTACTAAAGAACAACGGCAAAAGTTAAAAAGGGTAGTTATTACAAGTGCTATGGTAATGGCTGTACTTATAGTGTTAAGTTCAAATGTATCAGCAGTAGGGGTAAATGAATTAGATTCAGATACAAAGAATATTCTATACTATCACTTTAAGAAATTACATTACCCAGATGCACAAATACAAAAAGTCATTAGTCTTATAGACCAAGATGATGTAGCTAGAATAGTTGATGAATATAATAAAAAGTTAGATGCTCAATGGTACCCAAGTGAAGTAAAAGCGGACATAAGTAATGTTAGTGGGGTAATAGTTTATTTTATAATCTTTGAGCTATTTAGATTGGCAATGATGAAAATAAATACGGGAATGTAGATGAGTGAATATATAGGAATATATCCCGATATGAATAAAAGAGGTTTCTCCGTAGCGGGTGCTGCAGAGTAAAGACCTCTTTTATTTATGTCGGCTATTTTAATTAATTATCATTTTCCTTAGGTATCCACTCAATTTTATAACCCAAAACTTCGGCTATTTTTTCGGCATCATCATATCTTAAAGTTCCTTTATTAATTTTTTTACTTAAATTTTGAATAGTCTCTGGTTTAAAGTTAGGTCCATCCATATTTTTTTCATTAAGTCTTTTCACTACTTCAGTAAGAGTTACGTTACTAGTTTTAATCATCATAATTTTAAGTGTTTCTTTAATAGACAATTAATATCTCTCCTTTATCAATCAATTAATGCTATTATACTATTTGGAATATTATTAGTCAACAGGGTTTATAATTCAACTAAAAAGTTTAAAATATATATTGACAGATTCAACCAGAGAGTATATTATTAAACCATAAAGTATATTCAAAACATTCTGTACTTTGAAGCAATACAGTCGAAATATTTCTAAAAAACTGCATATACAATTTAATTTTTCTATGTGCTAATGATAGAAGGGGTGAGAAAATGAGTATTAGTATATTAAAAAAGTATATGGATATCTGCAAGATATTAAAAGTTGAACCGAGCTTTGAAGGATTAAGAGAAATATCAAAAATACTAGAATGAGTTGCGAAGATAGATTTCAAGGCGTGTCTTTAAAGATAAATATTATTGATAGATGGCATTTATATAAGTATGGATAAATGAGGTAAAATTAAAATATTATGTACAAAATAATGTCAAAACGTGACACCATAATAAACTTTGAAAGGAGATGAGCAGTAAAATGAAAAAGTGAAATTTTATTACAAAAAAATAAGAACCTGACTTCATGGAAAAGTTCAGGCTCTTCAAAAAACTTATTAGCACCTGAGAAGGTACCTGTATTTAATTTTAACAGGTAGTATTTAAACATAAAAGAGATTATATGATAAAAAACATTAAGAAGAGTAAAGAGAGGGGAAATGGATATGGAAATAAGTAAGAATGTTCAAGATGTCTACAATGGAATGATTTTAAATTCAGCAGAGTGTGATGAATTACTAAATAATGATGAGTATGCAGAATTACAAAAACAACATTCAGAGGTATTAAAAAAGATAGCTTCTTTAATACCTGAAGAGGGACAAGTATTATTGCAACAGCTTGATGATATTGAATATGGAATGGATCGTATAGAACAATCAGTTTTATATCAAAATGGTCTGCGTGATGGGGTTCAAATGTTAAAGATTCTAAAGGTTATATGATAAAAACAAAAGCTAATACGGGAGGGAATTAGTATGAATAAAAATAGAGCAACTGAACATGTACTTAGGAGAGTTAAAGAGGAGATTGCAGATATTGATTTCAATGAACTTGGAATAGATGATTTAGATGAAGCTGTAAAACTACTGAAAGTATCAATGAAGATTAAAAAATTGGGCATACAGTATTCTGAAAAGTGTCAAAGGCTTGAGGATAACTTACTTCCAGAGCAGCAGAATGTATTTTATAAATTTGAGTGGTTTATTGAATCGCTTGCACCAAAACAAAGAAAACTCTTTCATGAAATAATGGGTTTTAAAGAAAAAATGTTAGAACTGAAATTAAGTGAGGATATAATTTAGAAATAAGTATGAAAAGCAATTTAATGTGTATCTCAAGTGTTGACTATGTTTGACACTTGAGATATTTTTTAGTTGAAATCTATCCAATTATATGGTAATTTATAAGTAAGGCAATGCATTACTTAGTAATGCACATAACTACTTAATAAGGAGTTGAATAGAATGAGTGAATTAGGCAGAAGTAAGATAACATCAAAAAATCAAATTACTATACCCAGAGAAGTGCGAGATACGTTGAATATAAGAGAAGGGTCATGGTTAAGTTTTGATAAAGATTTTAATGACAGGGTATATGTAACAAGAGATAAATCGGAGATAAGATGTGAGTTATGCTTTGATGTGGATTTAAAAAATATTATCTACGAGAAGAATACAGGTAAAAAGATTAAATGTCCATTATGCAATAATACAAGCAATATATTAGTGGTTTCTACAAGTGCCTTAGTTTGCAAAGCGATAGAAACTGCTCAAAACCTTAATGTGAAATGTGAAATAAGCACAGATGGGATATTCTATTATGCAGAGTTTTTATATAAGGATATGTCAGAATATAATGATGGTATAGGTATAATGAAAGATATTCTGGAAAAGGGACATGATATTTTACAATTAGAAATTATTAAATCAGCACTTAGAAAGCTAAAAATAAGAGATATTGTAAGTAAATCTTTGAGAGAAAAAGTAGTAAATTCATTTTATACAAGTATAGGCAGAGAACACATAAGGTTACTATATGATCGGATAACATGTAGGGTGCCTGAAGAATATTGGCATGAATAGGGAGGAAATGAATATGGCTTATAAAAGAGTTATAAATGATATAGATAGTGAAGTTATAATTAGTGAACTAGATGATAAGTATACATTAAGTTTGAGTAAAGATGTAGCTACTTTTACATTAGATGTTTTGAAGAAAAGATATGAAAATTTAAAAAATGATATCAAAGAAAATGAAAAATGGCAGAGAAGATCACTCGAACGTAAGAATAATAAGATACAAAATTGGCATGAAAAGTTTGACAAAAGTATAGAAGATATTTTAGATGAGAACTGTAATGAATACAGAGACGTTGAAGATGTGACCTATGGATCTATTGCTACGAGATTTGATACAGTTGATCCAGATGATGAGGATTCATTAGATGATATATCTGCACTTATGGTTAGGAAGTTAGAAAGAGAAGAGAGAGCTGAATGTAATGAACTAGAAAAGGTTATCTCTAAGTTAAGTTCGATAATAAAGGTGAAACAGGAAACTGATTAAATACTATATAAATAATTTATAATAAGGTTAAACATGTTCTATGTGATTCAAATTTTTATAACAGTAGATAAGCTTGAATCTAAATTGATTCAGGCTTATCTATAAGGTTTAATTTTCTATACTAATTTTACAAAGGTATTCATGTGCGGCCTTTTTAGCAATTTCTTCTTCTACTGTTCTAATTAGTTTAAGTAATATTGAATCAGTTCTGTGACAGCGTAAAATATCACATTGATTTAGATAAAAGAGTATTAGCTTATACTCTTTAACCAATAGAATTATACCTATTTCAGATTTTAGATATAATTCATTATTTGAAATATGGGAATCCATCATTTTTATATTTTTAAAAATATTAATACTATCTAATACAGCTTTGAACTCATTGAGCCTATCATCGTATGTTTTAATTTTATTTATTACCTTTCTAAATTCATCCAGATTATTGATACATAAACTAGTTAATCTTCTAGATTTTTCATAACTTACTTTTTCAAAACATTCATTTAATGCTTTTAATAATACTTCTAATTCACGACTTGTATATCGCCTTTCGATAATTTCATAGCTCAATAGATACACCTCCGAAAGACAATTATACTATTTAGAATTTATTAAGTAAAAGTAAGTTTATTCCACCACTTTCAAGGAAATATATGGGCTCGATAAAAGATAGTAAAATCAGTTTTTAATAGGAAGAGGTTAAAAGTATGCTGTACTGTATCCAAGGCATTAGAAATATTAATATACTGTCATAGATGCTATATAATTAAACTTGAATTATTAAATAATTTTATTAATCTAGAAATTAATATTTTGTACAAGGGGGAGTAGTAATGGATAGTACAAAAGAATATAAGGTTTTTATTTCTTATAGTTGGACTACGGAAACACATGAGGAATGGGTATATAATCTCGCAACAAGATTAATGGAAGACGGCATTGAGGTAAAATTAGATAAGTGGGATTTAACACCAGGGGATGATAAGTATGCTTTTATGGAAAGTATGGTACAGGATCAAACTATTGATAAGGTATTAATAGTTTGTGATAGAGGCTATAAGGAAAAAGCTGATAGTAGAAAAGCTGGCGTTGGAACTGAGACACAAATTATTACGCCTGAGATATATGGTAAGGCTAATCAAAATAAGTACATACCAATTATTGTTGAAAAAGGTGAAAATTTTGATTCTTACACACCAACTTATTTGAAGAGTAGGATTGGAATAGATATGTCTAGGGAAGAAGTATATGAGGAGGGATATGACGAACTATTAAGGCTAATTGCTGAGAGACCGTTGTATAGAAAGCCGGTTAAAGGACAACTTCCATCCTACTTATTTGAAGATGAAAAATCACATTTTAAAACAAAGAACATAGTCAAACAATTAAAAAATATTATAGTGAGTAGGCCTGATCAGGCAAATTACTTGATTTCAGATTTTATTGATGAATTTAAAAACTCCCTAAATCAGTTTCAAATAAGTGATGATGAATTGAAAGATCCTTATGATGAACAAATTTACAGCAATATAAAAGATATGGAAGGTTTAAGAAATGACTATATAGATTTTTTAACATCAATATGTAAGGCAAACTTAAACTTTGAGATAGATGTTATCATAAATCTATTTGAAGATATTTACTCCTATACAGAGATTCAAGGAAGTGAAACATATAATAGACTTCAGTTTGATCATTACAAGTTTTTCATAACTGAATTGTTCTTATATACAGTGGTTATTCTAATTGAAAATAGTATGTTTAAGGAATTCAATATATTAACGTCTACTAAGTATTTTATTAAGTCTAATAAAGGATATAATGACGGAGTAGACTTTACTATTTTTAAGTTCCATGTTGAGTCTTTGGATGTATATAGAAAACAAAGGTTAAATAATAATAGAACAAGCATAATGGCTGATTTGTTAGTAGAAAGAAGTGTTATCAATAACAAAAATTATAAAGAAAAGCTATTAGAAGTAGATCTGTTGCTACACTACATTTCTATGATTAAGTTTAAAGATGGTTTTAGCTATTGGTTCCCAACAACATATATTTATCTTGAGTACCATTGTAAAGTTGATTTACTAAGAAGATTAGTATCTAAAAGACATTTTGAAAAAGTAAAGATTATATTTAATGTTGACACAAAAGATGAAATGAAACTAATCATAGAGAATCTAAAAAGGCCTACTAATGGCTATAGTCGAAGTTACAGTAACATACCTGGCATTGCAAATTATATAAATCCAGATGAGGTTTGTACATCAGTATAAACTTATAGAATTAGTAAAATTAAAAATAAGGTTTAGTAATTAATTACTAGCCTTATCTTTAATTTATTACTAGCAGCTATTTAATGTATTGGAGTTCTTTATAGATTTCCTCTCGGCCATAACTGTAAATAGTGCCTACTGGCAAGCCTAACTCTAAATCTATGTCAAATGATTTCAGTAAAGATAACGGAGTATGCTCAATGGTATATCTATTCTTATCAGCTTCTATTATTTTTATCAAGTTTGGTATCTTAGAAAGTATTTTTTCGTACAATTTCAACAGTACATATTGATGATAGAATGGATATTCTAGTAATATGTATTCATAAGCATGAATCATTTCATGTAATAAAATATTTTCAATATCATCATTCTGAACTATTTCAATGATTTTATCTGGTCCATTACATCTTCCTACAAATTCATTATTTTCTTTAACTATTCTAAATTCCCATGATGATATATTATCAATCTTCCCAATTACCTTATCAGGTACAATCTCATTATATAATTTAAGAGTAAAGTCTTGAAAATATTTTTCTTCAAACTCTTCAGCCTTAATTAATAATTCATATTCTTCCTTGGTCATTTGTTGCCAACTTTGCCAATTAAAAAATTCACGTTTAGTGCTCATTTATATACACATCCTTTCATTAAGGTATATCCTTGGATAACTATGATGATAGTGATTGCAGGGGAGCTATTTGTTATTTTCAGTTTCTTTTAAAACGGAAGTATATTTAATCTTCATTTTTTTCTTATAATGCAGCGAAGCGATAAAATCTATAATTGAGTTTATATCCCCTTGGGTAAATGTTTCATTAAAAAAATTCACATTTATCGACAATCCGTTATCTTTTTTATGTTCAACTTCAATATCAATTTCATCCTTATCATTAACTTCAGATGACCAAATAGTAGTAGAAACAGGAGTCTCATTATTTTTTTCATTGTTAATTTTTCTAATTTCATCAAGATTCATGTGTCCTGCTGCAAACATTAAATCTAAACTATCTATACCATACTGTTCAGGGACATTATTTACTAATTTTTTTATAGTTTCAGGATCTGGAGCTTCATCTAGTTTCTGTTGAACAATACTCAATATGTAGTCAGGTTCCAATTCACAATCATGAGAGTACTCTTCTATAGTCCTTGAGCCTTTAATATTCATTACAAGTTCAGCAAATAGATCTTTATCAAAATATACAGTTAGATAATTTACTGGTACTCCAAGAACTTCAGCAATTTTATTAAGAGTATTTACATCTGGTTCTCTAGTGTTATTTTCATAATTCGCATATGTTGAACGTGGTATTTCTATTTTTATAGCTATATCAGCTTGAGTTAATCCTAATTTTTTCCTATAAGACTTTATTTTATTACCAATTTTTATTATTTCATTTAATCCCAATTTAAACACCTCTCTTAAATATAAGATTATAACAATTTCTTCAAAAGTGCAACAAATTGTCAAAAAAAATATTGATTTAGTCATAAATGAAGAATATAATGATAATAACAAGTTAATTCTTCAAAAACGAAACATGAATGAGGTGATTAGATGGCTGAATATAAACTTAGAGGTAAGAGAGTGGAAAAAGGAATAAAGCAAGGATTTCTTGCAAAACAACTTGGGATTACTCCTCAATATTTATGTCAAATTGAAAAAGGAAAAGTTGAACCAAGAAGAGATTTAATGATTAAAATTGCGAATGCTCTCGAGGAAGATGTGAAGAATTTGTTTTTCTAAATTTGTGTTATATGGAATAATTCAGGAAGAAATTATATGTTTAATAAAGTTACAATAGTATTAAATTGCAAAAGCAGGTGATTAAGATGCAAAATAAACAGAAATTAATTAAAGACATTAAACATAATAAAAGTAAAGAATTGTCTAAAAAGTTGAGGTGGTGATAAATGGACTACGAATCAATAAAAACTTATTTTCAAATTAAACAAGATCAAGGAGATAAATGCAAAGCTATCTGTCCAAGCCACCAGGACGCGGAGGCAAGTTTAAGTATTAGTTATGATTCAAAAGATTGTAAAACGCTAGTACATTGCCATGCTGGGTGTGAGACAAGAGATATATTAGATAGAGTTGGATTAAAATTCACTGATCTATTTGATAAGAGCCAACTATCATCTTCAGGATCCGGTAATAGCTTAAAAGTAGTGGCTACTTATAAATATAGGGATGAAACTGGGAAAGTATTATTTGAAAAAGTTAGGTTTCTTCCTAAAAAATTTACACAAAAACGTGAAGTTGATGGAGCTGTTGTTTGGGGACTTGATGGTGGAACTTATTATGAGACGTATCCTAATAGTAATCAATGGAGTAGGAAAAAAAGAAATGGTGCTCAGGTAAGATTTTTTCAAAAACAGGAACCTGTACTATATAATCTGCCAGAATTACTTGCAGCAGTTAAAAAAGGCGAAGATATTCATGTAGTTGAAGGTGAGAAAGACGCTGATAACCTTATGCGACTAGGGTTAACGGCAACATGTAATTTTGATGGAGCTTCAAAGAATAATCAAAAGCCAAAATGGAGAAAAGAATATAATAAATATTTTAAAGGAGCCAATGTAATTATTATACCAGACAATGATGATGCTGGACGAGCTCATATGAATAATATTTTCAAGAATATAACAGGAATAGCATCTAGTATAAAAATGCTTAAATTAGATGTTCCAGCCAAAGGTGATGCAAGCGATTGGTTAGCAGCAGAAGGACATACCAAAGAAGAACTTTTAAATTTAATAAGTAAATTAGAAGAATCTGAAATTAATAAAGATGATATTAAAACATTAGATTTCCCATTTAAGGATTATAAACATAAACCTTTTAAGATATGGGAAAACTTAGATTATTTATTAAAAATGAATAGCATTAAAGTTAAATATAATCTTATAAGTAGAGAAATTGAGGTAGCAGGGAACAATAAGTCTTTAGATGAAATGATGGTTGAATTTAACACACTTGCATTATTAAACGGATTTGATTTAGGTGTTGACGATATGGCAAGGTTTATTAAAAAAATAGCAAAAGAAAATTCATACAATCCAGTAATAGATTATTTAAAAAGCTGTAAAAACAAATGGGATGGTACAAGCAGGATAAAAGAATTATGCGACACTATAAAATGTTATGGAGATATTGACTTCA
>Ga0183101_1001028_pt1 | contig 30766 bp, 27 predicted proteins | sample Biomet3_FD_127790 | JGI IMG/M metagenome (GOLD analysis project Ga0183101, IMG submission 127790) | Microbial communities from bioreactor (seeded with sewage sludge) at LBNL, California, USA - Biofuel metagenome 3 | ecosystem: Engineered > Bioreactor > Anaerobic > Unclassified ...
AATAGTTCGGATCTGTTCCGCTATCATCGTATGATGCTGATAAGCCTTTAAAATCTTTAATATTTCGGATTGAAAGGGCGTTTAGATACAGCCCTACAATTTCGTTCTCTGATGAGCTGAGCATGCCAACTTTCTTTTGCCTGATCAGCTCGTCAATGATTTCACTGATATCATCCAATGTGGCACGGCTAGTGATTGAAAATGATTTTTCGTTTTCCCTTAATTCTCGCAAGAGAAATATTCGTAATTTGACGTTTATTTCATATTTGTTATAGTTTTCGCTGGGGGCGTCAAAAACGCCATCAGTATCGAAACCATTTGCGAGGAGGGTGTAGACGACGCTATTTTTCTCTCTGCCCTTCATTGCGGTGTTTGCTAAAAACAATCCCCGGAACCGATCGGCGCCGAATAACTTAATAAATAAGCTTTGATAATCTTGGGAATCAGTTCCGTAAAAAAGTTCTTCGAATTGTGCATCCACTGTGCGGCTTAGCAGATAATAAACATGCAATTTTGTAAAAGACTTAGTCTCGGACGCCGCTTTTCTAAAGAAAACTAAGTTGTGTTTAACTGCTTGGACGCTGTGCCCATAATAGACACTCTTAAAAAGGTAATCATAAGTGCAATAGTTTAAGCACTTCTCATACTCGCTTGCCTCGCAAAGGAGATCGAGCAAATGCCAATACGGCCTATCATCTTGATAAAAATCCTTTTTTTCTAGAAAACGAATAATATCATCTATGCAGACTTTTGGATCAGTACCGTTTTCTTTTCCTTTTTTTAAAATGTATCGCTTAAAACTTTCGTGGTATATCAAATAGCCTCCACTCTTTATTTCAAACTTCAAGACAGGCATGACTCGTTTCATTAGTTCCGTCGTTTGTTTTCCGCGATTGGAAATCATCGCTAAATCCTCTTTCGTAAAATAAAAAGGAATAAGCGCGGTATACATCAGGATTTGAATATCATCTTGGCTTTTTGTTAAATAGGAATAATAGTTCTCAATGTTTCCGGAATATTGAGGACACACACTAACGTTGTGAGGGGACGTTTTCAAGAGATAGGAGATGTACAAAGGATTGCCCTCGCTCTTATTCTTGATTTCTTCGACTTCCGTCCCACTAAGAGACAAATTAAATTTTGAAGCCAGTTGCTTGATTTTGTCAGAATCCCATTTCTGAATTTTGATTAAGCGGGCGTTTGGCAGATTTTTTAAGAAGTCAGAGGGCTGGCTGATGATGAGAATGTGAATGTTTTCTAATTCGCTTATTTCACGAATTGTTTTTTCCAATTCAAAAAGGCCGTCATCCTTTTCGTATTCGCGATAAGCGTGGTCAAAGCCATCAATTACCAGGAGGTATTCTTCTTTTATCAAAGAGGCGTAAATTTTCAAGGTTTCCATTGTCTCTTGGTAGGTTTTTAAGCGGTTGTCTTGTATATCTTTAAAAAGTTGTCTTGTTTGATTGAGGAGGTTTTCCACTAAGGCTTGAGGGTCAAGCTGGTTTGACGAAATCGATTTTTCAGAATTGCTATAGAGGTAATGATGGGCATTTTTGATTCCGCGAGAATTGAGTTCATTAAAAAGCTCTTCTGTAAGATAGGATTTCCCCGAGCCTGGTTCTCCGGATAAGACTGTAATTTTATTTTGAATTGTGTTTTCGATGATTGAAGATATTTCTTCGTCCTGGCTGACATAGATGTTTTTATCAATTTCAAAGTTTTCCAATGAGAGGCCGGAATTTTTGCGCAAGCCTGTGTGCGACAAAAAGTCCGAAATAGTAAATTTGTGATCTTCGCTCGCCCTTTTGGCGTTCAAAAATTCGCGAGCAGCATTGCAAAAGCTAATACAACTCGTATTTTCGTTCGGGAATTTCCCTGCTCCGAGCTGATCTGCGGTATCAATGAGCTGCTTTTCGATTTCTCCTGGGTTGTGCCAATCTTTCGAAATATCCGGAGCGTTAATTACCAAATGGATCTTTTTTATCAACGCCTCAACGATTTCTGCGGCTTCGTCTTCTAGACAAAAGTCCTTTTGAATTTCTTGGATTTGTTTTGGGTCGAAAATGCAATTGTTCCCGCCGTTGATCTTTGATATATCCAAAGGATCGCTAATCAAGAGTTTTTCCAAACCGTCCGTTGGCATTCCCCAGCAGAGGATGAAAACATATTCCGTTCCTGCTGTGTCTTTGGATTTATCGTATCCAAGTAATTTTTTGAGGCTTAATTGGCCGTCATTTTTAAAATCATTTTTTTCGAGGTCTTTGCATACGGAGTGTTTAATTTGGAAACAAATCTTGTGTCCAGGATAGAGAATTTTTAAATCGTCGATGATGTCGAAAGCGCCTTTAGGCAACTTTTCGTCTTTATTATCTGCGATAAATACGATTTCATCGGACAAGAATAAAGATTTGCTAACAATGAGGGCGGAAATGCAGTCTTGATAGTAGTAGCCCTCGGCAAATTTTTGCGTTAACGAATTCATCTTTTAAAGTTTAGCATGGCTGAAACTAACCTTTGCAATTTTTCGGATAAGTTATCCAGAATAATGTTCTTCAAGGGCATGTTTTTAGGGCCATTTCAGCGATAGTTAATGCCCTTTCGTCTCGGTTTTCCTATTGTCGTTCTTTATACTAAGAAAAATCTAGCAAGACTCCATTAAATTAAACTAGAGATAAGAATATGCCAAGTTATAATCTATGTTATCGAGGAATAAAAATGTCATATAAAAAGATTATTACCGAATGCGTTTCTCTTATTGAAGATAGCAATTTTTGGAAAGAAGGAGAGCCCTTCCGCTTTGCTGAAGGAGAGTTGTCATTTTCGGCTGATAATTGGCGAAAACGTGGAGACGAGGAACGAGAACTCATTGAGCGCTTGGACAAGGTGGATAAGAATGCCAGTAAAATCACCTTAGGTCTCTTTTATGTTGTTCGCGATGAAGACCCTGATTGCATCACTGAAAAAACCATTGATCAAAAAATAAAGGGGGTTCCCGTTTGCCAAGAGTCGAGTCCGATTTGCTGGAATCAACTTTTGGGAAAAATCGCCTGTATTGAAACTCTTCAGAAAGGATTGGCTCGTCTTAAGGACTCCGACCATTGATGCCTTCTAAAGAATCCAGCAAGTTGCCTCTTTCCTTTTTCCTCGAGAAACATGGCCGCGATAACGTCCTTATCGTTTTGGACACCAGTGGATGGCTTCGTCTTTTTCGAGCCGTTCCCAACCGAGTGCCTGGGTTCCTTTTTAACTATTTTAACTGTGGCTACCCTCTCCGGATAACAGGACATATTCAAGAAGAATTCCGTAATAACCTTGATTATGTCCAAAGAAATGTGGTGGAAGTGCAAAATATAACAGCAAAGAACTTAGATCGCGGTAAGAACCTCCAATATTTTGCGATGGATAAAGCGCGCTCAGAACGAAAGGGAAATATTTATAAGAAACTACTTGCATTATATGGCGGCAAAGGCACGAACGCTTCGGTGAGGAAAATGATTCAAAGCTTAGAGAAGAAACCAGTCGTTAGTCTGACAGAAGAAGAAACCAGACAAGGCGAAGTTGAAGCGGCCAAACTATCTAAAGAGGGTCGTCCTTTTCCAGGGTGTGGCGATTTTCATAAAACTGGTAATATTTATGGAGATTATTTGATTTTTCTCGAATTACAAAAATTAGCAAGAGAAGAAAGCGCCGATATCATCTTTGCCACAAATGATTACAAAGAAAAACCTTTTTGGCCTTGCTTTGAAGAAGAATTCAAAAAGAAGACGAATTTTGAGTTGCTTTATATTGATATCCCATCTTTCGATCAGTTCGCCGACCGTTTCGGTGCGGTTGCGGAAGAGGTGGCTGGAAGAGATCAACGGAATGAGATTATTAATAGCAAAAAACATCTTCGCGAAGTTGAAGTTCAATATGCACCTGAGGCAGGGAAGGCGGTTGAAGACTATTTTGCTTTAGACCGTTGCTATCTCTCGGCTTCCAATTGGCGGAAGCAACCCGTTGCTATTAAGCTTCTTAATCACAAAGAGACAGGATTTAAGGTAGATTTCGGGGCGAGCGACTATGGATGCGTGGCTTCCTACGACTGTTCTTTTGAAGTGAAAGCACAAATCGAGATTACCTATCAGATAATCCCCGAAGATCGGAATTCACCTTTGACGAAACAAAAAGAGGTGATGAATATCGAAGGGGCAGCGTTTGCGGTCATAACGAGGCATTACGATTTTCCGGAAGATATTCTCAAACTCAAGAAGAAACATTGGATAGACGTGTCAAATATTGATTTCGATGAATAATTAGTTTCTTTGTTTCGTGGTATGCATAGTTACAACGTGGTTTTTTGGTAATTCGCTATATTTGAGTGTGTTTTAAGAAAGCGATGCCTTTTTGCCAAGATAAATAGCGGTTTCCCCCCCCCGGCGGATTCGGAGTGTCCCGGAATCACTTCATGGGGGGTGGGTTTCAGGACGATGAGGTCAGGGCTGACGGCCATGATTTTCATTTTATAAACACGCTAAAAGTAACCTTTATGGTATTTTTCGACATAAAAACGGTGTCTTACTTCGTCTTATTCTTTTCGCTTTCAGCTTTGACTTCAAAGATGGCGTTGTAAAAGCGTCGTTTAATCTCATTTTCGTAATAAGTGTCTTTTTCTTGGGCGTGCTTGGCCAAAGCTTGATCGAAGTCGGCCAAATATGACCGTTCTTTCTCATCGAGATCATCAAAAAGATGACTCTTCGGGTTGAAGAAGTCGTAAACGCGATTGTAATAAAGAATGTGTTCAGCGTAAAAGGATCCAAACAAATAGGACTTGGTAAGCTCGTTCTTATTGATGAAGTATTTTTGGTAATTGGGGACAAGGATGCAATAAAGGATGTTGTTTGGCTCAATTCCGGAGGCCGCTCCTAAAAGGCGGGCATAGGCATAATATTTGCTTAATTGGGTTGGCCTTGCTTCTTGGCTCATCGTGACGAGATAATCTTGTGCTTCTTTTTCCAAATTCTCTTTTATTGGTTTTATTTCCTTATCCTGCGGATCAATTTTCTTGAATAGGGAGTTGATTTGACTTTGAAAGGATTTTGCCAACCCATTAATGTTGGATTGGATTTTGTTCTCAATGACAATAATGTGTTTTTTGCCCTGGAGAAGGATGTCGATGTTGGCTTCTTCCCGTTCAACGTCATAGGTGTCTTTTTCAAAATTTGGAGGATTATTTGGAAGCAAACAGTTCTCGATAAAGGCCTGACAGATTTTTTCGTTGCGCAAATAGTGGGCTAAGATGTTGGAAAAAGCGAGTTCGCGGTCCTCATCGCCGCTAATAGAAAGAAAAGTAAGGGGTGCCGGAATGATATGTGTAACTTCTTCAATTTTGTATCCGTGACTTTTTTCGCCCCAACAGAATTTACTGTTCAGCAAAGAATGCAAATGGTCGTATCCGTATTGATAAGCGCCTTTTGGAGTGAAAAACATTCGGAGACTTTCGCGGGAAAGTTGTTTTGGATCCTCGGCCGAGTCGTTGTCTTCGGTGTCGATTATTGGGGAGTGGGCATTCTTTTCGTTTCCAGTAGTGATGTCGATGGCTTCGCCCTTCTTATAAACTTCAACGTAAAAAGGTTTTTTCTTATCTTTCGTGTTGCAAAGGAAAATTTGGGTGTTGGGTGCTGGAAAATAAATCCCTTCCGTTGAAAAGGTTGCAATGAGGTCTTTCTCTGACTCATTGCTCTTATTGTGGCGCGATAAAGCCTTGTTTTTCCCCATGATTTCAAAGATGGAAGCTCCGCCATAGGTCAGAGAATCGAGAGCCTTTTTTTGGTCGTTATTTCGCTCCGCCGCTGTCATTGAACTGCTGGTGCCCTCTAATAAATCGAGCCTTTCGGTCTTGGCTAAGACTTCCCAAACATCTTTATGATGGTAACGAACCATTAACATCACGCGGTTTTTTCTATCATTCTTTCCCCCTCGCAAATACCCTTGTGAGTTAAGCCAAATATAGGTTTTATCCCCTTGGTCAGGCTGAAAAAGATTGATGACTTCATGACCGATATTTTTGCCTTGGTCCAAATAACTGCCTATATACATCCGGTTCACGATGATTTCATCAATATCCGTTGCTTGTTTAGCCATGGGATTCTCCTTAGATGGTCGATTTTCCTTCATCTTGAACTCCTGGTGGAGCAAGTTCAACGGAAGAAAAAGACCAATTTGGATAAGAAACAAATTGGTTTCTTGAACTGATCATCATTTCGGAGGGATGCCTGGCCGTTTTAATCATCGGGAGGGAAGCACAAAGGAATGTAAAAAAATAACGATCGCGATATCAGCGACAAGGTTCTTGGTATCGCCTTGAGTTTGTTTGCGTATTGCTTCGTGCGGCTCGGTTTTGCGGTGGCCCACCCAGTCGAAGGAGTGTCTTTGATAGCCTCTTTGACGATTCCCTCGACGCATCTTGAACTCAGACCTTTCATGCCCGTCTCTTCCGGAACAATTCTCCGACTGGCGGGATTAGGTGGAAACAAATAACTGGATAACCGGAATCCCCTAGGGGGATTGGTTGGGCAGAAAAGAATAACGTACTAATTGCCTAGAAACAAATTACCGACTGGCCACAAAACGTCAGTCGGCACTTGACAAAACGATTATGTGGGCTAACATGATTTTGTCGAACAAATCAGCTTTCAGTTTTCGCTGTATGCGCGGTAGCGGCTGTGGTTCGTCCTCCTGTCGACCCTTCGGTACTAATCAGCTTGGCTCAGCTAAGCTGGGATATTCTAACCACAAAGGATAATGAGGAGGTTCAAAGCATGGATAAGAAGTTTTGCCGGGGTGAGGCTATTACTGGGATGAGCCTCGGATCGCTACGCATCAGCTGAAAAGAGTAACACTCTCCCCTTCAGGGCCTCAACGCTCTGCATCCCATCAAATACAATCAAACCCGCGGAAACGCGGGTTTTCTTGACTCTATTAATCATTGGTTGGTATTGGCTGGTTTGTTAAGACCGATGCCAGCCTTTTCTGTTAAATCATTGGTCGCTTGGTCAAAAACCCTCAATCCCCATATGAGAAGGTGCCTTTTCCTGAACTTTTCGAAGTCCGGTCAGTCTTTAGATATCTTGATATAGGAGAAGATATTGTTGTTGGTTTCTCCCCCTTCTTGTTCATGGTCGGGCTCCTTTCTATGGAAACAAAAGAGATGGACTGAACAAATTTTACTTTTTGCCGTCCCTAAACGAATTTAACCAGGGCAAGTGATGGAGTTAACTACCCTTGAAAACAGACTTCTTTTATTTGTAAAGGCGACTATAATCTAAATATGGCGAAAAAAATCAAGAAAAATCATCTTACCATTTTCCTTCTTTCTGATTCCTTTTCCGAAGAACAAATCGCTTCATTGCAACACCTCGTGGCTAAGACTGATATTGGGAATGTCTATTATGAAAAGAAAGAAAACTCCTTGCCATTATGGGAAAAGTTTTTTACAGGAACTTCTTATCCTTTTCCTTCAATGAGTATCGCCAGCATTAGAGCGGTTCTTATTGTCCCCGTAGACATTGATACGGTTGATGGCCAAAAAGTAACAAAGACTTTTGCTTTATGCTTTGGGCGCGGAGAATATCTCCTTCCTCCAGACTCGATCGAAGACCGTTTTGGACTTCGTGTTGTCTTAAACTCGTTGAAAGAAAAACAATTGCGTCAAATTCGAAAAAATAGCCTTGGCGGGAAACAAACGAAATCGACTGAACAAGCCCCCTCTCCGTCCGATATCAGTGGTTTTTCATTCGACCATACAACCGATTTATTGGTTTCGGCGACGGGCAAATGCACTGATAAAACGTTTTTCGAAGGGATGATGACGGGATCGGACGGTTTTACCGCTTCCGTGCCCTATGACATTTCTAGTATCAAAGATTTTTTAAAGAAGCTTTATAACAAATCAATAGGCAAGAATTATCAAACGCTTTTCCCTTGGGTCGACGAAATCGTTGATGTTAAATCCGAATTGCTATCTAATGAGCTTTTTCAATTGGCTATTCAACTTTTTAGAGCCAAGAATCCTGCAATTTATCTTGCGATACCAGAAGATATCGACTGGACCTCTGTTTCAACTTTTAAATTTGGGGAAAACGACATTGGAGATGACATTACTTCTGAAGCGGTTTTCCCTCTTTTGCCAAAAGATTGTAATTCGCTCGAGAAACTAAAGAGCGAAAAAGTAACCGCGCTCAGCGCCGATGGTTCTCAAGAATACCGTTCTTGGTCTTTGGATAAATGCTTTTATGGTGAGATTGAACATGACGGTATAACTTATTGTGTCAATTGTGGGAAATGGTATCGAATTGATAAAGATTTTTTAAAACTCGTTAATGATTATTACGACAATGCCCCCGTTTCTAAACTTGTTTTTCCAGAATATGATCCAACCGTTGGCGGGGAAGGCGAATATAACGAGCTCGTTGCCAAAGAACACCCTCAACAGTTTCTCCTCCTCGATAAAAAGGAGGTCGTCTATGGCGGGGGCCATAGCAAAATCGAACTTTGCGATCTTCTAGCCAAACCAAATACGCTCATTCATGTCAAAAAATATACATCCTCATCGACACTAAGCCATTTATTCGAACAGGGATATGTTTCTGGGGCCCTGTTAAGCCATGATAAGGATTTTATGGCCTTATCGAATCAAGTGATATCGGATAATGACGGTGGCGGCTTTTTACTTTCAAACGAAAATGACTACAAAATCGTTTATGCCATCCTTTCTCGAGATGGGGCCCAACGCCCTCATATTCCTTTTTTCAGCAAATTGACTTTTAAATCTCGATCTGAAGATTTGAGCGCCATGCACGAGAAGGTCGAAATTGTCGCGATCCAATACGCGAAGACGCAAAATCCTGAAAAATCTGAATAGTACAAAGGGTGCAGAACTCGGAAGGCGGAACGGGCAAGCCCCTGTATACCTTTTCCTCGTCTCATTTTTTTCTTAAAGGAAAGAACGGAAGGAAAATACAGTTTTCTCTTATCGGAGAAAAAGCCGTGGTGGCAAGGAGAACCCTATTTTTCAAGTTTCTGGGGTGGATTTTCTAAAACAAAAAAACGCCTTTTTGCTTTGACAAGCCAAAACGGCGTCTTGAGAAGACTAGAATATTAGGAACGTGAGTTTTATCGTTTAAGACTTGATGTCATAGTATGGCCTTAGGCCCCCGTGATTTTTTCCCGAAATGTTCAACTCGGTCTCGTCGTAGTTAAACGAATCCTTTCCCGCGGTGTTGATTTCGGGCTGCTTAGTGTAAATCAAGGCGGCTTCGACCCGAGCGATCCAATCATTCTTCTCCAGGTCGGGGTTCTCATCCGTGTATGCGATGGTTAGAAAAGCCTTTTCGCCGGCTTCTTGAGCTTTTTTAACGAGTTTTCGTGCATCGTCAAGATGCTCGTGTTGTTCGTTCACTCGGCCTTTAAGTCCGTTCTCTTGGTCAGCTTTCCCGATATAAACGATTTTCGGGTTATACGATTTGTCTACATTTCGTGTCGTTACCCGGAAAATGTAGATTCCAGGATAAGAAGGAAGGTTGTCGAATTCCTTATCTTCTATGCAGTGGTCAAAGACGAGATTGAAAGTTTGTTTCATATGTAACCTCCATGGTTAATTTTGCTTGCTAGGATAAAATATCCAACCCGCCGAGCAAGCGTTCGATGGGCTGGATATATTCAGTGTTTCTTGTCCTTAGGCGGGCAAGGATCGGGACCATAGGAATCCGAATCGCGAATTTGGCCGTTTTGGCCATGGATCACGAGTTCGCTTTCTTGGTTTTGGGCGATGGTGCGGCCAATCTTGATGGCTTCGCCTTGGGTTTCCGTCTTTACGGTAGCCTTGCTATTACCAGCGCCGATGACTTGCCATCCCCCGGTGGGGGAGGGCGTAACGTGTTGATTTTTTCCCATATTTTCCTTTCTGTGACAAGAGAGGTTGGGTTGCCTTCCTCTGGCGCTTGGGCTATGATGAAAGTGCTTTACATGGCAGAGCCACCTCTCTTGTGGCTCTTTATTTATACTACGTAGTATAATAAAACGCAATACCATATAACTTATTATGTCGTAAATATACATAAATAAATAAGTTAATGTATAAAAACGATAAAACTTGTTGCGTTTTATAGTATATGAAACTAAAATACCAATGCAGGTCGAAAAAAGGCCATTTTTATGGAAATTACATTACTTCACATCAAAGGTTTTAAGAATTTGAAGGACGTTTCTCTTTCACTTGACGATTTCACCGCCTTGATTTCTTATAACAACTATGGCAAGTCCAATGTTTTAGAAGCCATTCATTTTGCTTTTGATTTTATCGGTAGCAATTCTGAACAAAAAGCCCGGATGCTTTCCACGGCCGCCTTGATCCCTTTAAATGCCGAAAATTCTGCTTCTCCATTTTCTTTTGAATTCGGCTTCCGCACAATTTTGAGTAACAAAATGGTGGTGGAGGGGGAGTATGGTTTTTCCTGCTCTTGGCGAACGATGGATTCTTTGGGTGCGATTAAAACGGAATACTTGCGAAGCAAAGATGCCGATGTTAGTCAAAAATTGTCTTTACTCATCAGCCGCGAAGACAAGGAGAGTTTCTATCGATCTTCTCAAACTGGTCGGTGTGATAAACCGATCAAGGTCAATCCAAATGAACTAGTTCTGAATAAACTTTTGGCTTTTGATGATCTTTATTATCACGAGCTTTTATCTTCGCTCTTTCAGATTAAAATTTATCTCGATCGTCATTTTGATGTGGTGAGGCCTTTTGAATTCTCGCCATTTATTTCCGACCCGGGCGACATGCTTTCTATGAGCGCGCCTTTTGGCTATGCAGGCTGGCTTTATGGAATTCATGAGCGCTATCGAGATGATTTTGATTTGATTGTGCACACCATCAAGGATATTTTTCCCATGGTAGAGACGCTTAAAGTTGACAAAATTCCGATTATTTCCGGAACGAAAAAAAACGATGCTTCTAGGGACGGCGAAAACGCTCACAAAACGGCTCGTTTTTACGATCTTGCCGATTTTGTTTATGTCGCCAGTGTCACCATGTCCAATCTGGTTAAACCAGTGAACATTTCACAGATGTCTGATGGTTTTAAACGCATTTTGCTTATTTTAACGGGTTTGAAGGTTGCAAAATATAACCATTATTCTTTACTTTGCGTTGAAGAACCCGAAAACTCAATCAATCCTTCTTTGCTTCGACGTTTTCTTACTTATCTCCATAACTTTGCTGAACCCACTCAAATTATCGTGACTTCGCATTCGCCTTTCTTGGTCAACTATCTACCGCTCCAAGATGTCTATCTCGGCCTCCCTGATCCCAACGGCTTTGCTTCTTTCCGTAAAATCCGGTCTCAATCCATCGGTCGAATCGAAGACAATGCAAAAGCCATGGATATGCCAACGGGAGAATATCTCTTTGATGTTCTTTCTGGAGATGAAGAAGGTCTTTCGGCTTTGGAGAAATATCTCGAAAAATGACGAAGACTCTTCTCATTATTGTTACTGAGGGACCTACTGATGACGAGTTTTATCGACGCTTACTCCCCGAAATAAAGCGCCAAAATGGGGGTTCCCCTTTTGGTTTCTCAAAAATCGACTTTGTTTGTGCCACTGGAATTTCGCGTTTCGAGAATAAAATCGTCGCTCGCATCCAACAACAATTTTGTACAGGCGATTATGCCACTTATCAAAAAACAGTTTGCCTCTGCTATGACCAAGATGTTTTTGATCGTTTTGCCATGCACCCTCCAGTCGATTGGAATTCCGTTCGCACTCGAATCCACGCAATGGGGATTTCGTCCATAATCGAAATAAAAGCGGATCAGATGATCGAAGATTTCTTTCTTTGCGATATTGAGGGAATCAAACGCTTTTTGCGCATATCCAAAGACTATTCTTTGCCCCATGGTCTTCGTTCCCTTATGGCTTTGGAAACGCTCTACCGCAAAGGGAATCGTGTCTATGTCAAAGGGGAAAAAGCGGAAGGATTAATCGCCTCGCTTAATTTCACGATTATTATGGCCAAAATCTGTTCCAGCATCGCTCCTTTGTGCGATGTTCTCGGCTATCATTGCGCTCGCGATAAATGTCCAATCCAATCGATGGAATAAAGATTGGGATCTTTGATGACTTTCCAATGCTTCGTCTCTTTCGATGGCGTCCTTCAGGTGATATCCTTTTTGCATGGGCGATGATGAAGCAGGAAAGAAGCTGGCTGCTCTTCAAAAAGAGAACCTTTATTTAAAATCGCTTTTGGATGCGCACGGAATTGCCTACCAAGCCCCAAAAAGCGTTCCGCAGATCAAATTATCAACCGATGAAAAAATCGCATTGTTCCTTTCTTATTTTCGCGGAAGAGATGATATTTTTGCCGAACGTTATGAAACGAAAGATGGCAAAAGCGGATATGCCCCTCTTTGCCTGAACAAATTTGATCCTTTCCTTTGCGGTCTTCTGAAGAAAACACCATGCCGGCTTTGCCCGAACAGGCGTTATCGCGGGCTGACGGATGGGGATTTCCACGATCATCTTTCCGGGAAGAGAAGCCTTGGCATTTATCCGCTTATCGATGGCGATTTTTGTTACTTTCTTGCTTTGGATTTCGATGAAGGGAATTTTTTTGAGAATGCCCAACAATATCGCCTGGCTGCCGCTCGACACGGTTTTGATTGTGGAGTCGAGATTTCCCGCTCAGGGAAAGGGGCACATTGTTGGTTATTTTTCGAAAGCCTGACCAAAGCTGCCGTCGCTCGGAAAATCGGAGATGTGCTTCTCCAAGAGGCTATGGATACCGCCAAAGGGATTTCTTTTGAAGCTTTCGACCGTTTCTTTCCCTCGCAAGATTATTTAACCAAAGAAGGATACGGAAATCTCATTGCGTTGCCCGATCAAGGGGAACGGGCCAAAGAAGGATGCAGCGTTTTCGTCGATGAGAATGGTGTTCCTTATCCTTCTCAATCCTCTTTTCTTCTTTCGCTTAGAAAAATTAAAAGAGAAGAAGTCGCCCTTTTTCTCTCGTGGATCAAAGAAAACGGTTCGGATCCGCTCAAGAAAGGGTCTTATCGGTCTAACCGCCCACCAAAGAAAACGGATTTTCCCGCGGGTTTAACCTTGATCCGAAAAGGCGATCTTTTTGTCCCAAAGGCCTCGATTAGCGAGTCCGGTCTTGTTTATTTAAAGCGTCTGGCGAACATCCCCAACCATGAATTTTATCAGAAAGAACAATGCCGAGTTTCAACTTACCGTATTCCTCGGGTTCTCCAATTAGCAAAGGAAAATGACCAATTTTTGATGCTCCCGCGCGGGGTTTATGATGATATTGTGGATTCTTTTGCCTTATCTGGCATTTCTCTATCGATTAGCGATGAGCGGTATAAGGGTAAGCCCATTGATGCCGATTTCACCGGAAATCTGTATCCGGAGCAGGAGGAAGCCCTTTCCGTCCTTCTTAAAAAGGACAATGGTCTATTGGTCGCTCCGACTGCTTTTGGGAAAACGGTGACTGCCATCGCTTTGATCGCTCGGTTAAAAGTTAACACCCTCATTTTGGTTCATAACCGCAATTTATTGAGTCAATGGCAAGAAAAATTGAATCAATTTCTCCAAGTTCATTATTCTTACCAAAAGGAAAAGGATAAATTCGGGACCTTCCATGGCAACAAAAAGAAATTGACGGGCTCCATTGATGTCGCTTCCTTGTCCTCCTTTGACGAAACCCCAGAAAAAGAAGCCATTCTTTCTTCGTATGGTTTGGTTTTGATCGATGAAGTTCACCACATTGGGGCGGTCAGTTTTGAAAAAGTCGTGCGTGCTTCTGCCGCTCAACGAATCTATGGCTTGACCGCGACTCCAAAAAGAAGCGACGGGAATGAAAGCGTCATTTTTAAAAGCATCGGTCCTATTTTGTGGGAAGCGAAGAAAAAGGATATTCTGCCCTTCTCAAAAATATTGGTTCCTCGTTTTAGTGATTTCCACCTTAAGGAAAGCGACACTCTTTTGCCGTATGTCGAACAATGCGATCTCCTTTATCAAGACGAGAAACGCAACCAACTCCTCGTGGATGATGTCAAAGAGGCTTATCGTCAAAAGAAAAGTATTCTCGTGCTCAGTGGGAGGGTCGATCACCTCGAATTATTAAAAGACAAAATTCTTTCTTTTTGCCCCGATGTTTTTTTGCTTCACGGCGGGATGAAACCAACAGAAAAGAAAGCTGTACTAGCTCGGATTCAAGCGCAAAGGGATCCTGGGTTTATCCTTTTGTCGACCGGCCAATATGTCGGCGAAGGTTTTGACAACAATCTTCTTGATACCCTTTTTGTTGCTATGCCCTTCAAATGGCGAGGGACCTTGGCCCAATACGTCGGTCGGTTACATCGGCTTTCGCCTTTGAAAAAAGAAGTGAAAGTTTACGACTACGTCGACATTCAAGTCGTGATGTTTTCGCATATGTTTGCTGAGCGGTTAAGAGGCTATAAGAGTCAAGGCTACATTCCGTTGGAACCAACCGAAGGCCTGCTGAATCGAATATTGCCTCGTGCTCATTATGAAGATCAATTTCGGGAGGATCTTCGCCGTGCTCGTTATTCCGTTATCGTATTTGCCCCTTCTTACGATGAGAACCTTTTGACTTCTTTTCTTCAAGAAACGACAGCGAAAGTCATACTTTATTCCCCCCAAGCGCCATTGCTTCTTTCTAAAATTAACTATTATTCGCAAGACACAACGGCCTTTTTCATGATTATCGACTCCTTAATTGTTTTCTTCTCTGGCTCTTGTCCTTTTGCTTCTTCCGTCTTCTTCTCTCCACTATTTCGCCTTCAAGATGGGAGGTGCGCTAACGACATTCTTCATCAGGTTGTGGATAAAAGCACGGCGAAACCTCTCTGATGATTGCTTTTTGATTTTTCTGTAGAATTTGGTTTTAAGTTTCTTTATCTACGGGTTCTTTCTTAACGATTACCCCAAATGGTTGCCCGTCATTTTGTTAGACCCCGTTTGCTTTCAACTCCCTCATTCGTTTTTCGATTTTATTTAAGACTCTTTGAAGAAGGAACGATTGATTAGACATCGTTCTTCGGATGTCGTTGGGGCTTACCCATTGAAAAACAAAAGGACTTAAGGCGTATCCTGCCGCTTTTAGTTTTTGATAGACGTTGTCTTTTTCATAGCCTTGGTTGGGCAGATACCCTCGGGTTACTTTAATTTCAGGTTCTTGAGCAAAAGGCTCACCGGCAAAATAATCGTTATAAAGGCCCCGAAGCAAATCGATATCCCAGAAATCGTCATAGCCTAAGATTGTGTGCTGCCAAGTTATCTCTCTCAAACTTGTTGGCTTGAAAAGGACGATTGGTTTTCCATTTGAATCAAGTTTTGGTTTTTCTTCTTTAACATTTTCTCCTGGCTCTGGTCCGATGATGTTTCGACTAATCAGCATGCAACTTGTTCTTTTTTGATGAGCTACAAAAAGGAGAGAAATCTCCAAAGCGTTAAAAGGATAAGACGAAACGATCCAGCCGTCGTCATCAGGAAGATAATAGGTATTTCCTTTTTCTTTGCCTCGAAAAAGATCTTCTTTGAGCGACGCTAACGCCTTCATAAATAACGTGGCCTCTTTCTCCAAAGCGTCTTTTTCTCGTTTGCTCTCGTTTTCAAAGGCATCCATAGCTTGGTAGAGCCGAGCTTCAGCGAGCAGGCCTTTATGAAAGAGAATGTCTTTTTCGAGAGGAGTCAATAATCCGGCATCGATGCATTGCTGCGTTGCGGTTTGAAAGTGAAGTCGGCTAGGATGGGCTGACATCTGGATTTTAAGTTTAGAGGCAAACCCCAACCCTCCCTGAATGCGGGTAAGCAGGGTGTTGAGCAAGATGTCTTCTGCCATATCGTTTTGGAAAAGCGTGATGCGGCATTCCTTTAGGGCGTCGGCGTAATCGTGGTGAAAGAAATTGGTTTGAAGCGACATTTTATTGTTTTTAAAGAGGGTGGCAACCGTCTGTTCTTGATCAAAGATTCTTTGAAGTGCTTCGATTTTTTCAAACCCTGTATCAATACTGTTGGTGCAAAAGTATTCAATCGAAAGAGAGGAATAAACCAAGAATAAGGGGTTGTAGCGTTCGTAGAAGTCTTCGCTGTTAAAGGAAGAACGCACCAAGTAAAATTCGATAACGTTCCCGCCCTGAATATTGATTTCCGCTGTCCCCTTTTTAGGATGAAAAGGAAGCGATGTTTCGACGAGAGATTGGGGGATTTCGATTTTGAATAGAGGCTGAGGGAACATTTGTCGGACCGATGGTGCGTTTAATCCCACGTTCAGCATCGTTTCATATTTTTTACCTGGCTCTTCGCTTTTAGTGTTTTTAAGATGGATGAGAACCGGCCAATCCCCTTGCCCATGATGATAGGAAATCTCTTTGTCTTGAGTTTCGGTGGGGTCGATTCGGGTTGGCCGGTAGGCAAAATGCTGGTAAACGTTGATGTTGTAGGGCTTTCCTAAACAAGCGATCTTGATGTCGTATTTGCCATTTTCCTCGGGATCAAAGATTAAACGAAAGAGGTCTTTTCCCTCTTTGGTAATCGCAATTTTGGTTCGATTCTTTTCTTCACTCATCAAACTTACTTTAATACAAAAACACTGTTCCTGTTGTGGCATCAAGTGTTTCGGTGGGAACAAATCATGATGATATCTCCGTTTTGCTGCTTGGAGATCCTAACAATTTCCAGGGTTCGTTTAATGACGCCACCCCCCGATTCACGTCAGACAACCTATCGTGGTGTGGCTATGGCAACGGAGACTTATTTTCTTTAGTGATAAAAATGGTTTTATGAATCTAAAACTCAAACCTTTTCTTTTCCTAACTATTTCTTTATTTTATATTGGTTATTCTATTGTTTGTTAGATTGTCAAAACACCATTCCGGGCCAATGGTGGTGTGGGATAATTACTTTGTAGGGGGCCTCATATGGATTTCTCTAATGCCCAAGACTTCGGCGACGTTATCGCGATTGCCTATGATTTGTATGATCAGATCAAATCCACGGAGAGTGTCTCCGCGGATGATGAGATTCATCAGTTTCTTTATAAAGGCCTTGCTAGCGTTGACGTTTCTCATCCCAATTTTTCTTTTTTAGATTCAGCCTTTAAGCAACAAAGCTCAGAAGAAGGCAAACGCCTTTTTCTGTATAGTCTTCTTTCGGCGGTGAATGATGTTGGTCCTTTTGATGAGATTGCCTTAAAGAAAAGCGGGCTTCTCAGTTCTCTTTTTGCCGAGAAGATGCTGGTCCTTCCGATGCAGGGTAATCGTCTTTCGTATTATTGGGAGACCAAAGGCGATCTTCGCGATATCCATAACCGGACAAAACCAGAAGATGCCTTTTCTTTTTTCTCCATCGTACGACGGGATAAACTGTTGATTTCGCCGTCTTTTTCTTCGCTGAATTACGAAGGGAGCAGCCCTTACTTCAACATCCTTACCAATAAAGCCAGCCTTCATGTCGTGGCCGTCCCATTTTTCAATGACAATCTCAGTGAATATTTTGAGATTGAACTCGATGACAAACACCATAAGTTTTCTATCAAGGATGCGAAAACTTCTTCGGATTACCTCACCCGTTATCGTTCTTCCTTTTTAAAAGCGATCGACAGCCATCCGGATTTGGTCATTTTTCCAGAAATGTCCTTAACAAAAGAAAGCATCGCTGCCGGTCAAGAAATATTAAGTCAAGCTTGTTTGTCCTCTCATGTTCTCATCGTGGCGGGCAGCGTTTGGAAAGACAAATCCAATCGGTCTTTTGTTTTAGACCATCTTGGCAAGGTTGTCTTAAGCCAATCCAAATTCACGCGGTTCCGTTACGAACCTGGTCAGCCCAAAGTTTTTTATATCGAAGGAATCGCGTTTGATGATCGCCCTCCTACCTCGATTTCTATTCTTGAGGTGAAAGGACTTGGCCGAGTGGCGGTATTTATCTGCAAAGATGCTCTCGAAAGAGCGGTAATTGATAACATTACCTCCTGTCTTTATTTGGACTTGATGATCGTTATTGCCTATTCGCCCTCTTTTGAGATTGAGCGGGATTTGGATAGCATCGCCAAAGAGTGCCATACCACGGTTTGTTTGGTTAACGCTTGCTTTGGCAAGAAACAACAAGCCAAAGTCTTTGTGCCTGCGAAGAAATTGAAGCGGAGCGCAGTGAAAGAAAAAGATTTTGGGCCTTGTGAAAAGCGCGATTGCGCAAAGAGTTGCTCCGGTCGGCGCATCACCATTGACATTTGACACTTGGTGGTTAAGATAAAGGTAAGGAATGTGAACAAATGCGAACAATCAATTATTCCTTAAGGAAAGGAGATTCATTATGAGTGCTATTACTGCAGACGATCAAACGCTGCTCCCGCATGAGACACTTACGGAAGTTAACGTTCCTGATAACAAATATTCTTCATCGTTGTCTCTTTTCCTTTCAAAACAATTCAGCAACGTGGAAACGGCAGAATTGGTCGATGAAAAAGTCGCGCTCTATCGGGCAGCAAAATCTCGAGAGAAACACATTGAATCTCTTGTCCGGACTTTGGAAACGAATGGCCCGATGACCCACGATGCCTTAGCTAAAGAAAATCAGATGCATAAAAGCCAATTGACGCGGGCCATGAATGCCTTGGGTCCTTTTGGTTTTGTTGCTTTTGAACGGCTTGGCAATACCAAAAAATATTCTTTAACTAAAGAAGGCCATAAGTTTTTTCGCTATTTGGCCACGAATACTTTGTCGGAGTCTATGCCCATTCAATTGGGAAAGCGCGAAGCCTATATCGCTCTAGGGGGACCTTATGGACATTAATCGCGATTTGGCCTTAAGAATTTGGGATGATGTTTATGGGTCCAATCAAGAATATGTTCTGGATTGCTATGGAACGTATATTTGCCGTTCCGATTATGGCGATCACGAAAAAATGAGACAAAGACCCGATGGCAAAACCTATTCCTATGGCTGGGATCTTGATCACATTCGGCCCCGCAGTGATTTTGCTAAACCGGAAGATGCCGATTTCCTCAACAACCTTGAACCGGTCCATTGGGTGAACAATCACGACAAAGCTGATGCCAATGGTGCGTTCACTATCGATGGTCGTTCTTATCACATTGTTCGTTGCGAAATCTGCAAAGCCCACAACGAACGAGGCTATGGCATTGTCGATGATTCTACGGGAAAACGCGTTGATTGGAAGGGCGTTTCCAATCGTTACTACCAAACGGTGAAATAAAAAGATTTTTGATTTTGGTTTTGCTTACTTTAAAAACCGCTTTTTGACGCCTTAATTCCAAATATTCATATAAAATCTATCAAAAATTCGAATTAACTCTTCAAAATAGAGGATTAACCCGGCTTTAAGACTCGAGACAAGGCATTGAGAAACAAGCAAGGGTTTTTGCTGACGTTGTTTTTGAATTTCCTTTAAAAGGGCTTGATACCTTGGTGTTATCCAAGTAATATGATTTTGCAACTAAATAGTAGTTACAAAAGAGAAAAGGTCCACGAGGGCCCATGTTTTAGATAGAGAGCGTCTCATCAACAAACACAGAGGTTATCAAATGAATAAGTTAGTTTATAAGGGTTATACCGCAAAGGTGGAATTCGATCCCGAGGAAAAGAAACTTGTAGGGGAGATCGAAGGGATTAAAGACCTCGTCGTTTTCTCTTCGGAAAATTGTGGCGACATCGAGCAAGCGTTTCACGATTCTGTTGATGGCTATCTAAAATCCTGCAAATTGGCGGGCAAAGATCCTGATAAAGTTTATTCCGGTTCCTTTAACATTCGAATTGATCCCGAAGATCACCGAAAACTTAATCAACTGGCTGAAGAAGAAAACAAATCCCTAAATAGCGAAATCGTTTCTGCAGTTCGTTATTATCTTGAATCCAAGAAAAAGTAAGATGGAACAAAATGAAGTCTTCTAAATGAGCTTTTTGTTTTTTCTATCCTTCTTGTTCTTGTGATGGTTTCGGAGGTAGCCTATTTTGAAAAGAGAGTTGGAGGGGTCAATGAGAGCAAAGACGAAGAACGGTTTCCTGACTGTGGCTTCTTTAATGCCCGTCCTTTTAGTGGTCCTTCTTTTCTATTCCGCTAAACAAGAAAGCCCCAGGTTGATGCTTGGTTCACTAACGCTCATACCTTGACTCTTAGACCCGGGACCACTTTCCGTCCGACTGAAGATGGGGTTCACCGGATTGAAGATGCTTCGTTGACCTTAAATCCCGGAGGGTATTTGATGTTGGCGACCTCAGGAGTTGGGACCCGGGACTATCTCCCTGGTTCAACCACCGAGATCATCGCCTCCAAGGGAACGGAAAAAGAAAGTGTGGTCGCCATCGATGTCTATGAGAATAACTTGAATACGGTCTCTTTTAAAGTAGACTCCGCCTACGTTCAAAATATCACGTCCACGATGACGTTCTACGCCAATGCGTATAATCAAGAACAAGGAACAGCCTTAGGAAGTTTATCGGCGATGTCCGGGGATGCCCCCTCTGGAGCCAATCACGTGCATATCGTTTATCAAGCCACTGGAAATAGCAGCGATACCTTGCAGAAATCCCTTTGATTGAAATGAGCGAGCTTATCGTCAACTTTTATTGCTAAGAAAAATCTTTATTTGGCTTTAGCCTTTTTCGCCGACATGACCCGAAGGAACGCACTCTCATTGGAGAGGGTGATGAGATCCTTCTTTTCTTTGGGCGAGGCCGCTAAACCTTCGGCACTGTAGTAGATGTTCTCCATCGTCTGCTTCAAAAGTTGGTCAACTTGTTCATAACTCCAATGCTGCTTGGTGCGGTTTTGTGCCATTTCAAAACCCGAGACGGTTACGCCTCCGGCGTTGCTGGCTTTGCCTGGCGCATAGCCAATGCTTGCGGCAATGAGTTTCTGGGCAGCCTTGATCTCGGTCGACATATTCGATCCTTCGCAAACCACGAGGCAATGATTTTTAATCAAAGTATCAGCATCTGATTCTTTTATCTCAAACTGCGTGGCGCAGGGAAGAGCAATGTCACAAGGAATCCCCCAAATGGCGTTGGAAGCCATTTCCGTGGCTTTAGGATGCGATTCGAGGTATTCGTGGATTCTTCCGCGTTCGCCCTCTTTGATAGCCCTTACGGTCTTTAAATCTATGCCCTCGGGATCGTAGATGGCACTGGAAGAGTCTGACATCGCTATGACTTGAGCACCAAGTTGCTGAGCTTTCTCACAAGCGAACGTGGCGACATTGCCACTTCCGGAGATAACAACCTTTTTGTCTTTGAAACTGGTTTTGAATTGGTCTTTAAGCAAAGCTTGCGTGTAATAGCAAAGACCATATCCCGTGGCTTCAGGACGTAAGATGGAGCCGCCATCTTTAAGTGATTTGCCGGTTAGGGCTCCATCATCCTTTCCCGATTTTTTCTTATATTCGTCATACATATAAGTGATTTCACGTCCGCCAACACCAATGTCGCCAGCGGGAACATCCGTATCGATGCCGATATAGGGATAAAGCTGATCCATGAACGCGCGGCAGAAACGTTCGACTTCAGCCTCACTCTTGCCCTTGGGGTCGAAATTCGAACCGCCTTTACCGCCGCCCATCGGGAGGCCGGTTAAAGCGTTCTTAAAGGTTTGCTCAAATGCGAGCATCTTCAAGATTGAAAGATTAACGGAAGGATGAAAGCGGAGACCACCTTTATACGGTCCAATCGCATTGCACCATTGCACTCGATAACCTTGGTTGACTCTTTCTTTGCCCTTGTCGTCCACCCATTTCACTTCGAAATGGATCACATTTTCGGGTTCAAGCAATTCTTTGAAATATGGAACATATTCCGGATGACGCTCGAATAACGGCTCTAGCGAATGGCCGACTTCGAGTACCGCCGCCAAAAATTCTTTTTCGTTCGCGTGCGTCTTCGCAAAATCCTCTAAAAATGTCATAGGTATCGTCCCCCTTTGGACTCCTAGGAATGTTTATACCGCATTTCGGTTTATCTTCAATAATTCTTTTATAAGTATCAAAAAATGATACTTAAAAGAGGCGACAGAAAAGCCGGGGATGTCATTTTCTTTTGCCTTAAGGAAGAACGTTTCATGGAAACAATCTTATGTGAGTATCATTAAATGATACTTAAAACAGACGATAGTGATTCTTTTTCTCCCGCCTTAAGGAAGGGCTTTTCATGAAAAACAATCTTATATGAGTATCAAAAGATGATACTTAAAACAGGGGGCAGGAACGCCAGAATGTCATTTCTTTCGCCTTATAGAAGAGTTTTCATGCAATAATACTTAATTATGGAAACCAAAGATAACGAAAAACTTTTGGAGCTCCTTGAAAAAGACTCCACCTTGCCGAGTGACGAACTAGCTGATTTGTTGGGGGTTGCCCCTGAGAAAGCCAAAGCGATGGTGGAGAAGGTCAAAGCAGAAGGCTTGATCCTTGGCTACCAAGCGGTCATCGATTGGGATAAGGTCGCTGAAGAAAAAGCCTCCGCTCTCATCGAAGTTAAAGTAACCCCGCAAAAAGGCATCGGTTTCGATAAGATTGCCCACGAGATTTCAAAATTTGATGAAGTCTCGGCCGTCTACTTAATGTCGGGCGGCTACGATTTCGCGGTGATGCTAGAGCGGAAGACGATGAAAGAAATCTCCGCCTTCGTTTTTGAGAAACTCGCTACCCTTCCGAGCATCTCCTCCACAGCGACCCACTTTATTCTCCGCAAATACAAAGACCATAAGATCATCATGGATAAAGAAGAAGATGATAAGCGGATTGAGCGTTTACTATGAAGAGCCCTTTATTTTCAACAAAAGTCGAAGCCATCGAACCACCGAAAATCAAAATTGACTTTGCCGAAGTCCGCAAAGAAGGTGTGGTTTCTTTAAGCGTTGGCGAACCGGATTTTGAGACCCCTTGGGCGATCAAACAAGCGGGTGTTGAAGCCATCCAAAATGGCGATACGTTCTACTGCGATGATATGGGCTTACCTAAACTTCGGGAAGAAATTTCCAAATACCTTAAACGGCATTACGAGATTTCTTATGACCCCAAGGATGAGATTCTCGTCAGCGTTGGCGCAAGCGAAGCGATTGATGTGGCTTTCCGAGCTCTTCTCAATGAAGGCGATGAAGTCATCATTCCGCAACCGGCTTATAACTCCTATCCGCCCGTCGTAGCTTTATCCGGGGGCAAAGTGGTCAATGTGAACCTCCGAGAAGAGAAGAAATTCCGTCTACAACCCGAAGACCTCGAAAAGGGGATTACACCAGCGAGCAAAATTCTGATCCTCAACTATCCTCATAACCCCACGGGGGCCATCATGGAGAAGGCGGATTTGCAAAAAATAGCTGAGGTTTGCATTAAAAACGACCTTTACGTCGTGAGTGATGAAATCTATTCCGAACTCACCTATGGGAAGAAGCATGTTTCGATTGCTTCTTTGCCTGGCATGAAAGAAAGAACGATTTACATCAGCGGTTTCTCCAAAGCGTTCGCCATGACGGGCTGGCGCTTAGGTTATATCGCCGCCCCTAGGGAAATGATCGTTCGGATGCGAAAGGTTCATCAGTATTCGATGCTGGCTTCGCCTACCATCAGCCAATACGCTGCTGTTGAAGCATTAAAAGATGGCGAAGAAGAGACCGAGAAAATGAAGGCGGCCTATAACGAAAGGCGCCTTTATCTCATTAAAGCCTTAAAAGCGATGAATCTGGATTGCTTTGTCCCCGAAGGCGCTTTCTACGTCTTCCCGTGCATCAAAGAAACAGGATTAACAAGCGACCAGTTTGTCGACAAGCTCTTCAAAGAAGAGAAGCTCCTCTTTATTTCCGGCACGGGCTTTGGTCCTTTGGGCGAAGGCTACGTCCGGATTTCTTATGCCTATTCGTTGGAGAAGATTAAAGAAGGAATGGTTCGATTGGGGCGGTTTTTGCAAAGATATCGTCACTAAAATTATCGAAAAATCTTTTTTGTATCTTTATGTTGGGGTATCAAAAGATACTATTTTAATGGAAGCGTAAGGAGGCAGCCATGAACCCCATTAGACTTCCAGAAAAGGAAGTAATGGAGATACTGAGTAGACTACATGGAATCATTAATCGCGACGATCCTGCCTCTGAAAAAATTATCATCATTCATCGACTTAATGATGACTATTTCAAGGTAGCGAAGACCCAAGATCAATTCGGCTTCAGCCTATACGATGTTCTTTCGGAACTTGGGCGATTAACCTATGCCAATTACCACAACTCCGTCCTCACCAACCATGGTGACTATCTCCATTCCTTCATAAAAAAGATTGAACAGCGCGATGTTTATATGGAATTTCCCATTCGATTCTCGCTAATAAACGAAAGGGAGGTTGTTGCTTTATACTCCTTTCATGAAAACGAATAAACGGAAGAAAAATATGGAAGCAAAAATCAAAAGTTACCAGGAAAAAGAAACCTTTGAGAGAAATGGTGTTTCTTTTGTGTGCTCCCAGACGTATCAAATTGGCCCCGATGGCGAGGATTTTGTTGATGTTGAGACATCAAATCTCAATCTTTTGGCTCGTCAGGATGCTTATCGAAAAGCGACAAATCTGCTCACAAGTTCTGAGATTAAGGAAATACGGAAAAATTACCATCTTTCACAAAAGGATTTTGGGCAAATTCTCGGTCTTGGGCAAATAGATATTGTTCGTTATGAGACAAAAGCCGTTCAAAACCGTTCGATTAACGATCTTATCCTTCGAGCCAAAGAAGACCCTCTTTGGTTTTTTGAAAAATTTAAAACTGTTGAAAATAATCTTACTTTGGACAAGGCTCTTGAGGTCCGCGAAGCTATCGCTCAATATTCTCAAAATAAGGGGGTTTTGCAAACTTCTTTGAGGAATCGCATTGATTATGCTTATTTACCCTATCAAGGACAAAGCGATAAGAATGGGGGAAGAGAACTTTCGATATTCAATATTCTTTCAATCATAGCGTTAGGAACTCGACTAGGGATTTTCCTCTATAAAACCAAAGCTGCAAAGTTGCTTTTCTATTGCGATTTTCTTACCCAAAAAGAGACTGGTCACGGTTTAACGGGTCTTATTTATTCTCATACTCCATATGGAGCTTTGCCTCTTGATTTTGATGACATACTTTCTTGGCCGGGAATCGAAAAGAAGGAAGAAGTGTTCTATCCTGGCGAAGACAAAGAAAGTGTCTCCACTTTAATCTCAAGCAAAGCCAAAAACATCTTATTGTCGCAAGACACGGAAAGAGTCGAGAGAGTTTTGAAGGCTTTTTCTTCTTTTTCCAGCGCAGAAATCAGTTCCTATATGCATGAGGAAGAAGTATACCAGCACACCAAGATGGGACAGATTCTTTCTTATGACGAAGCCAAGCGTTTACGGGATTTACCGAAAGCGGATTAAAGAACGCAGCTGGGATAGACAAAATTTTCCGGCAGCAAACTGCTGAGATACTTTCGAAATAGCGGACTGAAATGGGTATGGTCGATGCAATACTCTTTTGGCATAAAGACCGTTTGGTCTGCCACGTCTTTTACTGAAACGAGGTGAAAAGAGGCGTGGTAAGTCTCTGTGGGACTCCGTTTGAGGCTAACCACCTGAGCGGTTTCTCCACGCAAAACGTGTTTAACTGCAAAGCGAGCAACCCCAACGGCTTCTCGGACATCGATGGGACTTCGCAATAGGGGATCCGCCCGAGTCGGGATGGATAATTCGACCGTCCGATTGGAAATATGAAGCCGTTCATCAATGATGTGGCCTAAAGAAATGCAGCATCCTTCCATCGGATGGTGACCAAAAGAATCCGTTCCGCAATCGTTGTGGTGCTGGATGGGCATTCCCTCGGAGAATGCGCAGACGGCATAGCCTTTCGTCTCGTAAATCTTTTGGACAGCTTTTAAAAACTCTTCTTCGTCCCATCCCATCTCGGGGATGTAGATTAAATCCGGTCGGCGACCCTCAGGCAAAAGATCGGTAGCGGCGGTGAGCCAGCCCGTATCCCGTCCCATGATTTCAACGAGAACAATTTTGCCTTTTTTGTAAGCTTTAGCGTCATCGACAATCATCGCGGTGGTATTGATGATGTGGAGCGCAGCCGAAGGATAGCCAATCGCGTGGTCGGTTAAAGCCAGATCATTATCAATCGTCTTGGGAATTCCCAAGATAGATACATCAAGGTGTCTCGCTTTAAAAAGTTCGCTTAAGCGGTAGCAAGTATCCATCGAATCGTTGCCGCCATTGACCAAAAGATAACCGATCTGATGTTTCGTCACGGTTTGAAGAATTTGTTCATAGAGGGGATCTTTTAGATCCGCGGGCATCTTTTTTCGACTACTTCCTAAAGCGGCACCCGGCATCGACTTAAAAATCTCCAAATCGTTTTTCGTGAGGGTTCCAAGATTGACGAGGTCGTCATTGATGAGCCCTTCAATGCCGTATCGAGAACCCAAAATCTCTGCAATTCCTTCTTGTTTCATCGCTTCAGTGATGACGCCATAGAGCGAGGCATTGATCACGGCAGTCGGTCCGCCCGATTGGAAGTAGAGAAGCGATTTAGCCATAAGAAGATCCTCTTTTTCGTTTCATCATACCTTGCTTGACCTCACTCTTAAAGCGCGAAAGCGATGCCAAGAGAAAGCCGAAGGTAAACCTCTTTCTCGTAAAGAAGTCTCTTTTGAAATTTTTACCCTCCGCCAAAAGCCTCATTCCTGAGCGAAAAGGATGAATCTTCGCGATGCTCATTCTTTTCTTAAAGTGCAGAAATCGATATGGTAAAAAAGGGGATTACTGTAGAATAAATGCAACGTTTATTTTGCCCGAATTCTCACGGCCATAAACGATCTCCATCATGAAAATCATTGCTTCGTGCCCCCGGTGTCGGAAACCCATTGTCGCGGAGACGAATCTCTCCGAGCAAAAATGTCCGTATTGCCATCAAAATGTTCCGACCTCTGAGCTTGATCCCTTCGATGATGGAACCGGAGTCAAATTCGCCCCACCCAAAGAGACTCCGCCATGTCGGGAGAAGCATCTTTGGAAGCCTGCGATCACAATTTTTATCGTTGTTGGCATTGCCGCCGCGATTCTCTCCTTCCTTGTGGCGAGCCAATTGAAATAAGAATTTAAAAGGCCTTCTTTTAGGAGCAAGAAGGTCTTTTTTCGATAAGGGGGTTATTTGGCTTTTTGATATTTGAACGTTGCTTGGGTGTAAACGTAATCGAGCCCGAGGAGCGGTCGGAGATAATCACGGAACTCATCGGACATCCGACGGTCATTGAACTGGTATTCCGCCGGGACGTATTTGATTTTATTGGCGACTTCTCCAACATCCTCAAGAACGAATTCGTATTCGTAAGGCATCGAAGAAATGCGGTGGATGCAAACCATTTTTCCCTTGGCACCTTTTAAGACGGATTGAACGGCGAAACAACCCGCGCCGATGGCCTCAGAAATATCGACATCAGAGGCGAGAAGGGGGTCGGCCCGTTGCGAAATAGAAAGTTCAACAACCCGGGAAGAATAGCCGAGCTTTTCTTTGATGAGAGCGGCGACGCTGACACAGCATCCTTCGAGTGCCTTGTGACCAAAGCTATCGACGATGCCTTCGTTGATGTGCTGAACAGGAACGCCTTCGGAGACCGCACAGACAATATAGCCCTGAGTTTCATAAGTATTTTTGACTTCTTTTAAGAACTTCTCTTCATCCCAAGGCATTTCCGGAAGATAGATGAAATCCGGTCGACGATCATCTGGAAGAAGATCAACGGAAGCGGTGAGCCAACCGGTATCCCGACCCATGATTTCAATCAAAATAATCTTGCCTTTCCGGTAAGTTTTTGCGTCTTGGACGATCATCGAAACAAAATTGATGATGTGCTTGGCCGCGGAAGGGTAGCCTAACGCGTGATCGGTTAAGGCCAAATCGTTGTCGATGGTCTTGGGAATGCCAATCACTTGGACATCCATCTTCTTAGCGTCAAAGAATTGGCTGAGCCGGTGGCAGGTGTCCATCGAGTCGTTGCCACCATTGACCATGATGTAGCCAATGTTATGTTTTTGAATCGTCCAAATGATTTTATCAAAGAGCGGGTCTTCGATACCTGGCATTTTTCGACGGGTCGAACCCAAAATAGCCCCAGGAGTATGCTTCAATAATTCCAAGTCGCTTTGATCTTCTTTTCGAAGGTCGATCAGGTTATCCTCAATCAAACCTTCCACGCCATACATCGAACCAAAAATCCCATCGATCTCGGGATGTCTTTTGGCTTCATTGACTACGCCTAAAAGCGAAGAGTTTATGACTGTTGTTGGGCCGCCGGATTGGAAATAAACAAGGGATTTTTTCTTCATGACGTTATTGTAATGAGTCTAAGAAAAAGTTTGAGCAAAAGTATTTAAACTATGAGATGGCATCTAATGAAAATGCAATGAAAATTGTGCTAAAAACACAAAAAGAAAATAGACGGCCGGCGGGCACGCCTATTTTTCGATATCACTTGGTGTAATAAAGACGGAGGACACGGGCCAATTCACGATTCGCCACTTTCGGATAAGCGATATCGTAAGCCAAAGGTTTGAATTCATCCGAGAAAAGGTCATCGCAGATTTCCGACGGGCCTTTCTCAAAAACGTCATCGAGATCTTCCAAAGTGGAATCGTAGACGATCATCGGAAGAACCCGCAGATGGGTATTCTTGGAATAGACGAATTCCTTCTCAATCCAAGGATTGTCCTCAAGGAGTTCATCCTCATCGCTTCCTTTTGTTAGAACGATGCCGATGACCTTGGAAAAGTCGACGTTGCTTGAGGCAACTTCCGATTCGAGGTTTTCCTCTTCCTCGATCGCTTCGGCAGCATTTTGAGCGGCCTCAATGTCGCGGTGGGAGGCGACAAGTTGAATCTTTATGGTTTCCATACTTTAGTATGTTAAACACGCTGTTTACGTTTTTGCAATAGAGAGGTTCATAATAATCGTTATGGAAGCGTTTCTCGCCCCAGGAAGCGAACGGAAAACTTTACCAAAAAATACCCAAATTAATGGATTTCGCACGCCTTTGTGCTGTCTGGTGGTCGCTTACCATCTTGGCGGGATTTTCTTCGTTCGTTTTGGAAGCTTAAGCAAGATGCCTTCCATTTACGCCAATTTGGTCATCGCCGATGTTGGAGTGTTCTTTATCCTTTCAGGCTTCTTCTTATCTTTTAAAGGCCCTTGGGATTTCCTCAAGGGCAAGTTGCTTCGGATCTACATTCCCTTTGCCTTAGTGACGGCTTTGGTCTTCTTTATTTGTTATTGTTCGGGCTATCCGAAATACATCACCTACAAAGATTTCGGCTTGAACTTTCTCGTCTACCCGATTGCGATGAACCAAGCGGCTCGAGCGGCTGGGAACCTTTGGTTTATCGTTTATCTTTGGGTCTTCTTCACGCTCTATTATGTCTGCAATCTCATCGCTTATCCTTTCCGCAAAAAGATTAACCTTGTACCCATTCTAATGGGGATTTGCGGAGTTTTCGCCTTTATCTATGGCTACATTCCTTGGAAAGAAACGACGACAAGTTATGGCCATCTTTTTCTCAATATGTTCTTCGTGGGGCATTACCGTTCTCCCTCGTTCCTTTTCGCCGGTTACTTCTTGCGGCTCGCTTATGATGGTTACGTCAAAAAGTGGCGTTGGCCTTATCAATTGGGTGCCGATCTTCTCGCCGTCTTGATGTTCGTCTTTTTGTCGATTCAACTTTTTCAGACCGATCAGTATCACTGGGCGAGTGCGTTGCTTCTTGTGGGGTTAATGGGTCTCTTCTTCCTTTGCCTCGCTCAAAAGCTCCGCTTTTTCGAGGCTCTACCCTTCCAGGTGGTGGGATCCGCTTCGCTTTGGATCTATATGATTCACGAGAACATCGGCTACCTCATTATCAATTCCTTTTATGCTCTCGATGCCTCACTTTATCCCATCGGGCTCTACCTCGCTTTAATCTATGCGTTCCTCGGTGGCATCCTCTTGAATGCTTTCTACGAGAAGGCTCTTTCTTCCTTTAGGAAGAGAGCCTCGCTATAATCAGTAAGGTACAAAGGAAAGGAATTCCAAAAAATCATGGTCAAATTAGTGTTGATTCGACATGGCGAATCCGAATGGAATTTGGAAAACAAATTCACGGGTTGGACTGATGTTGATCTCTCCGAGAACGGAGTGAAAGAGGCGCATGCCGCCGGTCAGCTTCTGAAGAAAGATGGCTATACTTTCGATGTCGCGTATTCCTCGGTTTTGAAACGGGCCAATCGCACGATGGACATTGTCCTTGGCGAGTTGGGCGAGAGCAAAATTGAAAAGCATTATTCCTGGCGCTTAAATGAACGCCACTATGGTGCTCTTCAAGGACTCAACAAAGCCGATTCGGCCAAGAAGTGGGGCGACGAACAGGTCCACATCTGGCGCCGCAGCGCTGACGTTCAGCCTCCGAAGCTCACTCCGGATGATCCGCGTTTCCCGGGCAACCAAGCGAAGTATCAGGACCTCGTGAAGAGCGGGGCGATGAGCGAAGCCGATTTGCCGTTAACCGAATGCTTAGTCGATACCGCGAAGCGGGTTAAGCCTTACTTCGACGAAGAGATTGCGCCGGCTCTCAAGAAGGGCGAGAAAGTCTTGATCGCCGCCCATGGCAATAGCTTACGGGCTCTCGTCATGGAACTTGAGCATCTGACCGCTCAGCAAATCGTCAGCGTCGA
>Ga0183101_1000009_pt3 | contig 30748 bp, 35 predicted proteins | sample Biomet3_FD_127790 | JGI IMG/M metagenome (GOLD analysis project Ga0183101, IMG submission 127790) | Microbial communities from bioreactor (seeded with sewage sludge) at LBNL, California, USA - Biofuel metagenome 3 | ecosystem: Engineered > Bioreactor > Anaerobic > Unclassified ...
CGATGGATAAAAGAATACAAGGAAAATGGGTATAATGTCGTTGAAAGGAAACGTGGACGACATGCCAAAGAAGGAAAAGACCTTGAAGGAGCTGCAGGCAGAGAACGAAGCACTGTCAAAGCAGAACTCCGATCTACGCAAGCAGAACTTGATTCTTACAATACAGAACGAATATATAAAAAAATTAGATGCCTTAGTTTCGGAAAGAGAAGAGCGAGAAAACAAGAAATCGCACAAGCAGTGACCGAACTGAGGCAGGAACTGAAGTGCTCGGTGGGCCTCATACTGAAGGCCATCAAGGCACGCCCATCACTGCCCCAGATCTCCAGGTCGGACTATTACTATTGGAAGGACAGAGAAGATCCAGATGCCAAGAATGACAGCCTCATGAATGAGATCATCTGCCGCTACTATGAGAATAAAGGCAGATATGGCTATCGCAGGATCACACTGGACCTGAGAAGAGATGGATGGGATGTGAACCATAAGACAGTCAAGCGCCTCATGACAAGGATGGAGCTCTATGGTGTCACTCCAAAGGCCAAATACAAGTCCTACAGGGGAGATATGAACGGGACAGTGAAGAGCCAGCTCCTCATCAAGGGAACAGATGAGAAAGGTAATACTGTCTATATGCGCGACTTCAGTACGACCAGCGTGAATCAGAAATGGACCACCGATGTCACAGAGTTCCATATCGCTGCAGGCAAGTTGTATCTTTCACCGATCATGGACATGTACAACCATGAGATTATTTCTTATAACGTATCAACGAATCCAACATACTTTCAGGTACAGGACATGCTGGACAAGGCATTCTCAAAATACAATGACCTGAAAGGACTGATATTCCATTCCGACCAGGGATGGCAGTACCAGATGTACCAGTATCACAAGGTGCTGCAGGATAATGGGATCATACAGTCCATGTCCCGCAAAGGGAACTGCTTAGATAACTGTGTCATGGAGAACTTCTTTGGCAGGCTCAAGAACGAGATGTTCTATGGGCATGAATATGAGTTCAGTACACTTGATGAACTGCAGGCAGCCATTGAAGAATATATCGATTATTACAACAACAGACGCATACAGGTAAATTTAAAAGGCCTGACTCCTTGCGAGGCAAGGGCTCAAGCCTTAGAATCTAGATAACCATTTTGTCCAAAGAAGTGGGTTCACTTCATCATGTGCCTGTTTATTGATTGATATGCAGCTTTGGAAATACATTTGCGAAGTTATCATGAATGATCAGATCTGCATCGCCATCAAAGGATGTCGCATCACGATTGATCAGGACCAGATGCTTGCCGCCAAAGTAGCGTAAGAAACCAGCAGCAGGATAGACAACTAAGGAAGTGCCTGCAACAATCAGCACATCTGCACTTTGAATCGCAGCAACGGCACCACGGACGACTGGTTCACTGAGACCTTCTTCATATAATACGACATCTGGTTTAATGATTCCGCCGCATGCATCACAATGTGGAACGCCTGTACTGTTTTTAATATATTCTGCTGGGAAGAACTTCCGGCATTTTTCACAGTAGTTGCGCATAACAGATCCATGCAGTTCATAGACTTTCTGCGATCCTGCTTTTTGATGAAGGCCATCAATGTTCTGAGTGACAACGCCCAGTGACTTTTTTGCCTTTTCGAGATCTGCAATGAACTGATGGACTTCATTCGGCTGTGCATCCAGATACAGCATACGGTCCCGGTAGAAATCAAAGAATTCTTCGGTACGTTCTTCAAAGAACGAATGGGAGATAATCTCTTCTGGTGGATACTTATATTTCTGATGATAGAGACCGTCCTGACTGCGGAAATCGGGAATCCCGGAATCGGTGGAAACACCAGCACCGGTAAAGAATACAACATGTTTTGCGTCATCAATGATCTTTTGAAGCTGTTCAATTTTATCTTCCATTATTTTTTTCCTACTTTCCTACAGGATAGGTATTCTGCAATGCCTGTGCAATCTTCTGGTATTCTTCGATCAGTGACTTTGGTTTCTTGATGGTGACTTTGTCATAGAATTGCAGGAACCAGGAGACTAACGGCGGTGTAACGGTGGTGCGGATGCTGGCGGTAAAGGTTGTATCATTCACAGCAGAGATGACAATGTTCTCACCGAACTGATCAAATACGATGGATGAGAGGGAATTATCAAAGACTGCGGTAACTGTCTGTGGATTGCTGTGATACATCTGGAAGGAACTGCGCAAATGATCTTCCAGAGAGAACGGGACACCTTCACTTTGTTCGTCTGTGACTGTGATGGCATCCATCTTATCTAAACGGTAGTTCGCAAAGCTTTGGTGTTTCTCGGAGTAGAACACAACATAATATCTGCCATTCTCTGAAATGACGGCATACGGTACTAAACGATATTTCTGATTTTCTTTTCGGTACTTTTTTTTCTTGGTGACGGTAATATCGAAGTAAAGGAACTCGACATAATAGTTCTTTGCTATGGCAGGGAAGAGTTTCTCTGCATCTTCTAGAAGATGACGATGTTCCACTTTTGCGGGATTGGCGGAGAGGGGAGGAAGCTGGCTGATGTCCTGCTCTGGAATGAGCTGCTGGATCTTATGGACCAATCCGTCCGTTTCTTGAATGGACAGAGCACTGGATTCCTTGCATGCATTCATTAGGAAGAGGGCTTCGGCATTGGTAAATAAATGTTTCAGATAATAGCCCTGTTTCCCTTTTTTACGGACAAAGACAATATCCACGCCAGCAGCTTTCAGTGCATCAATGGATTTATAAATTGTCCGGCGGTCGGCAGGATGTCCTGCCAGGTCGCAATAGGACCGCAGGTCTGTCATCGACAGCAGGTGCTTAGCATCGGATTGTTTGGTGAGTGCCTGATAGACAAGGGCATCCAGGGAAGGAACAGTAGTCGTCATAAATTTTTTTAACTTTCTTACCTCATTGTACACGTTTAGGTACAGCACTTCCACAAAATCTTTTTATAGTAAGTACTGTAAGCAGAGGTGATACATATGACACAGACCGCAAAATATTGGTTAACACTCGCATTTCTTTTCCTGGCATTTGGCTATACCGCAGACGGATATCAGACCGCTGCATATCTCTTTTCAATCTTTGCCGTACTTGCGGCAATCGATGCCCATAGTTTCAGGAGCATTTACCGGAAACGGATTCCCATCCTGTTCTATGGCACGCTGGTCATTCTGCTGTGCGTTGGCACTGGCTTGAGTGAACAGATGCCGGCAGTATGGTTTGTTTCCTTCTGCAGCTGCACTTCCTGTATTCTCTTTGAAGAAAGCTCGGTCAAGACAATGAAAAATACTGTCTTTGCAATGTTTCTCGTTATGAGTGCACTGTATCTGTTCACGTTGATCGTTCCATATACCGTTTATGGTCAGAAAGATACGCTGTTATTGATCAGTACAGCCTTCTTGCCAATCGAATTGACGTATTTTCATAAAGTTTTCTTGATTGGTATGAAAAAAAGTAAAGTGAAAATGACAACCACACCCCAGATGTATTAGAATAATCTCTAATGGGGTGATAGAATGACAAACTTCCTGATTAGATTGTTTGTAAAAGATGCGGAGAATATCCACGATGAAAAGGTAAGACTGCAGTATGGCACGATGTCTTCAGCGACAGGCATGTGCTGCAACATCTTCCTATTTATATTAAAGGGAATCATAGGCTTGATGATCCATTCAATCTCAATTATTTCGGATGGTTTCAATAACCTTTCTGACTGCCTTTCCTGTTTGATTACGATGTTTGGCTATCGTCTGTCTGCAAAGCCGGCGGATAAGGAACATCCATTTGGTCATGGCCGCATGGAGTATGTTGTATCCTTTATCGTAGCCATTATCATCTTTATCTTTGGCTTTCAGCTCTTTCAGACATCCATCGATAAGATTCTTCATCCGGAAGAAGTGACATTTAATCCTGTCCTGGTCGGTATTTTAGCAGCATCTATTCTCGTAAAAGTATGGATGACGGTATTCTATCGGACCGTTGGTACGAAGATCAATAATATGGCCATCAAGGCAGCGAGCGAAGACAGCCGCAATGACGTCTTAGCCACAAGCATTTCTTTGATTGCTATCATTCTTTCTGCCTTTACAAAAGATATTCCTTTTGATGGCATTGCCGGTGTGATCCTGGCGCTGTTCATCTTTTACAGCGGCTATGGCATTGCCTCCGAGATCATCAATCAGCTGTTAGGTACACCAGCTTCTGCGGAGATGACTGCCGCAATCCGCAATCAGATGCTTTCCCATCCAGAAATTGTCGGTGTCCATGACATGATCATTCATGACTACGGTCCAGGTGTCCAGATTGGCAGCGCACATGCGGAGGTCAACGCAAAGATGGATTTCCTCGCAGCCCATGATGTCATTGATGAAGCGGAACGTGAAATTGAAGAGAACCTGCATGTCATGATGACGATTCATATGGATCCAATCATTATCGATGATCCGCAGCTCAACGAATATAAGCGCATGATCGACACCATCTTGATGAAGATCAATCCAGAGATGACCATGCATGATTTCCGTATGGTTCCGGGCGAAACACATACAAATTTATTGTTTGATGTCGTTGTGCCATATGACGCAAAACTGTCGAACAGTGAGATCAAAGAAAAAATTGATGCGGAATTAGTCGGTTATCCGACAAAACTCTATACGGTCATTCATTTTGACCGCGGCTTCACCTCTGAGGATGGAGAGGCATGAAGTGGAAGAACAACTTGATGCTTCTGCTGGCTGCTCTGATCTGGGGATGTGCGTTTGTTGCACAGTCGAAAGGGACCGAGTATGTCGGACCATGGACATTTAACTGCCTGCGCTCTTTGATTGGCGGCTTGACATTATTGGTGCTGATGCCGTTTCTGGACCGAGTCCGTAAAACAAAAGCTGACAAGGAACAGAAGAACAGTCTTCTGACTGCCGGCATTGCCTGTGGTATTGTCTTAGCAGCGGGTTCCATGTTTCAGCAGCTTGGCATCATGCAGACAACAACCGGGAAAGCAGGATTCATTACAGCCTTGTATGTTATCTTAGTTCCAATCTTAGCAATCTTCCTCGGCCGTAAGACACGGCTGATTGTATGGCTTGCCGCATGTATTGCCTTAGCAGGGTTCTATTTTCTTTCCTTTGCGGGGGAATCCTGGATCCTGCAGGAAGGAGACCTGTACCTGCTGATCTGTGCAGTACTGTTTGCAGTGCACATCTTAGTGATAGATCATTTCTCCTTTGTGGATGGTGTACGCATGTCCTGTCTGCAGTTCTTTGTGGCAGGAGTGATATGCATGGTTGGCATGTTTCTTTTTGAAAAGCCTGATATGCATGCAATTCTGGATGCGGCACTGCCAATCCTCTATGCTGGATGTCTGTCCTCTGGGGCAGGGTATACTTTGCAGATTGTTGGCCAGAAGGATGCAGATCCAACGGTTGCCAGCATGCTGCTGAGCTTAGAAAGTGTCTTTGCGGCGCTGTCTGGGTTTGTTTTGTTAAATCAGCGTATGGCCATGCATGAAATCTTTGGCTGTATCTTGATCTTTATCGCTGTCATTGCTGCACAGTATCCTGAAAAAAAGAAAAAGGAAGTCTCTTTGTGAGGCTTCCATTTTTTTTAAGCTTCAAAGTATGGTCTGAGCTTCATTCCATCGGCAAATGTGAAATGTCCTTCAAACAACTTTGTGAACCAGCCAATCAATGTACCGTTGATGCATGCACTGATGATTGTTCCAATACCGATGCCTTCGATATGAGAGAAGAAGAGGAGACTCATGAGCAAGGCAACGATACAGCTTGTGATATCATATCCCGTTTTGAACACATGAACCTTGATGTGAAACCGGGAGGAGACTTCAGAAACGAATAACTCATAAACTTCCGGTGAAATATATGTATGGAAAATCAGTGAGACACCTGCTGTCACAAACAGTGTGCCGATTGCAAATGCGGCAATGCGGTACCAAAGGACATCCGGCAGCAGGAGTACCTGCTTCATAAAGATATCGAGGATAAAGCCGTAAAGAATTGCGGTAATAAACGAGAATAAATACGATAACTTAAAGCGCCGCATCAGCAGGATCATCAAGACTAATAAGCAGAACTGCGTACAGTATTCTGCTATGCCAAAGGAGAACCAGGGAATCGTCTGGGACAGTTTTAGATGCAGAAGATATGCTGGGGCAACCGCGGTAGACATGCCAAAGTTGGCATAGGTCTCTAAGGCTGTGCCAAAGGCAAGGAACAGAATGCCTAAGACATAAGATAGTTCTGTATAAAACAATTTTTTGCTCATAGACCCTCCTGAAAATAAAAGACCAGCTTCGTCGGATTTGATACAGAAATCCGGAAAGCTGGTCGAATCTTTTATTTGCTTAACAAGAATAGCGGAATTGCTGCTAATTTGCAATACCTTTTATGCTTTTACAAGCAGTTCAGCGATTTTCTTTGTATAGGCGACAGGGTCTTCAATTGGCAGGCCCTGGATCAACAATGCCTGATCAAACAGTACCGATGCATAATCCTTCAGTTTCTCTGGATCTGCCTGATAGACTTCCTGGAGCTTCTGGAAGACAGGGTGGTCTGGGTTGATCTCGAGGATCTTGACGGCTTTGACTTGATTTGGATTGAGCGGATCCTGGCTCATGTATTTCTCCATTTCGAGCGATACACCTTCATCAGCAACGATACAGACTGGATCTTCTTTTAAACGAGAAGAGATACGGACTTCCTTGACCTTGTCACCAAGGTCTTCCTTAAGAGCCGACAGCATGTCTTTGTTCTCTTCGGTCTTCTTTTCTTTTTCTTTCTTTTCTTCTTCACTGTCGAGGTCTAAATCACCCTTGTTGATGGACTGGAATGGATGATCGCCATATTTCTGCATAATGGAAGAAACGAATTCATCTCTTTCATCCAGGAAGTACAGGACTTCGTAGTTCTTATCCTTCAGCTTTGCCATAGCAGGGAGATGATTGATCTCATCAATGGTCTTGCCGCAGGCGTAGTAGATTGCTTTCTGTCCTTCCGGCATCCGTTCCGTATATTCTTTCAAAGTGACATATTTGCCTTCTTTGGAAGAGTGGAACAGGATCAAATCCTGCAGGGTATCTTTATGCATGCCATAGTCTTTATAGATGCCATATTTTAAGTTCAGGCCGAAGTTATCGAAGAACTTCTCATATTCACTGCGTTCATTCTTCAGCATGTCTTCTAAGGCACTCTGGATCTTCTTCTCAATGGACTTGGCAATCAGCTTGACCTGACGATCCTGCTGTAAGATCTCACGGGAGATGTTCAGTGATAAGTCATCACTGTCGACAAGACCCTGGACGAACCGGAAGTATTCCGGTAAAAGATCCTTGACCTTATCCATGATGAAGACATTGTGAGAATACAGCTGCAGACCTGGTTCAAAGTCTTGATAATAGAAGTTGTAAGGGGCTTTGCCTGGAATGAAGAGCAGGGCAGTATAGGATACATTTCCTTCGACATTATAGTGGATGACCTTCTGCGGATCTTCCCAGTCGTTGAACTTGCCTTTGTAGAATTCGTTATAGTCCTCCGGTTTGATCTTGGACTTCTGTTTTTTCCAGAGCGGAACCATCGAGTTCAGGGTTTCCACTTCCTTGGTCTCAATTGTCTTTTCTTTATCGGTAGGATCTGGAATACTCTTCGTGCATTCCATTTCAATTGGATAACGGACATAGTCACTGTACTTCTTGATCAGTTCACGAATGGTGTACTCATCGAGATACTGGGAATACTTTTCCTCATCCGTATCATCTTTCAGGTCTAATGTGATCCGAGTACCGATGGTATCCTTCTGGATCTCACTGATGACATAGCCATCTTCGCCAGAACTCGTCCAGCTGTACGCTTTCTCTGCACCGGCTGCCTTGGACTCTACGGTGATATGCTTGGCGACCATGAAGGCACTGTAGAAACCAACACCGAACTGGCCGATGATATCAACATTCTTTTCCGCTTTCTCTAAGGATTCACGGAACTCTGCAGAACCAGATCTTGCAATTGTGCCCAAGTTCTTTTCTAAGTCTTCACTGCTCATACCAATGCCATGGTCTTCAATGACCAATTGTCTGGTGTCAGGATGACGCTCAATCACAATTTTCAATTCTTTCTTCGGAGCGCTGAAAGAAGGTTTGGTCAAAGACAGATAATGTCTTTTATCCAGAGCATCACTTGCGTTGGAAATCAGCTCTCGTAAGAAAATCTCCTTATTGGTGTAAATTGAGTTGATCATCAGATCAAGAAGTCGTTTCGACTCGGCTTTAAACTGTTTTTTTGCCATACTTTTTACCTCCTGTTTGAGTTAGCACTCTACTCTAATGACTGCTAAAATATAGTAGCACCATGCGTATCTGAATGCAAATATTTCTTTCCTGAAAGAATTCGCTTGTTTCAGAAAATAAAAAGATGGCATGTATGCTTTGTTTTGATAGAATAGAATACGAATAGATAAGGAAGTTCTTCGGAGATGAAAAAGAAAATCGAAAACAATGCAAAAATGAAGTATCTTTCTGAAAAAATGAGGATACTTCGATTACAGAATGGTCTGACCCAAAAACAGCTGGCAAAAATCATGAAGTCTTCACCACAGTCGATTTCCTGTTATGAAAGTGGGAGTGTCATCCCGGATATTTCGTATTTGTATACTTTTGCGGCATACTTCAAAGTATCTATGGATGAAATGCTGAATCTTGGGGATGAGCATAAGATGGGCGCTGGCACAACAACGACAAGCAGTGAAATGCAGATGGTCCAGGCATATCGCCGCAGACCGGACTGGATGCGCCGGATCATACGGGAACTGTGCTTTAATGGAAGCTCATTCCGCCCGCTTGAGGATGAGCTGAAAGATATTGAAGGATATCTGGAAGATCAAAAGAAAAAATTGAGCGCTGAAACTGAGAAAAAGAAATGAGAACAGAAAGGGGAAGATGTCAATCTTCCTCTTTTTGTTGGTATAATAAGGAAGTCTATGAAAGAAATAAACGTTGAAAAGGTAACAGAAGCATTAGAGAAAGCCTGCGGGGAGATTGCGGTCGATTATGCCCCAGATATCATTGCGGCACTGCAGAAGGGTGCCCAGCAGGAAACGGGTGAACGGTCGATTGCGGCGATGAATATGCTGCTGCAGAATGCTGAGATTGCACATCAGGACCGTACCCCAATCTGTCAGGATACCGGTATGGCAATTGTCTGGCTGCAGGTTGGACAGGATGTTCATTTTGTTGGTGGTTCCATCCAGGAAGCCATTCAAAAAGGGATTGCAGAGGGATACACAAACAATTATCTGCGCGCTTCCGTTGTAGATGATCCGCTGTACGAACGAAAAAATACGAAGACGAATACGCCGGCAGTCATTCATACACAGATTGTTGAAGGCGATAAAGTATCTCTCGAGCTCATGGCAAAAGGCTTTGGTTCCGAAAATAAGAGCGCTGTAAAGATGCTGACTCCAGCCGATGGCGAAGAGGGTGTCATTGATTTTGTTTTAGATACCGTAAAGAAAGCAGGGCCGAATGCATGCCCGCCATTTATTATTGGCGTTGGTATTGGCGGCTCCTTTGACAGTGTTACAGAATTATCCAAGCATGCATTGATGCGTCCTTTGGCAGAAAGCAATCCAGATGCGCGATATGCGGCATTGGAACAGAAGCTGCTGGACAGCGTCAATGCACTTCATATTGGCCCAATGGGCTTCCATGGCAATACGACGGCATTAAAAGTGCAGATTGAAGAAGCACCAACACATATTGCTGGAATGCCGGTAGCAGTGAACATGTGCTGTCATGCATGTCGGCATTGGAAAGGAGAAATCGAATGAAACGATTGAACCTTCCCCTTGATGAGGAAACGAGAAAGAGCCTGCATGCAGGAGAACCAGTCTTATTAAATGGAGAGATCTATACTGCAAGAGATGCAGCCCATAAGAAGCTTCATGAATTGATCCAAAAGGGACAGCCGCTGCCATTTGATCTGCAGGACTGCTACATCTACTATGTTGGTCCAACTCCAGCGAAACCAGGTCAGGTCATTGGCTCAGCCGGTCCAACAACATCCGGCAGAATGGATCCCTATGTACTGGAATTGGCACAGCATGGGATGCAGGGCATGATTGGCAAGGGCAGAAGAAATGATGCGGTCAAAGAAGCCATCAAAAAATATCATATGGTGTACTTTGTGGCCGGAGGCGGTGCCGGTGCACTGCTTTCACACAGTATTATCAAACGGGAACCAGTTGCCTTTGAAGAACTGCTGGCAGAGGCAGTGACAAAGATCACGGTGCAAGATTTCCCCTGCTTTGTCGGTATCGATACAGAGGGGAATGACATCTATGATCTTGATTAGTGCGTGTCTAGCAGGTCATAACTGCAAATACAACGGCGGTAATAATTTAGTGCCGGAGATCAAACAGATGTTTGAAGAAGGCAAGTGTGTTGCGGTATGTCCCGAACAGCTTGGCGGATTAGCAACACCCCGACCCAGTGCTGAAATTCAAGGTACACGAGTCATCAATACGGCAGGCATCGATGTGACCAAAGCGTATGAGACAGGGGCAGCGGCAGCATTGAAACAGGCATTGCAGGCAGGCTGTAATGAAGCTGTCCTGAAAGCATACAGTCCATCCTGCGGATGCGGGATGATCTACGATGGCACCTTCACACATACGAAGATCCATGGAAATGGTATCTTTGCGGATCTCTGTATGAAGAATGGAATCCATTGTATTACAGATGAAGAATATAAGGAGAAGAAACAATGAACTATTACGAAGAGTCATTAAAGCTTCATGAGAAGTACAAGGGAAAATTGAAGGTCGAAGCAAAGGTCCCATGCGAAACTGCAGCAGACTTGAGCGTTGCCTATACACCGGGTGTTGCTCAGCCGTGTCTGGAAATCCAGAAGGATCCAGAGAACTCGTATCGTTATACAGACCGCGGCAATACGGTTGCGGTCGTGACCGATGGCACAGCAGTATTGGGCCTTGGTGATATTGGTGCCGATGCGGCATTGCCAGTTATGGAAGGCAAAGCATTATTGATGAAGCGTTTTGCGAATCTGGATGCGTGGCCAATCTGTCTGGATACCAAGGATCCGGATGAAATTGTCCGGATCTGTAAAGCAATTGCGCCGGGCATTGGTGCAATCAATCTTGAGGATATCAGTGCTCCCCGCTGTGTGGAGATTGAACGGAGACTGATCAAGGAGTGTTCTGTTCCTGTTTTCCATGATGACCAGCATGGTACGGCAATTGTGGTATTGGCTGCGTTGATCAACTGCATGAAATTAAAGAAAGCAGATCCAGCAGATCAGAAAGTTGTCATTTCCGGCTGCGGTGCTGCCGGTTCTTCCATTATCCGTATGCTGTACAACTACGGCTTCCATAAGATCTATGCCTTTGATGTAGACGGCTGTGTAGATCCAGATCATGCGGAGAACTATAACGATTTAAAGAAGGAACTGCTCCAGTATGTCAATCTGGACCATCAGCACTATGCCAACCTTGCGGAAGGCATGAAGGGTGCCGATATCTTTATCGGTGTCTCTGCCCCGCATATTGTGACTAAGGATATGGTCCGTTCCATGAACAAAGGCAACATTGTCTTTGCCATGGCAAACCCAGAACCGGAGATCAAATATGAGGATGTCAAAGAAGCAGGCGCCTATATTATTGGTACGGGACGTTCCGACTATCCAAACCAGGTCAATAACCTGCTGGCTTTCCCAGGGCTGTTCCGTGGGGCATTGGATGCAAAGGCAACCAAGATCACAGAAGGCATGAAGATTGCCGCATCCGAAGGCATTGCCTCCTTGATTGATGAGAAAGATCTGCGGGAGGATTACATCATTGTCTCCCCATTCAATGACAAGGTTGTTCCGACGGTTGCTAAAGCGGTCAGCCAAGCAGCGGTGGCAGAAGGGGTCATCCGCAAGTAATTCGGCGAAAAATCGGTTTACTCCTGCGTCAAAAAAATGCAGAAATATGTTGGATTTATCCTAAAAACGCTTACATTACTCTGTTTTACTACAAAGTTCTTTTTCACTTTGTGAGAAATAATTACAATTTCATTAATTCCGGCATATAATACATAAGTTGTTGCGAAAGGAAGAGATATTAATATGGAAATCGATGCAATTAAAAAATTGATCGAAACAGATGAAAAGACACGTGCAGAAGTACAGGCACAGTATCAAAAACGAACCGATCTGAAAAAGCAGATTGAAGAACAGAAGAAACAGATTTCCAAAGAGACCTGGGATGCAGTCAATGCACAGGTAGCCAATACGAAAAAAGAATTGGATGCCAAGATTGCGGATAATGCTGCAAAGAACCAGGAATACTATGAGAAATCTTTGAAAGAACTGCAGGCTGCTTATGATAAGAATAAGGAAACCTGGAAGAAGGAAATCGTAGATCGTATCATCCATGGTGAATAAGGAGGACTGCATATGAGTGATGGAGCAATTGCCGCCAAGGCAAGAGCGATGTTCGGCAGCCGCCTGAGTGAAGAAGATTATATGAAGCTCTTACAGAAGAAATCTGTACCGGAGCTGGCATATACACTGAAGCACGATACCTATTTTTCAGAGACTTTATCGGGAATCAATGAAAAAGGGATTCACCGGGGAGCTCTGGAGAGCTTATTAAAGATGGATGTATTTACCAGATTGAAGAAACTTCTGCTGTATGCAGATGATGATCAGGCTGGTTTCATCTATGCGGCCGTCATGAACGTCGAAGAACAAATGATCCTGATGTGCATCCGTTCGTTTACGAATGAAGATGAACAGGATCGGCGGGACAGGATTCAAAAAATGCCAATTTATATTGAAAAGTATTTGTCATTCCCAATCCAGAAATTATCGGAAGTAGATAATTTCCAGGAACTGATTGAAGTGCTGAAAGGCACGAAGTATGAACAGATCATCAAGCATTTCCAAAGCAATGACTTCAAGGAAATTGACTATATTGGTCTGGAGCATGCACTGCACAATGCGTATTACGAAGTTGTACTGGACCTTGTCGGCAACAGTGTCAAGGGAAGTGCGGCAGACGAAATGATGAAGGATACGCTGACACGTGTCGAATTGGACAACATTTCAATTATTTATCGTTTAAAAAAGTATTTTAGTGCGCCTCCGGAAGATATCAAACGGTTGATGACGCCAAGGTATGCTTTGTTCTCAGCGAGAGAAATCGAAAAGATGATCGATGAGTGTACAGCCGAACAAGTGATTGAACAGCTGCAGAAAAAGTATCACACCTATATTTCCAACATCCGTTTCACAGATGTGGAACATTATACACAGATGATCCGTTTCCGGATGAATCATCACTTTATTGAATATTATACCGAGCCGAGTCTGGTGCTTCTGAGTTATCTGATGCTGAGCGAGATGGAAATCGATAATGTCATTAACATTATTGAAGGTGTCCGTTATCACATCAATCCAGAACGTATCAAGACGTTGCTTGTCTATTAGAAAGGAGCTGGCAGATGGCAATTGTAAAAATGAAGTTTGTCAGTGCATCTACGGATCAGGAACACCTCAACGAGATGATCGCTGCAGGGATCCATTCCGATATGCTGCACGCAGAACAGGGTTCTTCCATCGTCAATGATGACAATCAGGGAAAACTGATCAACGAAGAAAATCCTTGGTCTGGTTATGAACAGACATTAAAGAACTTTGCCCATGGTGTTAATTTTGACATCAAGAGGTTGGAAACATCGAGCAAGGTTTACAGTGAACAGGAGGTAGAAGACTTCCTGAAAGAATTAAATGATAAGTTTGGTGTTGAGAGTGATGCGGATAAGATCGTTCTGACGCCGGATGATGAAGCTGCTTTAGCAGCCTTGAGTGAATTGGATTTCCAGAAGATTCATGAATGTCAGTATTTGAACTTTGAGTTCGGCAGACTGCCGAAGGAGAGCTTTAAGAAACTGGCCATGTATCGGGATGAAATCTTTGTTCATCATAAGCTGCATGAAAATCAGCAGTACATCTGGATGGTCATTGTCAGTTCCGATTCCTATGCAAGCAAGGTACATAAGATCTTCAAGGATCTGTACTTTGAACCAATGGATATTCCAAGCGTAGATATTCATCAGCTGCTGATCAAATATGCGGATTCCATCAATGATGTCTATACGTATGTCTCCCAGCAGAATGAGATTCATAACTTATATCCATATATTGCAATCCTGGATGACAAATACACATTGAATGGATTTGTCAGAGCAGATGCCGTAGATGCCTATGAGAAGTGCTTCCCGGCAGATGTGAAGTTCGATGTCAAGGATCCAGCAGAAGTGCCGGCATTGAAGTGTCCAACGGAATTAAAGAACAACTGGTTCGCAAGACCATTCGAACTGTTCCTTGGCATGTATGGTATGCCTTCGTATGGTGATATTGATCCAACGGGATTCATGGCTGTTACCTACTGTTTATTGTTCGGTATCATGTTTGGCGATTTCGGACAGGGATTGGTCCTTGTCTTGATTGGCCTGTTGTTTGAAAAGAAGAATCAGCTGTTTGGTATCATCGGCCGTATCGGTGTTACCTCAACAGTCTTCGGTTTCTTATTTGGATCTGTTTTCGGTTATGAAGATGCATTGAATCCAATCCACCAGTCCTTATTTGGTGTACGTGAAAAATTATTTGATGTCATGTCGTCTTCCAGTACGATGGTACTGCTGATTGGCGCCATCGTCATTGGTGCAGTCTTGATCATGACGACACAGGGCATCAACATCTGGAATAAGTTCCGTCATAAGGAATACGGCGAGGCTATCTTCTCACAGAATGGCATTGCCGGACTCTTGTTCTATGGAAGTATTGTTGCCGCAGCGGTTGCGTCCTTTATGTATCAGACAAATCTGATCAACCCAGTATACATTGTTGTATGCTTCGTGCTGCCAATCATCTGCTTCATGATGAAGGAACCATTGAACAATGCGATTGAACATCGTCCAATCCGGCCAAAGGAAGGATGGGGCGGCTTCATTACGCAGTCCATCTTTGAACTGCTGGATGTCTTATTGACTTTCGTTACGAACTCTATGTCTTATCTGCGTGTCGGCGGTTTCGTACTGTCCCATGCAGGCATGATGCTTGTGGTCATGACTCTGGTCAAGATGACCGGCGGAGCAGGACCAGTCGTTCTAGTCTTAGGCAACATCTTCGTGATGGGCCTGGAAGGATTGATCGTTGGTATCCAGACACTGCGTTTGGAATACTATGAAATGTTCTCACGGTATTACAATGCCGGCGGTATCAAGTTCAATGCAGTAACTGCTGAAACAGCAGAGTAAAAATAAAAACAAGGATAAAATCCAAAGGAGAAAAAATATGTTAAGTTTATCAGAAATCTTATTACCAGTTATCGCTGTACTTCTCATCATCAGTCCTCTGTATCTGATCTATAAAGGAACCATCAGCACAAAGAACGCAAAGCAGAAGCTGATTGCGCAGATTGCCATCTTCGCCGGTGTCTTCACCGTCATGATGATCTTCCAGGCTCAGCAGTTCACTGCTTTAGCAGAAGATGCTACAACTTCAACCAGTACAAGTGCACAGGGTCTTGGCTTTATCGCTGCTGCCTTAGCTGTCGGCTGTTCTTCCTTAGGTGCAGGTATTGCCGTTGCAAAGGCTACACCAGCTGCTTTAGGTGCTGTCTCTGAAAATCCAGACAACTTCGGCCGTGCGCTGATCTTCGTTGCTTTAGGTGAAGGTATTGCTATTTATGGTCTGTTGATCTCCATCCTGATCATGAACAAGCTATAAGCCATGAAATCGTACTGCATCAGTGACAATACAGATACTGTGACAGGCATGCGCCTGGCTGGTATCGAAGGGGAGGTCATTCACGATCGTGAAGGGATCCTGAAGCGTCTGGATGAACTCATTCAGGACCCAGAAATTGCGATTGTACTGATGACTACCAAGACCATTAATCTGGTCGGGGATGTTGTTTCGAATTATAAGCTGAATCTTGCCAAGCCTTTAATTGTTGAGATTTCAGACCGCCATGATTCTGCGAAGATCGGTGAAACGATTGATGCATATATCAGTGAGGCGATTGGCATTAAGCTTTGAGAGGTGATTGCGTGGAAAACTACGAAGATGAATTACTCAAAGCCATTGATCAGGATGTCCGCTCCCATGCGGAGATCGTAACCAAGCGAGTCAATGAAGAAACAGACTCGATGAAGGAAGATCAAATTGGCTTTTATAAAGAAGGACTGAAAAAAGAAACAGATACATATCTTGAGGGAGAGCTGAATGATCTCCGTCTTTATGCAGCGACCGAATCGTCCCGTGCAAAGATGGATACCAGAAAGAAGCTCCTGGAGATGCGTACCTCTTTGACTATGGATTTAATGCATGATGTCAAAACAGAACTGAAGGCATTCACAAAGACTCCAGAATATGAAGAATATCTGAAGAGACATTTGAATCCATTGAAGGTCAGTGAGAATGGTTATTTTGAAGTCCGCGATAATGATGTTGAATTAATGAAGAAGATCTTGAAGGAACAGGGACTGAAGAATGAAGTCCATCCTGTGCATTTCTCGATTGGCGGTTTCCGCTATGTTGATGAAAAACTGGGACTGGAATACAGCTGTGCTCTGGAAGAAAAGAGACAGGAACAGTTTGCGTGGTTCCGTGATCATTCGGGATTGAAAGTGAAAGAAGGGGCCGAAGAATGAGTGATGTAATTTATTCTATTAACGGTCCGGTTGTTTCTGTATTAAATTCAAAGACATTCTCGATGCGGGAAATGGTCTATGTTGGTGAAAAGAAACTGCTGGGTGAAGTCATCCGTATTACGGAAGACCGTACAACAATTCAGGTCTATGAATCCACGACCGGACTCAGACCGAATGAGCCAGTCGAAGGTACCGGTTCTCTTTTGAATGCGACCTTGGGCCCTGGTATGTTAAGAAATATCTATGATGGTATTGAACGTCCTCTGGAAAAGATCCAGGAACAGCAGGGATCGTTTATCAGTGAAGGGAAATCCATTCCATCGTTAGATGAAGATAAGAAGTGGCATGTCACGATGAAGATCAAGGAGGGCGATATCGTCCACCAGGGTCAGATCTTTGCGACATGTCCTGAGACACCATCCGTTGAACATCGTTCTTTGATTCCAGTAGGAATTCATGGAACGGTAGTCAAGGCAGTCAAAGATGGTGACTACACCGTAACCGATGTGCTGGCAGTCGTGGAAGATCCCGATACCAATGCACAGACACAGGTTACTTTAAAACAGCAGTGGCCGGTACGTGTTCCTCGTCCGATGGTCAAGCGTCAGCCGCTGTCCATTCCATTAATTACCGGGCAGCGTGTCATTGATACGATGTTTCCAATTGCCAAGGGCGGCTCTTCTGCTATCCCTGGCGGATTCGGTGCCGGCAAGACTATGCTGCAGCACAGTATCGCAAAGTTCTGCGATGCCGATATCATCGTTTATGTTGGCTGCGGCGAACGTGGAAATGAAATGACACAGGTTCTGGAAGAATTTGGAGAACTGGTCGATCCAAAGACAGGAAAGTCTCTGTTAGATCGTACCGTATTGATTGCCAATACTTCCAATATGCCAGTGGCAGCCCGTGAAGCATCCATCTACACCGGTGTTACCATCGCCGAATATTATCGTGATATGGGATATCATGTAGCCCTCATGGCTGACTCGACATCCCGTTGGGCAGAAGCTCTGCGTGAAATCTCCGGACGTCTGGAAGAAATGCCGGCGGAAGAAGGATTTCCAGCGTATCTGCCATCGCGTATTGCCCAGTTCTATGAAAGAGCTGGCTTCGTTGATACATTCTCCGGCAATCAGGGTTCTGTTACGCTGATTGGTGCTGTCTCCCCACAGGGCGGCGACTTCTCAGAACCAGTGACCAGTAACACAAGACGTTTCGTCCGTTGCTTCTGGGCTCTGGATAAGACACTTGCTTACGCAAGACACTATCCAGCGGTCAACTGGAACCAGTCTTCTTCCGAATATGTCGGTGAATTAAACAAGTGGTTCTCTCAGAATGTTGCCCATGATTTCATGGACCTGCGTGCACAGATGCAGCAGATCCTGCATGAAGAAACATCCTTGATGGAAGTTGTTAAACTGATTGGTTCTGACGTACTGCCGGAAGATCAGAAGCTGACTCTGGAAATTGCGCGTGTTGTCCGTGTAGGCTATCTGCAGCAGAATGCATTCCATCCGGATGATGCATCCGTACCATTAGAGAAACAGTATAAGATGCTGAAGGTCATCGCCTATCTGAAGCGGGCATGCGAGCAGAAGGTTGCGAAGAAGGTCCCAGTATCCTTGATCACAAAGACCGGTATCTTTGAGACCGTCATCAAGATCAAATATGATGTACCAAACAATAACGTTGCTTTATTAGATACGTATAACGACAAGATCGATGCGGCACTGGATAGTATCCTTTAAGAAGGGAGGACTCAATGAGCGTACAGTTATTAGGACTGAATGAAATTCAGGGTTCTCTGGTAGCCCTGGATCATGTTCCAAATGTTTCCAATGAAGAAGTTGTAGAAATTGAACTGTCGAATGGTGCAAAGCGTGTCGGCAGAGTTGTTCAGATTGAAGGAGAGAAGGCTGTTGTCCAGGTATTCCAGGGCACGGACGGTCTTTCCAAGACAAATACCAAAACAAAGTTCTTAGGTCATCCAATGACACTCGGACTTTCCCGTGAGATCTTAGGGCGTACCTTTAATGGTATCGGTACGCCAATTGATGGATTAGGTGAGATCTTTGCGGATAAGTTTGAAGATGTCAACGGCAAGCCTTTGAATCCAGTTGCACGGCAATATCCGCGTAACTATATCCAGACTGGAATTTCATCCATTGATGGATTGAATACTCTGATCCGTGGACAGAAGCTGCCAATCTTCTCTGGTTCCGGCTTACCGCATGATCAGCTGGCCATCCAGATTGTCCGTCAGGCGAAGTTGACTGGTGAAGATGCATCGAATTTCTGTATCGTATTCGGTGCCATGGGTGTCAAGAACGATGTCGCCGATATGTTCCGCAGATCGTTTGAAGAGACCGGTGTTATGGATAATGTATGCATGTTCGTCAACTTGTCCGATGATCCTATCATCGAAAGAACATTGACTCCAAGATGTGCATTGACCGCTGCTGAATACTTAGCATATGAGCAGGGCATGAATGTTCTGGTCATCCTGACCGATATGACTTCGTACTGCGAAGCCATCCGTGAATTCTCCTCTTCCAAGGGTGAGATTCCATCCCGGAAAGGATATCCTGGATACTTATATTCTGACTTGGCATCACTGTATGAAAGAGCCGGTATCGTCAAGGGCGGCAAGGGTTCGGTTACCCAGATTCCAATCCTGACCATGCCGAACGATGATATCACTCACCCAGTTCCTGACTTAACGGGTTACATTACCGAAGGGCAGATCGTACTGGACCGTGACTTGTTCATGAATGGCATCAACCCGCCAATCGGTGTATTGGCTTCTCTGTCCCGTCTGATGAAGGATGGTATCGGTGAAGGCTATACAAGAAAAGATCACCAGGATGTTGCCAACCAGCTGTTTGCGTCATACGCAAAGGTACAGGACGCAAGATCTCTGGCATCTGTTATCGGTGAAGATGAATTGTCCGATATTGATAAGAAGTATATGGATTTCGGACGGAAGTTCGAACAGTACTTTGTCGGACAGGGAAATAACGCAAACCGTTCGATGCAGGAAACCTTGAATCTTAGCTGGGCTTTATTAAGCACACTGCCAGAGGCTGCACTAGATCGTCTGGATCCAGAACTCATTAAGAAGAACTATGATCCGGAACACGCAGAAAGAACGATTCAACTTGTGTTATCCGGTGAAGGAGAAGCGTAATGGCTGGCACAGTCGCCGCGACCAAGGGAAATCTTCTGGCAATGAAGAAGAGTCTTGCCCTGGCTCGGAACGGCTATGACTTGATGGACCGGAAACGGAATATTCTGATCAAGGAAATGATGGAACTGGTCGATAAGGTAAAGATGCTGAGAGGAGAGATCCAGGAGGCATATGATACCGGTTATTATCTTCTGCAGAGAGCGAACATCTATTCCGGTGTCATTGACCGGATTGCGGATGAAGTTCCGGTTGAGACAGATATCAAACTTACCTATCGTTCTGTCATGGGTGTCGAAGTACCGGAAGTCATCTATGAACCAAAGAAGGATGCACCAATTCCTTACGGCTTAGATGAGACCAACTCCCACATTGATGAAGCCTATCTGCAGTTCCAGAAGGTCAAGGAGATCACGATGATCCTTGCCGAAGTGGACAACAGTGTCTATCGTCTTGCGAATAGTATTTCCAAGACGCAGAAGAGAGCGAATGCCCTCAAGAACATTGTCATTCCACGCTATGAAGCACAGATCAATGAGATCTCAGAATCCTTGGCTGAGAAGGAACGGGAAGAATTCTCCCGGATGAAAGTCATCAAGGCAAACAAGACAAAAGAAGAAGCGAGAAAAAGAGAAGCACAGGCTCAAGCCTGAACTTCTCTTTCTTTTTTACGATATGTACGTACACGGAACTGCGCCGTCAATGCAATATCACCAGCCTGTGCCAGTTTATCTCTGCCGGCTGTACTTGTCTTATACGCATAGGGTGTCATCAAGAAGAGATTCATCAATCCTTCCTGGCGGCATACGAATGTCTGCTCAATCATCTCATCTTTTTCGAGAACCAAGGATGTACTGAGATCTTCCATTTCATTTTCATAAGGCGTATCATACAGCACACTTTTCATTTCAAATAAGTGTCTAGGACCCGGGGTCACAAACAGGAAGATCCCGTTTGGTTTTAAGATCCTGGAAATCTCATCCACTGCGGCCGGGGCAAAACAAGTAACAGCGGCATCACAGCAGGTATCCTCCAAAGGAAGATGAAAGATGGACGCAACAATATAGTTCGTGGCAGGATCTTTCTTGGAGGCATGTTTCAAGGCATCCTTGGACAGATCAAATCCATACTTTTCTTCTGCCGGAAGGGCAGAGGTATAGTATCCTTCCCCGCATCCTAGGTCTGCTAAGACCTCACAGTGCGCTTCTTCGACTTTCTTGGCAAGAGTATCCCGCAGGAACTGATAGGCTCCTGTATTGAGAAATTCGGTCCGTGCTTTGACCATTTCCGGATTATCGCCATGGTCCTTCGATTGTTTCAATAGAAGGTTCAGATAACCTTGTTTTGCATAGTCAAATGTATGGTGATTGGCACAGACAGCGCTTTGATTTACTTTTTGAAGCGGTTCCCCGCAGATTGGACAGATGATTTTCATAATGCGTATATCATAGCACAAGTACCGCCATGACAAGGATGGACAATTGTCAAATTTGCTATTGACTGGCGGTCAGTCAATGATATATTACTAGTAGAGGAGGCGAATACATGCAGGAATCCAAAGATAGTGAAGAGCGCAAGGATGAGTTTATCAATGTCGCAGAAAAACTCTTTAAAGAAAATGGCATTGTGGATACGACCGTCAATTCGATTGTAAAAGATATGAATGTTGCCAAAGGCTTATTCTATTACTACTTCAATTCTAAAGATGATGTCATTGATGCGATTTCGCAGAAGTATAACGAAGTCTTTAATGAGATGATAAATTCGGAAATGAATGAAGTGATCTATGAAGACCGTCTGCATCACTTTGTCGAGAACTGTGTACATTCGTTCCGTACACTGAATAACCGTTTGAACGGCAATGGAAAAGCAGATCTCAGCGCTCTCATTAACAAGAGCAAACAGGAAGCTCTGAATGTTTCTTCCGCAGGTCTAGCAAAGATGCTGGAAGAAGGAAACCGCAGCGGCAAACTAGATATCGCAGAACCAAAATACTTCGCACGGATCTTGATCTCCGGCATCAATGCATTGATTGAAGACGGCGAAGCCAGCGACGACGAAGTAATTACAATGATCAGTGATATGATTCAACGATCAGGAAAGGATGACGAAAATGTCAGAAAACAACAACAATGATTTCTCGAAACAAATGAATGAATTCTTAGACAAGGCAGTAAAGACCGTACAGGACTGCGGCAAGAAAGCAGCCGACCGTTTGGATCTGGAAAAGCAGAAGGCGGGAATCCGCAGTGAGATTGGACATACGAAGAAAGTATTATCGGATGCCTATGATCAGCTGGGCAGAGGCTATTATGCTTATAAGATGAGTTCTACTGAAATGGTCGATGAACAAGTCCTGCTGGACCGCATTACCGAAAAAGAAAATCAGATCAAAGAATTAAATGAGAAGTTAAATCAGTTAGGTTAAGAAAAATGACTCAGCACAAATGTGCTGGGTCATTGTTTTTTGATACGGTAGGCCAAGGCAATCGCCAGGACAACCAAGATGGATAAGATGAGACAGATCTCCAGGGACAGCATATAGCTGCTGGTCAGATCATAGAGGTAACCAATGCCGGTCGTCGCTAGGGCGTAGGCAATGGTGCCGATAAAGGACACAATCGGGAAGACACGGATAAAGCCCTCCACACCGAATAGCGACTTGGTCATCAGTGTAATGCCGACGGCACCCATACCGTAGCCGCATCCCATCAACAGAGAGCCTAGATACAGGAACAGCAGATTGCCCGTGCAGAATAACAAGATAACGGACAGGACATGGAGGCTGGCAATGATCAATAGAGAATTCTTTGTGCCGATGGCATCTGCAAGGGTTCCTGCAATCAGCTTACTGCCGATATTGCCAATCAGTGCCAGGGATAACATGAGAGCACCTGCGGCTGCACTGAATTGAAGGGACTGTGCGTAGGACGGCAGATGCTGAACAATGCCGATGATGATATTGGAACCAGTTGCGACAATGCAGATCCATAGGAAGGCAAGGGAACCAGAAGAAGCTGTCTCAGATGCTGTGGTTCCTTTTTCTGTATTGACACGCTCTTCCAGACCGAATGCATGCATGCCAACCGTTTCCGGTTTTAAGGAGAATGGCAGCACCAGGGAAGGCAGACAGAAGACAGCGAGCAGGACAGCGGATGCAAAGTAAGTTGCCCGCCAGCCGATCTGCTGGATCAGCAGAGTAAACAATGGCGATAACAGGGCACCGGAGATGCCGCTGAAGCCCATGGTGATACTGGTTGCGAGACCGTGCTTGGCATAGAACCAGTTGTTAATAAAGATAGTGATCGTGACAAATGAGATCAAGCCGCCGCCAAATCCGCGCAGAGCATTCATCAGGTATAAGACATAGATATTGGGACTCAGGCCCATACCGATGGATGCCAGGATCATGCAGGCAGCTGCTGTGAGGAAGACCGTCTTCATTGACTTCTCTTTTAAGATCTTCGGCAGCAGCAGGCCGGCAAGCGCTGTCACAATTGAAGAAATGGTAATGGTCAAAGAGACAGCTCCTTTGCCAACCAGGAATTCCTCCGCAATCGGGGTAAAGAAGACACCCGCGGAATTGATTGCAATCCCATAGGAGCTGCAGGCGAAACCGCACATTGCCAACAGGACCATGCCGTATTTTCCAGAAAACGTTTTCATCGTATTCATATGAATTCCTTATCTTTAATTATCATAACAGAAGAAAGAAAAAAAACAGCAGGAGAATTCCTGCTGTTGTATCGATTTATCCTAAATCCGTAGAGCTTTGTACGGCTCCGGTACTTGTATCCAGAGCACCAGTCAAAGTGACGGTGACATCCATTTCCTTACTGTTCCGTTCAATCTTCAGGGAGATTGTATCGCCAATGGATTTCTTATTCAAAATGGCGGTCAGATCGGAGTAGGAAGAGATATCCTTTCCGTCTGCGGAAACAATCTTATCATAGGCTTTTAAGCCTGCCTGCTCTGCACCAGATCCGGAAATTACAGATGTGATGTAAAGACCAGCAGAGTACTGCTGTGTTGCCTGGGTGATCTCCTGCAGATAGACACCTAATGTTGCACGGTCGGTGACCTTTCCGTTCTTGATCAGCTGCTGAGCAACATCAATTGCCTTGTTCACTGGAATGGCGAAGCCGATGCCTTCAATGACAGTACCGGAAGAAGTTGTACCGGAATCCTTGGCATTGACGATACCAATCAGGTTCCCGTTTCCATCAAACATACCGCCGCCGGAGTTGCCGGAGTTAATGGTAGCGTTTGTCTGGATGAGCTCCATCGATTCGTTGTTCAGAACTAATTCACGGGATGTTGCGGAGATAATGCCATCCGTAACGGTTCCGCCTAAGGTTCCTAATGGGTTGCCAATGACAACGGCTGTATCACCAACGGCAATCTTGGAAGAATCCCCAATGGTTGCGGCCGTCAGATTGGTTGCGTCGACCTTGATGACAGCGATATCTGTCTTAGAGTCGGTACCGACTAAAGTCGCGGTGTATTCTGTACCATCATAGGTTGTGACCTTGATGGATGTAGCGTCTTCAATGACGTGGTTGTTGGTAATGATATAGCCGTCGGAACTGATGATGACACCGGATCCTGCAGCTTCTGCTGTCTGTGTGCCGCCGAAGATTCCATACGATGTAGACTTGACTTCGGTGACAATCTCAACAACACTTGGGGCTGCCTTTGCGGCCACTTCTGCTTCGGTCAGACCGGTGCCGGAGGTGCTGGTCGCTACAGCAGTTGTCTTACTGCCGCCGGTCGTATCTGAATACGTCAGGTTCGTGCTGCTGGAGGTTCCCATGTGGGTAATGGTGAACCAGCTTCCGCCAAGACCTGCACCTAAGCCGACAACACCTGCTAAGACAATGCTTAAGACAGGATGATTTTTCTTTGGTTTCTTTGGATGCGGGGTCTGGACGGGTGCCTCTGCTGTTGTATTTTCGGTAAATGATACATCAATCGGACTTTCGTCTGTATTGTTGTTTGGTTCTTCATGCAATTCACTCATAAAATGTACTCCTTCCATTCACTGTCCTTATGTTACTGAGTCAAAGTGATGACTATGTGAACACTAGGTTAAAACTTGGAATATTTCTATTTTATAGCTTTTTACTGGTAATTCAAAGAGAATGCTTTGGCATAAAGATCATCCGGCAGATACCAATGACAACGAGGATGATTCCAGCGTACATGAACCAGGTGACATATTCCGAAGAAGTACCATAGATTTCTAAGATGCCGCCTAATAGAGATGCCAGGGTCAGGGTGAAGACACCATCCTGATAGAAGCGGTCTGGCATTGGCAGCTTCTTCTTCTCCAAGATGTAACAAGGGACTGCACCTAACAGTAATGGATAAGCAAATAAGAAGATCATTGCGTTGCTGTAGACACCATGCGAGAAGATCTCATAGATGGCTGCGAAGATGCCGCAGAAGATGGCAATACAGAACCAGTCGAAGCTCCATTTTGCACTGCGTGTTCTAACCGATGTAGACAATGTCACTCACACTCCTTTCGGAAATCTTGTTTCCTGTTGTGGTAGGGTTGTTGATAACGGTACCGTTGAAGACCATGGTGCTTGATCCGCCGCCGTCTAAGTTATAGGCTGTGGTGACGCCAAGGGTCTGCAGATAAGTTGCCATTTGATATAACGAGAGACCGGCACTGGCAGAAGTTCTGCCATCAGCGACGACCAGCAGATAATGCAGTGGGGAAATCTCACAGAGAACGGTTCTTGGGTTAGAGGACATTGCCTGACCAACTTCGGTATTGGTGGAAACAACCACTTCACCATTTTCAATTAGGGCCGGTCCAAAGGATAAGACCTGCTGTGCGCCGCTGTCCAGCAATGAAGCAGCACTGGTAGAACCTTCTGTAATAATGGAGAAGGAGCCATCCGCATTGATCACCAGATCCTGCTGGGTGCTTGAGGATACGGTATCCCGATAGAGAACGCCGTTCCGAATGACATAGCCGGAAGTACGGGCACCATAGAAGTCGCCATTGACGGCTAAGATTGCACCGACACTGTTGGCAATGGTCGATGTGGTCGCTGTAACATTCTTGCCATAAGTATTGTTGGCAAAGGCAGTCTGCAGATAACTGACATCCGAGATCTGCACATCGGCAACATAGACGACAGTATCATCATAGGTATCGGTCGTAATATTGATTGAGATATTGTCATCCTGATAACTGGAATCCGTTACCACGGGAGTGGAAGAGGAAGATGATGATGAAGAATTGGCATAGGATGTCGTGCTGGTCGTGTTGGCCGCAGATGCGGTTGTTGTAACGACTGCATAGGAACGTGGAATGACGAAGGTATCTAAGAGAATATAGCCGGCAAGGCTCAGAATGACGGCTGTATCAATTACGTGAATGAATTTCTTTTTCATAAATTAGCAGCTCCTTTCATATGGCTGTGAAATACGAATGTTTTCTGCATGCTCCAAGAGAAGAAGAACAGCAGGACCTCAGTCAAAATCTTCGCAGCCATGGCATTCATGCCAAGGACATAAACAAAGAAAGATAAGATCAATGTATTTAACGTAAGAATTGCTGCCGCAAGTACGGCATAGCGCCAGAAGGATGTCTTACGGCTCTGTTCATCCTTGAAGACGACTCTGCGGTTCACTTCATAATTGAAGGTGGCAGAGAAGATCCTGGCAGTGACATTCGCAAATAAAGTTCCTGCATTTCCCTTCATTACTAATGAGAAGAGAAAGAATAAACTATAGTCCACCACAAAGCTGCTGATGGAAGAAGCAGCGAAGTGGATCAGCTGCTTATAGATCAGGAAGGAATCCCGGAAGACATGGAAATGGGAAGAAGAATTGTTGTCTTCATAGATCGTACGGATCTCCACTTCTATAAAAGGAATCTTTTCTTTGACCATGGCTAACAGCTGGTTCATTTCATATTCATACCGGTCGCCAGTGACCTTCAGCATCAACGGGATCAACGTATAATGGAATGCACGCAGACCGGTCTGGGTATCACTGATCCGACTGTGGGTGAAGAGATAGAAAATGGAAGCGGTGATCTTGTTGCCCCAATGGGAGCGGGCGGGGACATCGGGTCCATTAAAATTCCGTACGCCCAGGATCAAAGCATCTGGATGATTCTGAGCCATATTGGCACAGCGGAGACAATCTTCCGGGGCATGCTGACCATCGGCATCCACGGTGACCACAACGGTATCCGGAGACAGGTTTTGATAGATCCACTGCATTCCTCTGCGCATTGCTGCACCTTTGCCTTGGTTTGGTTCCTGTTTCAGTACCGTTGCCTTGTCTCTGCAGGCTTCAAAGACCGCATCATAGGAAGCATCACTGCCGTCATTGACAATGACCACATCCATATCTTCTTTTTTTAGCTTTGCAGTGAGATCAATCAAGCCTTGGCTTGGACAGTACGCGGGAATCAGAGCAACATTCCTCATAAATCTGCCTCCTTTTATGCTTAAAAGTATAGAAAGCATGCGGGAACACCAAATGAACGCTGTATGAAGATTGTGTGAAACCGTAACCGTTGAGAAAATGCCGGTAAAACGCTATACTGTAACAGGAAATAAGAGGGGTATATCATGAATCCACAAGAAAACAATCCAAAGATGGCACCAGTTCATAATCCTGAGTTGGAGAAGGTCATTCAAGATCTGAAGACCGGTGGTACACCAGAAAAACAGGCTGCTTTAGTTGAGGCATTAAAGACAGCGAGCTTATTAGCACCATGCGACTTTGACGTGAAGCTGGATCCAAACCAGAAGATGCCGAAGAACTTTAACCCGCAGCAGATCAAGTTCTTTTTATTAAATACAAATGATGGCAAGACACTCTTCCCAGCCTTCACGGATATTGAGATGAGCCAGAAGATGTCCATGGGACCGGATGTCAAGCCAAAGTATGTTGTGCGTACAGCGAAGGATTATGATGCATTGCTGTCAGCGAAAGATAATAAAGCGGTCGGTATTGTCATCAACCCAGGCGTAGATAATATTGTCATTCCAATGCAGATGATTGCGGTCGTCTGCGGCAGAACAGCAGCGCCTCAGCCAGTGGCACCAGGCAGTGCACCTATGAATATTACGTTTGGCGAACCAAACGTCTATCCAACGAAGATGGTCAATGCGGTCTATGACCGTGCGAAGGATACCGAAGCGATTCAGCGTATTTGGCTGAAGGGCAAGTTTGTCGGACCAGTCATGAGCTTCTATCTAGCTGTCGAAGCAGACAAGCAGGATGAGGCTGTCTTGAATGCCATCCGTGAAGTTGCCGTACCGCTGGCAAAGGGCATTGATGTTGAAGTTGCGTTCCTGACACCAGAGTTCAAAGAGAAAGTCATCAAGGATGAAGTGGCCCTGTATGACAAGGATTTTGTACTGTAATGAAGATTGAACGTTTACAGGAAGCACCTGTCGACTTTCTGACCCGTCTGATCCGGAAGGAAAAGAATGCCGGATGGAGTGAGGAAGGGGCAGAAGGGATTGTCCAGTTCTTTACTTCGCATACCGACAAGTTTGTGTATCTCGGTGCATCCGAAGATACATTGGCAGGAGTATTAGCATATGAACCAGACACCATGCATCTAGTACTGCTGGGTGTAGATCCCGCGTATCGTCATCAAGGATGTGCCACAGCATTGGTCGACGCCTTTGTAAAGGCTGCCGAGGAGCAGCACGCCGCACGGATCGATGCGAATGCGGCATCCGGGGCATTGCCATTCTATCTGGCGTATGGGTTTGAACCTTGCGGAGAAGCGATGCATGTCAACGGTGTCGACTTTACTCCTGTGGAATATCTGCTGGGCAGACAGATGCTTGGCAAGACCGTGACGGTTACGGTGGATCACCCGTATGGCAGTTTTCACCCGACCATTGCAAACGTAACGTATCCTGTCAATTTTGGTTATATTAGTGCTCCTCTTCCTTTGAATGAAGGAATGCAGGATGCCTGGGTCATTGGACCGCAGATGCCGGTGGAGACCTTCCAGGGTGTTGTTGCGGGCATTGTCTATCATAAAGATGGAGATTCGCGCTGGATTGTCATTCAGCCTGGCATGATTATTGATCATGCACAGATCATTAATCTGATAGGTTTTGAAGAACAGTATTACGAAACACAGATTATTTGGGCAGCGTAAGACATGGAAACATGTCTTTTTTTGTTTATCGAAATATTGGCAGGATAAGCAGAAAATTTGTACTGCATTCATTCTCTGCAAAATAAAAAATACAAATTCAGAAGCAGTTAACAAAGCGGAATGGAAAATTTGAGAGACGAAAGTCTCTCTTTTATTCGCAGAATCTGCAGTTTCCTCTCTGGAGAAATGAGCACACAGCATTTCTCAAAAAAGCTTTGACTGCACGCAAAGTGCAGTTTCAAGCTGAAAGGAGAGAATGAAATGAGTCAGTGGATAACATTGCGTGAACTATGCCTCCAGTCAGGGATATCCCGCCGCACAATTCAGGGATATGAAAAAGCAGGTCTAGTAAAAGCTTCGGGGAAAAACAAATACGGACATCTTCTTTACGATGAAGAAGCACAGAAAAGAATTGTACAGATTCGTCTGTACCAACAATTAGGTTTTCCTGTGAAGCAGATTGAAAGCGTCCTGCATCAGCCATCCGAGGTCAGAAAGAAACAGATGGAAGGGAGAATCGAAGTATTGAAAGAGGAAAGAAAAGAAATTGGCAGATTGATTCAAGAAGCAGAAAAAGTCATTGCAAAAATAGAAAACGGAGAGATGAAATGAAAAGAAATGGAATGAAGAAGTCAGCGTCTGTCGTGTTTATCAGCAGTATGATACTGAGCATGTGCGGATGTGCTGGAAGTACGCCAGCAAGTGCAACAAGTGCAGCTAGTGAAGCACCATTTTCACCAAAGACAGCAATCAATATCGATGAAATTGATTGGCAGGTAGAAAATGCAGTGATTGATGATGAGCGCTGCATGTCTTTGAATTATACCAACAATAGTAAGTACAAGATACTTGCACTGCAGCTGGAATGCGTCGTGAAAGAAGATACAACTTTGGAACAGCTCCAAAAACTAAATGATTTCCGTACCAGTGAAAAATGGACCGATGCACAGTTAAAGAAACTGACGTTTGATGGAGAGAACGACAAGTTTGCCGAGCCGGGAGAAAGTGTTGCGGACGCAGAATGTTACCTGAATGACAGCTATGGTAATGGCGTAACGAAAGAGATGTACGACTTATTTACGCCAAGTATGATGAAGATTGCATTTGTTGGACCGGATGAGAAGGGATACGATGTTACCTATGATTTTATAGGCGATGCGTATGGGACTTCTTCCAGTGAAGGAATCGACCTGTATACTTGGTCAGAGAATGAACTGCCGGCTCTTCTGCCGGAACCGAAAGATTTTGTCGTTACGATTACTTCGGATAAGACAGACTATTTCTATGCCTATGTTTACGGTATGAAGGCATCTGATTTTAAAGAGTATGCAGTGGCCGCAAAGGAAAAGGAATTCAATCAAGACAGTCAGGAGATCAACAGTGATTTCTATGCAAAAAATGCGGATGGTCAGCGCTTACGTCTGAGCTACTCTGAAGAAAAAGAACGAATGTCAATTGATCTATTCCAAAAGTAACGATATTGTCCTGTCACAGAAATGTGACAGGGCTTTCTTTTTATAAATAAGAAGAGTTAACAAATATTTAACCAAACATCGCAAGAATTCCCCCTCCTCTAAACAAATGTGAAGGTGGGGGATGAATTGTGCACGGAAGTATGCTATAATCTATTCAGTCGTAAAGGAGCGGATCGTCTGCA
>Ga0183101_1000626_pt1 | contig 30748 bp, 36 predicted proteins | sample Biomet3_FD_127790 | JGI IMG/M metagenome (GOLD analysis project Ga0183101, IMG submission 127790) | Microbial communities from bioreactor (seeded with sewage sludge) at LBNL, California, USA - Biofuel metagenome 3 | ecosystem: Engineered > Bioreactor > Anaerobic > Unclassified ...
GATTATGTGACCAATAAATTAAAAAATCAATAATACATGAAAAAAATAGCATTAATTCTGATCTGTGTAATAAATATTACTTTGGCTTTCGGTCAGGATTATTATCCATTCCCTGATTCAAATGCCATATGGAATATTAAAAGCTATTGGAGTCCTTACACATCAATCCATAGATATGGTTTATATGGAGATACTGCCATCTGTGGCCAGATCTATAAAAAAGTCTATCAGATTCATGACGATTCCACACTCAATATTAATAATATGTCCTATTATGCTGGAATAAGGGAAAATGATTCAAAGCAAATATTTGTTAGACTTTCAGAAGATGAGTACGAATACCTGATCTATGATTTCTCATTATCAGTGGGTGATACTGTCATTTCCAATGCACCCAATGGATATCTCAATTGGGTACCCTGTGTTATAACCGGAATTGACACGATTCAACTTGAAAACAATCAACAAAGAAGAAGATTTAAAATTAATGATTGGGGTGAATACGAATATTGGATAGAAGGTATCGGCAGTATTGGCGGATTATTTCAGCCAGTTTCAGATTATTTTATAGGAACTATTAATGATTTACTATGCTTTAAACATAACGATACAGCTTTCTATATAAACAATCCAGACTGTGATAAATGTTTTTGCTCTTTATTAACATCGACAAAAGAATTGAACAAAGTAGACTATGAGGTTGAAATTTATCCAAACCCTGCTTCGACAGTTCTAAATATCAATACTGAATCAGACATTGGAGAATCAAAAATCCGACTGTTTAATTCAATTGGAACTTTAATGGAAACAAGATTTGTAAATACATATCCAGTTCAGTTTGAAATAAAAAATTTTCCACCTGGAATTTACACTCTTCATCTGACAAATGGGAAACAAGAATATTCCACCAGATTTATAAAAATAGAATAAAGCAACATACAGTTTAGCGGAGGTAAAATGAAAACGAATAATCAACGCCCCGTTAGGAGCGAAATATTGGTAGAAAAATGACAACCCTGTCAGGTTTTTAAAACCTGACAGGGTTGTCTCAATGGGGGACAAATTTTATTCAAACTTAATTTTAAACAATTGACCGATGAAAAATATTATTTTTAATTTATTAACACTACTGATTGTCGTTGCTGCTTGTTGCATACTCATTGTTAAATATTTTCAAAAAGATTTTCCGATTAATGTTTATACAGGTATCGGCTTATTCCTGATAATAACTTCGTTGGTCTTTTTTAGCATAGCTCGTATACAATTAGGAAGCTCATTTGCAATATCTGCTAAAGCAAATAAACTGGTTACCGGAGGTATTTATAAGAAAATAAGTCATCCCATTTATTTTTTTGGACTTATATTTATCCTTGGAATGATTATTTTTGTTCAGAATTTTTATCTGCTTATTATTTGGTGCGGTTTGATTTTCATGCAAAAGAGAAGAATTAAAAAGGAAGAAAAAATACTTGAGGAAAAATTTGGAGAACAATATGTAAAATATAAAAAGAATACCTGGTTTTGAAATTTATAAAACTTTATATGGGTATAACCCGGCTGAGGGGGCCCGAGTACTCGGGATTTTGTCGCCCGGAACAATGCGGAATTGATAATTAAGAAAAAAAATAAAATCAGAGGATTACAAATTTTCTAATGTTTCGAGCGGAATTGCATACTGAGTACCCGGGACCGTTCAGCATAGGAATGAAAGAATTAGCTGAAAAAGAATTCAAATAAAGATAATGGAAAACAAAATAATATTTTATGAAAGTTACAATATTTCTTTTCGACGATTACACGGCTCTTGATATTGTAGGACCATATGAAGTGTTATCAAAATTACCAAACTGTGAGATATTCTTTGTTGGATTAGAGAAGAAAGCCTATAAAGATTCGCATGGATTAAAAATCATTGCCGATTATAATATTGCTGAGATTATACAGACAGATATTCTGCTTATCCCGGGTGGATTAGGTGTGGATAAAATATTAAAAGATAAAGTTATAAAAGAATGGATTCAGGAAATTGCCAAAACAAGCCAATGGATATTGTCGGTTTGTGCCGGCTCATTATTGCTGGCTGAAGCGGGATTGTTGGAAGGAAAAAAATGCACTTCTCACTGGGGACGTAAAAAGCAATTAAGAAATTACAATGTTATTGTAACGGATACGTATGAACGATACGTTCATGATGGTAAAATAATAACATCAGCAGGAGTTTCCGCAGGGATTGATATGGCATTATACTTCGTAAGTATAATAGCAGGAGAGCAAACGGCTCAAATGATACAATTAGCAATGGAATATGACCCGAAACCTCCGTTTGATTGCGGAACTCCGGATAAAGCGCCAAAAGAATTGCTTGAGAAAATGAAACAATGAATAAAACCAGCTACTAACCCAGCTGGAATTGCATCCTGAGTACCCGGGATCACTCAGAAATGATGTAATTTCGCATAATGAAGGAAATTGATAAGTGCTATTTAAAATTGAATTAAACTAAAACGATTGAAATTGATATAACATAAAAGTTTGCAACGGTGGAAAGGAATGAAACTCGCAATCCCTTTCTATATTACCGTAACCATTATACCCAAAACCTAATAATACTGCGGATTAACAAACATTAAATTAATAAACGATGTCAGGATTCAGTTATAAGAATTTTATGTTGCAGATCATCCAGGGAAGCATTATCTCTGTTATGTTGTTCTATCTGTTTGAAAGTGATTTTCAGAAATTACTTTTAAATACGAAACTGTGGGATATAATTGCAGAAGTACTGTTTTTTATTCTGTCTTTCTTCATTGGCGTGATGATTGATTTCTTTGCCGATTTCATAGAGAGCACGATCATTAAAATCAAAGTAATAAAACTGCCTTCGTACTACTTATTGAAAGACGGTAAAAAGTGGGGAATCCGTCTTGCACATCATCAAATGATATTGAAAGATTTGTGTAATACGGCGGCGAAGAATTCATGCGGTGCTCACAATGATTCCGAATACTTTGAAAACGGGCATAATGAAGATAAAGAAGGAATTCCCAATTATATTTTTCAGGTTGCAAAAAACCAGGCATTCAGGGAGTGTAGCGAATATCAGAAGGAACAATTGGAATCCTTTTTTGTATTGTATATCTTTTGCAGGAACCTTTCTTTTAGTTTCCTGGTTGTAATTCTACTGCTATTGTTTAATGCTGATGTTGTAAATCCGGATATTTACCTGGTTTTAATTTTAGTATTACCGTTTTTATTCGTTATTACCATTTTATCATCGTACAGATATTTCCTTTATTATTCGAGAATAATGCTTGGATCAACCTTTAGACCTAATAAATAATTGTATAACAGATAAGGGACGAGGGACAAGGGACGAGAGAAAAGGGATAAAAAAAGTAAAAAACCATAGTATTCACCATTTAAAACCTCAGAGATATGTTTAGGACACTTGGAGTACAATTAAGAAAACCTTCAGGACTTTTTGGAAGGATTGTTTCAAGAACGATTATTAGTGTATTATTTTTATCAGTGATGGCATTCAATGCTCAGTCGCAGACAAGTTTTATCTGGGGCAAACATTTTGGAACGGACAAGAATGAATATGCCATGAATCATGTTGTTGATCAAAAAGGAAATATTTATATAGCCGGAAAAACAATGGGTAAAATGGATGGCGTAAATTATGGCAAAAATGATGGATTTATTACTAAAATTAACGCTTCGGGTAATATCAAATGGACAAAGCAATTTGGGACAAGCGAAGATGAAGATGTTCAATGGTGTGCCATTGATAATAAAGGTTGTGTTTATATCACAGGTTCTACAACCGGTGGATTAAAAGGCAAAAATTTGGGGAAGGAAGATGCTTTTATTGTAAAATATAGTTCCAATGGGCAAATGCTATGGTCGAAACAATTTGGCACCGACAGTACCGACATTGGAAATGGGATATATGTGGATAATAAGGGAAATATTTATATTACTGGTACAACCACAGGAAAATTGGGAAAATCTTCCTTCGGAAAAACCGATGGATTTCTCATGAAATTAGATAATAACGGTAATCAATTATTTATTAATCAATTTGGAACCGCAGGTGATGATTACAGCAATGCCATCACCGGGGTCAATCATTTCATTTATGTATGCGGTTCAACATGGGGTGATCTTGCCTCGAAGAACAAAGGATTTATGGATGCATTTACAGGACAGTTTACCGATGAGGGAAATCTTGTCCGGTTTAATCAATGGGGGAGCGAAGGATTTGAGATTGCCATGGATATAAAGGTGGATAATGAAAAAAATATTTATGTGGGTGGTTCAACATCAGGAAATTTAGGTTGTAAACAAATGGGCGAAGGAGATTGCTTTTTAACAAAAATCAGCGATAAAGGAGATAACTTATGGACTAATCAATTTGGAACAGAAAAGCATGATGGTATTCGCAGTGTTATCCTGAATAAGAAAATATCAGATAAAATCCTTGTAAGTGGTCTTTTAAACCTGCCTCCGGCAGAAGCATTTATCAGGATGTATAAAAAAGACGGTAGTTTATTGTGGGAAAAGAATATTATTGAGGGTGATAAACATTTTGATGCGTCAGGTAAAGACGTAAGTATTGATGATAAAGGATATATTTATCAAATGGGACTTACCAGTTCAAGTCTGTTTGGCGCTTTACTTGGTGAAGGCGATGTATATCTTGTTAAATTTAAATTGGATAATGAGTTTATGAACCGTTAAAGGCCAGTACTTAAAGCGAGCAAAAGTTACGAATGCCAAAGTTAAGGTAAGATTGAGATCGTTTAGCGGTTGAAGCATTGTAGAAAAAAGAAATTAACCATTATCCCATTTTTCATAGGGGATAAATAACTAAGACCGATGGAAAATTTTTTGAAATACGCTCTGAGTAAAAAATAAATAAAATAGAACTTTTGAAACGGTTTCAATCTTAAATTTTTGGGAGCAGATTTAATATTTGTTATATCTTTGTTGAATGATTAATAAATAATAGCCAAAGTGGTGGTCATCCAGACATTAAATACTATTCGAAAATAAATATGAATTTAATAAGTAATGACATGGAAAATAAAAGAATAATAGCTTTTTCGTTAGCAATAATAATAGGCTTGTCAATAAGCGCTGCCATATTGGGCCGGGCAATAGAAAGATTCAAAAAAGAGGACCGGTATATATCCGTAAAAGGGTTTTCGGAACGTGAAGTAAAATCAGATTTTGCCGTATGGACCATAAGAACGAGGATTGCAAACAATGATTTATCCGAAGGGAGCAGAATAATTGATGAAACGAAGAATAAAGTCATTGATTTCCTGCTAAAGAATGATATTAAGCAAAATGAAATAATTCAAAAGGACTTAATAGTAAATGATAAAAAGGCACAGGATTATGGTAATAATACTATTGGAGATAGTTATCGTTTTATTATTGATAAAGTAATACAGGTTCGTAGCGCTAATGTAGATAATATTCAAAAAGTAAGCCGGATGACAGATGAATTACTGAAGGCGGGTGTCGTTATAAGCAATGGAAACGAATATGATGCGTCTGTAAAATTTATTTTCACCAAATTAAATGATATAAAACCGGTAATGTTGACGGAAGCAACAAGGAATGCGAAAAATGCAGCCATACAATTTGCAAAAGAGAGTAATACAAAATTAGGTAATTTAAGAAAAGCCAGCCAGGGGTTGTTTTCAATCATCGACAGAGATGAATTCCTGACCGGACAAACTGATGGAACATATTATCCAATGAGTTCCGGTGATTTATTTAAGAAGGTCAGGGTTGTTGTTAATGTGGATTATTCTATTAAATGAGAAAAAACATAAAAACAAATAAATATAGTGCCTTAAAAATTAAAAATCATGGCAGACAAATCAAAAGAAGTAACAGCATCAATAAATCTGTTAAACGAAAAACTTCATTTTGAAGGAAAAGTTGAAGGGACTGAATCCATTTCTATTGATTACATTCCACCGCTGGGCGATAATCTTGGATATACTTCTTTAGAACTATTACTCTTAAGCTTATCGTCTTGTGTGGGTAGTTCGGTTCTTCTTTTTTTGAGAAAAATGAGAAAAACCATAACCGGATTTGAAATTAACGCCACAGGGATAAGAAAAGAGGAACATCCGACGGGTTTTAAAACCATTACATTGGAAATGATAATAAAATCAAAGGATGTAACAGCGGAAGATGTGGATAAAGTAATTAAACTATCGGAAGAAACCTATTGCCCGGTTTGGTCAATGCTGAAAGGAAATGTTGAAATCATAACTAATTATAATATTATTTCTTATTAAAAGGAGATTATGATAAGAGCAGAAGAAAAGCCCGATAAAAACCTTGTGTCGGTTTGTGGATTGTTTTGCCCGGCTTGTGGAATTTATTATTCTACAAAGGAAGACAATGAGGAAAACCTGAAACAAATTGCAAACAGGATAAATGTACCTTTTGAGAAAATCCGATGTAATGGATGCCGTACTGAAACAAAAACAGCATATTGCATGAATTGTTTTATGGTAAAATGTGCCAAAGATAAAGGAATTGATTTCTGCGGAGAATGTAAGGAATATCCGTGTGGAGAATTAAAAGAATTTCAATCAAAGATGCCCCATCGGACTGAACTTTGGAAATCTCAGGAACGTATTAACGAAATAGGCTGGGAAAAATGGTATCTCGAAATGGTTGATTATTATTCCTGCAAAGAATGTAATACAATAAATGGTTGGTACGATTTTAAATGCAGAAACTGTGGAAACACTCCTGGTAATGATTTTGTTAAAAATAATATGGAAGTAGTAAAAACGAAAATGTAAAAACGCTACATTTTAATAGTGTTATCCAAATAACCAAATTACCGGCAAAAGTTTCATGCTTCCTGCAAAGAAAGATCATCCGAAAGAAAAAACAGAACTACATCCCCGAAACAGGCATCGTGAGCGCTATGATTTCAAACAATTGATCGAGAGTTGCCCGGAGCTGGCTTCATTTGTAACGTTGAATAGTTACAATGATGAATCCATTGATTTTTTTGATCCGAAAGCAGTGAAGATGCTGAATAAGGCGTTGCTGAAGCATTATTATGGCATTGCTTGTTGGGATATACCTGAAAATTATTTATGTCCGCCCATTCCCGGAAGAGCGGACTATATCCATCATATCGCAGATGTATTAGGAAGTTCTAACAAGGGAAAGATTCCAGCGGGTAGCCAAATAAAATGTCTCGACATCGGTGTGGGGGCAAATTGTATTTATCCCATCATCGGAAATAAAGAATATGGATGGTCGTTTATTGGTTCCGAAATTGATACGGTTGCCATTGAATCTGCAAAAAGAATTATTGAAGAGAATCCATTATTGAAGGGAAAGATAGAAATCAGATTGCAACGTAATCCCCGGGACATTTTTAACGGGATTATTCAAAAAGACGAATTTTTTGATTTAACGATTTGCAATCCTCCTTTTCATGCTTCGTTGGCAGAAGCGCAATCGGGGACACTTCGTAAATTAACCAATTTAAGTCATAAAAAAATCACCAAACCAATCCTGAACTTTGGAGGTCAGAACAGTGAATTGTGGTGCGAGGGAGGAGAGGAACGATTTGTAAAAGAAATGATTTTCCAAAGTAAACAATTCTCTGTATCCTGCCTTTGGTTTTCCACATTACTATCCAAAACATCCAGTCTTAAAGGTGTTGAAGAGGCTCTAAAAAGAGTGGAAGCTGTTGAAGTGAAAGTTATACCGATGGGGCAGGGAAATAAAAAAAGCCGCATTGTTGTCTGGACATTTCTTGCCGGAGAACAACAGAAAAAATGGATAAAAATAAAATCGAAAATATAAAAAAATATCTTTACCACGTTAGTAATCATTTTACAATGAAATTGTTATTAATTATCAAAGGTAGCGTTTAAGAGGCAAAGGATTAAACAAGGCAAAGTCTGACAAAATTGTGGAATGATATTTGTAATCAGTTTAGTTAAAGTTGCGGTTTTAACTGTAAAGTACAGCCGATAAAATCGGTGGCCAAGATTACCCGGAACTGTACTCGGAATAAACGGCAAAAAATAGCCATACTAAACAGTTAAAGTAAGAATTAAAAAATTATTAATATGAAAACAAAAATTGTAAGCCTTTTCATTGTTTTATTGTTTACTCTTGGCAGTTCGTATGCACAGAAAAGAGTAACCGCTAAAACCACAAGCTATGATATAAGTGATAATCTCGATTTAGAAGCGGTAGTTTCTTTATTCGGTGATTCAAAAAATCTGGAGGATTTTGAACAACGTTTAAATGATCCTGCTAATCAGATTTCCAATTTGGATTTAAATGGAGATGGATACATTGATTATTTAAGAGTTGTAGAAGCATCAACGGAAGGTTCTTATTTGGTAATAATCCAGGCAGTTATCGGACAAAACTCGTATCAGGATATTGCCACTTTAGATGTTGAGAATACTCATAATGCTAAAAGACAGATTATAATAATAGGCGATCCCTATATGTATGGTCCGGATTATGTAATTGAACCGGTTTTTATCCATTCGCCCGTAATTTTTGATTTTTTCTGGGGACCACATTACAAACCATGGAATTCTCCCTATTATTGGGGCTATTATCCACCGGTATACCATCACAGAAAACCTTTTTCAACATTAAGATACCGGCAGAATATACGAATGCATAAAAATGTAAACGCTTCGTATCGATATGCTCCGGATAGAAAAAGCAACGCTTATGAAAAACTTCAAAATCAAATACGGCGCAATGATTATGAGTCTAAAAATCCTGACAGATCATTTAGTAAACGAAATGAAAATGCCAGAAATAAGTATGAATTAAATCAAAAAAGAAAGACGATCAAGACCAATAGCGGTAATACAAATAATATTAATAAATCAACGGGCAAGAGAGTCCAGAGTGTGGGGACGCCGACTCAGAATCGGAATACAAAACAGGAAGTTGCTAAAAGCAGAACCGGTTATGCTACGCCGACGCAATCAAAACCAACTACCAATCCGACACAAAGAAAATCAACTATCAATCCGGAATCAAATAGAAAAGTGTCTTCACCGTCAGAAAAACCAAAGGTAGAATCAACACGGAGCAACCCGGATAGTAAAGCAAGATCAACGAATAAAATAAATCAACGATCAAGGAATAATAAAGAAAGACAGGACAATACTAACTATAAAGCCAAAGAGAACCCGAGAAAATAATATTGCTAATAAGATATTGTAAAGAAAAATCTTTTCCAAAGCCCTTCCAAAAACATAAGAGCTTTGGAAAAGAATGTTTTATAAGGGAAAAGCAATAGCTATTTTTAATCCAAGATTATCCATAAACTTATCAAATGAATAGGGCCCATAGCGGTAAAAAGCGCCAACGCCTATGGAGTAAATCTGAAAGTTTATCAGTTTGTTTATCACAAAGCCCGATTCATAGTATCCCTTGTCGTACGGTTTTAAAATAATACCCGAATGATTTCCGGCATTTTTCAGCCAGCCGAATCCGATGTTGGTAATAACAGATAATTCGGGTTGAAAATTTTTATGGCATAGTAGTAGTTTACCGAAATTATGAGTTAAAAATGCTGAAGCATAACGGTTGGCAGTAAACTCGTTCATGCGCATGGTTGCAAAACTGTTGGGCGCAAAAATGGTAAAAGGGCGATAACTGCCGTGTCCGTTGAAAAGTTGTCCATAGGGTATTTCACCGTCAATATATCCGGCTGTAAGTGCCAGTGATGATTTGCCTGAATATTTAGTAAAAAAGGATTTTTCGATCTTCAAATCATAACGATTGTAATCAAAGTCGCCATTGAGAAAATCCTTTATTCCATGAGTAAAATGGAAATAAACGATAGGATAATCGGTTCCCAGGGATATTTTATTACGAGCGTTTTTTAGGAATTTTTCCCGGAAGGCATATCTTAAGCCGACATTGAGTTCGGTAAAATGAAAATGCTGAAGAGGAGTAATAATACTGGGCATCGGGTTGCTTCCGAAATAGTATGAATATTGCGGGGTTTTAGTGCTTTGGCTAAGTGAAAGTTTAAGTGTCATATATCGTAGTGTACGAAAACTTAACCAGGCTTCTTTCTGCTCTTCATTATCAAACTTTTTTAACAGATAATTTCTGAAATTATCTTCACTGAAAAGTTTATGAGAAGCGAACACATCCGTGGCTGCAGCTTCGCTAACATCAAAATGATAAGCGGCACCAGCTTCCAGATCCCAGGGACGAAATAGCATAATACGGGCATTGCTGCCGTATTTTGCCGTTTGATCACCAAATCCATATCCCCAGTATCCGCCTATATTGAAAGTACGCGACAACCTGTCATTGGTTTCTGCGCCAACTCCAAGATAGAATCCTTCATGCGGATTATAATGCATTAACTTGCTCAGATCGAAGTTGAGCCACCGGTATGGTATTTTGCCTTTCAACACAGTTTCAAGACCCTTCACGTAGCGGTCAAAATGTTCGGCTTTGCCAAGGCTGTCAATGACTCGGTAGGTTTCCCGATCCTTAGCTGTAAGGCTGTCCACGCGGTAAGTATGCCAGTATTCTTCAGGTTTTTGAGCGGCATTAGGGTCAACGTCTATCTCCACATTATCGAAATAGCGCTTTACGATATCGGTATTCAACTGGATGTCGCGGAGATAACTTTTTCCTTTCAATATCATAGGATAAGATGGTTTGCTTGTATCCTTTGAAACATTTGCACGCATGCCTTTTATAATAATGTCGGTATTCAGCTGAACAGGAAACCAATGAAGGCTATCAACCCGTTCATATTTCTGTTGAATTTTAATGTCTGCCAGAATGTTGTTTCGTGAAGGCTCCGCAATTACATTTTGTATGGCCCAGCCATTACTGTTGATATATAAAAGCCCCTTAAGCCCGTCGAAATTTTTTCCGATAAACGGACGATAAAAGATGACGAAAGTCGTATCCTGATTATTCTGACTGAAAAGAGTATCTTTAATATCAAAAAAATACTTGGAAAGGCATCCGGAACTGATGGGGTTTATGTAATTTTTGTCAAGGATTTTGATGACGTCTTTATAGAAAGAATTGGATTGAATTTGCGAAACAAGGAATACAAACAGCGGATCAGAAAGTCCCGAAATGCGGGTGGCGATGACTTTTTGCTTGCTTTTATCGGGATATAGAAACTTATGTTGGACAACATTTTCCATCATCAGCATGTGCTGCTTATCCATAAAATTCTTCATTGCGGTATATGATGTGTCGACTTTAGCCGAATCGGCAAGCTGGGAAGAATCAATATCGGGTTCAAAAATCATTTTTTCGTATGAAGTGTAGGAAAACGATTTTAGTTTTTCCGGATCGTTAGCATCCTTATTATTTAGCGCATTACGAATGATGCGGTGTGCCGGATTTTCTCCGGGAAGTATTTCCACCGTTTGCAATTCGATGGGTATTCGTTTAAGATAAACTTGTAAATCTTTTGTATGGCTTATCTCCATGCTCATTGGCTGATAACCCACATAACTGAATTTTAATATTTTAATAGGTTCTTTGGATTGCAGGTAGAATTTTCCGTCAATGTCGCTTACATTACCGCGATTGCCGCTGTTGATAACAATGTTTACAAAAGCTAACGGTTTTTTGGATTCAGAATCCACCACTTTACCATTGACGGTATAGTTTTGAGCAAAGGAAGACGTAAATAAAAAGAGTAAAAAAAGAAGAATACCTGGAAGTTTAGCGCTCATGGGTTGATGCATTTCGTTTTTACTGATTTTAGACGCTTTTTATGGGATCAAATATACAACAATACAAAACGGTACGAAAATATGTTTACAAAAATAACTTTTCGTTTTGCTGATGTCTTAATCCGTCGCGTTCATTTTTTTTCTGAAGATTTTTATAAAAGGCTTCCGTGAGATCAATACCGGTTTGATTGGCGAGGCATATCAGCACAAAAAGCACATCGGCAAGTTCATCGCCGAGGTCTTTTCCTTTGTCCGATGCTTTTTCCGATTGTTCGCCATACCTGCGGGCGATGATGCGTGCCACTTCGCCAACTTCTTCGGTAAGCAGAGCCATATTGGTAAGCTCATTAAAATATCGTACTCCTGTGGAATTTATCCACTGATCCACTTCGGATTGGGCTTCTTTTATTGTCATGATGCAGTAATGGTATTATTGTTAATTCAATTTGAAAGTATTTACCGTATAATTTAAACTTAAAATATAAACTTTTATTGCATTATTTGTGTCTGGAACCAGGACTTTTTATTTGTTTGTAATTACGAATTGACTATTTTTGCAATTCAAATGCGGAAGTAGTTCAGCGGTAGAATATCGGCTTCCCAAGCCGAGGGTCGCGGGTTCGAATCCCGTTTTCCGCTCTTTTTTAGTTGATTGTTGTTGGTTGATAGTTGATAGCCGAAGTACGGTTGCTTTTACAGTAAATAAATATAAAGTTTTTATTCCTAAACGTTAGGGCGAAATTCCAAATTCCTACCATTGAACGGTGATCCATATTTATATCAAATTCTTTCACAATTAAATATTCCTTTTGAATATCACGAGCATCCCGAGGCTCCGACGGTTGAAATAGCTTCCAGATTCTGGAAAGGCATAGAAGCAACGCACTGCAAAAACCTGTTTTTTCGTAATCACAAAGGCAATCGTCATTATCTTGTGGTCCTTGAATATACTCATGTTGTGGATATCCATGATCTGGAACATCGTTTGCATCAGGGCAAACTTACTTTTGCATCCGATAAACGGCTGATGGATAATTTGAAATTGACTCCTGGTTCAGTTACTCCGTTTGGTCTTATCAACAATAAAGATCATGCTGTTCATTTGTTTTTGGACGAAAACCTGCAATTTGCCAGCAAAATAAGTTTCCATCCTTGCATTAACACGGCTTCCATAGTAATCAATTTCCAGGATTTTATTCGTTTTCTCGATTTTACCGGGAATACCTACGAATTTGTTAAACTCTATGATTGATTCCCTCCGAAAAATGTAATTTTTTTATTCTTTTATCAAATCCTGATAAATCTTCAGATTTTCAAAATCAAAACAAACGAAAAAAACCTTTTCAATTTGAAGAGGTTTGGCTAAAAATGAAGTTACACTTTTGATAGCAATGGAAGCGGCAAGATCCTTTGGAAAACGGTAAATTCCCGTGCTGATATTTGGGAAGGCTATGGTTTTGCAATTATTTTCAATTGCCAGTTCCATGGCTCGCAAATAACACGAAGCAAGTAATGCTTCTTCGTTATAAGTTCCACCTTTCCATATCGGGCCTACGGTATGAATAATGTATTTTGCAGGCAAACGATATCCTTTGGTGATTTTTGCATTTCCTGTCGGACAACCGTTCAATTGTCTGCATTCTTCCAATAATCCTGGTCCGGCAGCCCGGTGAATGGCCCCATCTACTCCGCCGCCACCCAAAAGACTCGTATTAGCTGCATTAACAATAGCATCCACTTTTAATCGAGTGATATCGCCTTGAATTATTTCAATACGTTCCATCGTGTTTTATTATTTATTTTGCTAACGACTACAAACTTAATTAATTTTTGTGAATTATTTCTTACATTTGCTTTTAATTAAAAATTTAAACTGAAAAATATATTTTGTTTTCTTCATTAACTTTTAATCGTTTAGCCAATGGATCTTCACGAATATCAGGCAAAACAAATTTTAAAGAGTTATGGCGTTGCTATACCCGAAGGTATTATGGCTGAAACGCCTAAAGATGCGGTAAAGGCAGCTGAAGTCATTCAACTTCTTACCGATACCGATCGCTGGGCGGTGAAAGCGCAGGTTTATGCCGGGGGAAGAGGAAAAGCGGGTGGCGTGAAAATTGCCAAATCGCTGGAAGATGTACGCGAAAAAGCCAGCCAAATTTTGGGCATGCGGCTTATTACACCACAAACAGGTACTAATGGTAAAATTGTACATAAAGTTTTGGTGGAACAAAATATTTATTATCCGGGCGAATTCGAAACCAGGGAATTTTATATGAGTATTCTGCTCGACCGTTCTACTTCTAAAAATATGATTATATATTCCCTTCAGGGTGGAATGGATATTGAAGAAGTAGCCGGAAAATCACCGGAACTCATCTTTCGTGAATATGTTGATCGCAAGGTAGGATTACTGGAATTTCAGTGTCGCAAAATAGCTTATAACCTCAATCTTTCCGGCAAAGCATATACCAAAATGCTGAGGTTTGTTCGTGCATTATATAATACTTATCGTAATATCGACGCTACTTTGCTCGAAATAAATCCTGTGTTCAAAACTTCGGATAATAATATTCTTGCCGTTGACTGTAAGATGAAATTAGATAATAATGCGCTTTTCCGCCATCCCGAATATGCAAGTATGCGCGATTTGCATGAAGAAGATCCAGCGGAAGTGGAAGCTTCCGAAAATCATCTTAATTATGTAAAATTGGATGGTAATGTAGGTTGCATGGTCAATGGAGCAGGATTGGCAATGGCTACTATGGATATTATTAAACTGTCGGGAGGTGAGCCGGCAAACTTCCTCGATGTCGGCGGTTCTGCCAACGCTCAACGTGTAGAACAAGGTTTCCGGATTATATTAAAAGATGAAAACGTTAAGGTTATCTTGGTTAATATTTTTGGCGGCATTGTTCGTTGCGATCGTGTGGCTCAGGGAATTGTTGATGCCTATAAAAATATTGGAAATATACCTGTTCCTGTCATTGTTCGCTTACAGGGAACCAATGCCAGAGAAGCAATGGAACTCATCGAACAGTCGGGTTTAAAAGTTTTTTCTGCTACACTTTTGCAGCAAGCTGCCGATTTGGTTACCCAAATCCTTAGAAATAATAACAGCTTGTAAATGTTTTTTCAATAAACCTTTGTCGTTTTTTATGCTATCTTTTTTAAAGAAATTTTTTAGCCATAAGCTTATTCAAGGCAAGTATTACAATTTTAAAATTGTTAATCTGACGATGTTACCCGATAAACTCGATTATTATGTTGTAGAAGATCCTTTTGGCGATCGTCAAATGATACCTGCTTGTTATTATGATGATTATGGTTTCAGGATTGGGCAAGTTATTCGTTGCCGTGTAGATAAAATCAATTGTACCGGACGTATTTTTCTGGAGCCTCTTCATCCGGTTTATCGCGAAGGAAAAGTCTATTTCTTTGATTTTGTGGAAATAAAAAAAATATTTGATAAAGATACTGGTAAAGAGGAAGATGCGCTAAATTTAAAAGATGTTTTTGGTAAAATGGCCCAGGTTTCGTTGGCCAATTATAATGTCTCTACCGGTTTTACAACCGATAAAATACGATGCAAATTGGTACGAATCAAGAAAGGTAAGCTGTTTTTGAAAATTTGTGATAAAAAAATATCAAAAATCCATTAAGAATTATCTGATTTCAAGTCGGATAAATAATGGATAACCGATAGTATAAAAGAGTTTTATCTTAAAATAATCGACTGGAAATTATGAACAATTGTTTATAACCCCGGTTGGTAAATTGTTAATAATATCAGGCCTGAAAATTAGATTTGTGCAAATTTATGTATTACCTTTATACCATCAAGTAAGAGATAAAAAGATAAGTCCGGAAAGTAGGGAATTTGAAACAGCTAACCATTGTTTTTTTGAACTAAACCCAAGGAACGGAAAATCTGTGAAGATAATTTGAACCAAAAGGAACTACCGGAAAAGTACATGTTGAAAACAACTGTATGAAAAACAGTGGTCAACAACAAACCAAAGGCAAAGATAACGTTGAAATTCCTAAAAGAATCAAACGTATTAGTTTTTGAAACCCTTTTAAACTGTAGCTTGGCGCGATTTAAGAACTAAGGTTGTTAAACTGTGAACGGGAAATTTTTCGATAAGAAAGATTTCCCGTTACTGTTTTTTGGAAATTTGCCTTATTTTCACCCGGGTCTCAATAGTTGTTCTATTAATGATTTTAAAACTATTTTTGCCTTTTAAAAACTAATATATGCACCAATATAAAGTAATAGGTGTAATGTCTGGAACTTCCCTCGATGGGGTAGATATTGCCTTTTGTATTTTTAAGTTTGATAATAAAAAATGGAGCTATCAAATAGTTCGATCGGCTACTTATCCTTACGATGCACCATGGCAACAACGGCTTCAGACGCTGGAAACGAAAACTGCTTCCGAATTTGCCAAAACTCATGCAGATTACGGACATTATTTGGGCAAATTAATTGCGAAATTTATTACAGATTATAAGATTAAGCCCGATTTTGTTGCTTCTCATGGGCATACCATTTTCCATCAGACAGATAAACATTTTACTGCTCAGATTGGTGATGGAGCCGCAATTTCGGCTGAAACTGGTTTGCCGGTTGTTTGTGATTTCCGATCAATGGATGTAGCTTTGGGTGGGCAGGGTGCACCCTTAGTTCCTATAGGTGATAAATTGCTTTTTGCCGATTACGACTATTGCTTAAATTTGGGAGGGATTTCCAATATTTCTTATGAAAAGGATACAGAACGAATAGCTTTTGATATCTGTCCGGTAAACATGGGCTTAAATTATTTAGCCCAGAAAATTAGTCAACCTTTTGATAATAATGGCGATATTGCCCGAAGCGGAATCATGAATGCGAAGCTTTTAGCAGAATTGAATAATTTACCATTTTATGGTTCAAACCCGCCAAAATCGTTAGGGAAGGAATGGTTTTTGAGCTCTTTTTTGCCAGTTTTGGAAAAATCAACGATTTCTGTTGCCGATAAACTTCGAACAGTTGTTGAACACATTGCACTTCAGATTAGACAAAATGTCCCTCAAGCAGATGATTCAAAAAAACTATTGCTAACTGGAGGGGGAGCTTTAAATTCATTTCTTGTCGAAAGGATTAAGTCTAATGTTGCAGTCGAAGTTTGTATTCCTGATATTGAAACTATAAACTATAAAGAAGCCCTGATATTTGCTTTTTTGGGTGTACTCAGGTTGAGGAAGGAAATCAATTGCTTGCAATCGGTTACCGGAGCTTTGAACGATAATATTGGCGGAGCCGTGTATATGATCTGATAGCTTCTTACTCAGACCTGATAGTTAAAATAGCTATTAATCAATTCATTAATAGAGCTGTAAATCAGTGGCTTAATTTTATGTATTTTATCATGTGTAAGCCAACGGGCTTCAATAATATCTTCTTCAGTTTGAGGAATTAAAGTGCCATTTCCATTATAAAACATTTCGTACCAGTGTGTTATTTTTAAAATGGGTTTTTCTTTTAGATAATAGATGTGATAGGTTTGAGGCAAGGATTTACTAATTGCCATCCCCGAAATGCCAGTTTCCTCGTTAACTTCGCGAAGAGCAGCCTGTTCAGGAGTTTCTCCTTTGTCAATCTTACCTTTGGGCAAGTCCCACCAGCCTCGGCGAAAAATAAATAAATATTCATTGTTATTATTTTTTATTAATCCACCAGCAGCTTCAATAACAGTAAATAAAGAACAAAATTTTTGAAAAACATAGGCAACATCTCTGCCACAAATAAAGTAAAGATGATTAATAATCTCGCTGGATTTTAATTTTTGAAATTCAGCAAACAATTGGTATTCCGATTGGAATGGTAGGCATAGTGTAAAGTCATTGCATTGAAAATCAATCTTGTTTTCAACGAAGTTTACCGATTTGTCGTTTAAAAAAAGTTTATACATTTGCATTATGAAAATTAATGAAGAAATAGCACAAAAAACAGCTGAATTTCTGTTGCAAATTAAAGCAATAAAACTGAATAGTAGCAAACCTTTTACCTGGGCATCGGGTATTCAAGCGCCTATTTATTGCGATAATCGTAAAACGCTTTCTTATCCCAAAATTCGTACATTTATCCGTCAGGAATTTGTACGGCTTATCACCGAAGAATTTGGAACTGTAGATTTGATAGCTGGCGTTGCAACGGGTGGAGTTCCACATGCTGTGTTGGTAGCCCAGGAAATGGGATTGCCATTTGCTTATGTTCGCTCTTCTGAAAAAAAACATGGTTTAAGCAATATTATTGAAGGAGTTGTTGAGTCGGGGCAATCGGTTGTGGTAATCGAAGATTTGGTTTCTACCGGATCAAGCAGCCTTGCTGCCGTACAAGCTTTGCGTGGAGCGGGTTGCAACGTTAAAGGTATGGTAGCTATTTTTACATATAATCTTGAAAAAGCCAAAGAAAATTTTAAAAATGCCGGATGTCCTCTTTTTACTTTAAGCAATTACGAAAACCTGATTAAAATTGCGTTGGAGAAGGAATATGTTAAAGAAGATGATCTGCAATCACTGCTAAAATGGAGGGAGAATCCGGAAACATGGGGAAAATAAAAAGCGAAACGGTTTTGATAAGCAAATCGCAGGAAACTATTTATTCGTTTCTTTCCAATTTCAATAATTTTCAGCATTTAATGCCACCGCAGGTTACTGATTGGAAATCAACGGAAGATAGCTGCTCATTTACTATTCAGGGGATGGCCAGTTTAGGAATGAGAATCAAAGAAAGAATACCTTTTTCAAAGATTATTATTATACCTGAAGGAAAAGTGCCTTTTAACTTCGAACTACACTGCCTGTTTGCCGAAAAAGAAAATAATCAAACGGAAGCTCAATTGATATTTGATGCAGACATGAATCCTATGCTAAGCATGATGGCAACCAAACCATTAACCAATTTTGTGAATATTCTTGTCCAGCAACTAAAGGTGATTATTGAACGATAAACTCGATTTCTTTGAGGTCGCATTCCATTTTTTCGCCTGATATAGTAGTTAGTTTCAACTTACCAAAAGTTGAAATACCAGTAATGGTTGCCTGTATTTCATTTCCCTTGTAATAATAGGTTTTGAGAAGTTGATATTGATATAAACCAGTAAGGTATTCCCTGTCAATTGTTTCCCATTTTTTCTTCTGCAAGGAGTAATAAAAAGTATCCAAACATCTGCAAAGTTGATTCAGACAATCTTTAAGGTCATAAATTTTATCATTTTTTATGGCAAGTGATACCGGGTTGGGTGCATCACTCAAAAAAACAGTTTGATTAATATTTATACCGATTCCAACAACGGAGTACATTATTTGAGATCCTTGTATACTGTTGTTAATTAGAATGCCAGCTACTTTTTGATTTTCAATATAAATATCGTTTGGCCATTTAATTTTTACATGTTCGTCAGCAATGTACATTTTTATAAAACGGCATACTGCCAGAGAAATCGCTTTGGTAAGCATAAATTGTTTTTCAGCGGGTAAGAAATCAGGATGTAAAACAACGCTGAATGTTAGGTTTTTACCTTTTTCGCTTTCCCAGACATTTTTATCTAATCCCTTTCCGGCATACTGATTATCCGAAATTGCAATGGTTCCTTCCTGCAAGAATCCTTTTTTTAATAAATTAATGAGATAAACATTGGTTGAAGTTACCGAATCAAGGCGAATAATCTTATTTCCAAATAATTTTGTTGTCATGTTTCTTAAAATTATTGGCAAAGGTATTGAACAAATTGTAGTTTTTTTAGTTACTAAAAATGTTTAATTTTGCATGGCTAAATCAGGCATTAATGACGAATAACGAACAACGTATAATAACAGCTGAAGAAGAAATAGAAATTATTGTAAAAGCTATCCAAAATAAAAAGGGGAAGGAAATCGTTAGCTTAAACTTTCAGAATGTACAACACGCTATTTGTGATTATTTCATTGTTTGTCATGGTACGTCGCCTACTCAGGTCGTAGCTATTTCTGATTCGATTCAGAAGGAAATGCATGAAATCTATCATACGATGCCTTGGTATAAAGAAGGTTATGAAAATGCTGAATGGATTTTAATGGATTATATTGATGTAGTAGTACATATTTTTCAGGAACCTATACGCAAATATTATGATCTTGAAAAACTCTGGGGCGATGCCGGAATAGTTCATTATTCATCAGAATAAAAATAATATAAGATTAATACAAAATAAATGGCTGAAGAAGAAAAAAAAGAAGTAAAAGAAGAAAAGCCTCAGGGTAATAAGCCCAAACCCCCACTTCCTCCAGGATTTCCCTCATCCAAAAACTTTAAAAAGTTTAATTTCTATTGGATATGGGGCATACTGCTTGTCGTTTTTATTGGTATGCAGTTCTTAAACTGGAATGGTGAGACAAATAAAATTGACTGGGGTAAGCTAAAATCCATGATCCAGGCAAAGGATGTTCAGAAAATAATTCTGGTCAATAATCAATATGCAGAGATTTATATCAAAAAGGATAGATTAGCTACCGATAAATATAAATTAGTACAAAAAACTGCTAAAAATACGTTTGGCGAAACCTCGCCACAATACATATATACTCCTGTTTCTGCAGAGAGTTTTTTAGCTGATATTAAGGATATTCAGAAAAACGTAGATGAAAAGGAGATGATTTATATTACTCCAGAAACACGTAAAAACTGGGGCGGTGATATTTTAAGTTGGGTGTTTCCCATTCTCTTTTTTGTGGTAGCATGGTTTATTATCATGCGTCTGATGAGTCGTGGCAGCGGTGGCGGTGGCGGCGGATCGTTTTTTAATATTGGCAAATCCAAAGCGCAGCTCTATGATAAGGATACTACTGTAACCATTAATTTTGGTGATGTGGCAGGCTTGGAAGAAGCCAAAGTTGAAGTGATGGAAATTGTTGATTTTCTGAAAAATCCTTCTAAATATACTAATCTTGGCGGTAAGATTCCAAAAGGAGCGCTTTTGGTCGGACCTCCGGGAACAGGTAAAACGTTGCTGGCTAAGGCAGTTGCCGGTGAAGCTAAAGTCCCTTTCTTTTCCATTTCCGGGTCCGATTTCGTAGAAATGTTTGTTGGTGTAGGCGCTTCCCGTGTCCGCGATTTGTTCAAACAAGCTAAAGAAAAAGCTCCTTGTATCATTTTTATTGATGAAATTGATGCTATTGGTAGGGCAAGAGGCCGAAATGCTATGACTGGAGCCAATGATGAAAGAGAAAATACCCTTAATCAATTGCTTACCGAAATGGATGGTTTTGCCACCAATGCTGGTGTTATTATTCTGGCAGCAACAAACCGGGCCGATATTCTTGACCGCGCTTTGATGCGGGCAGGAAGGTTTGACCGGCAAATTCACGTTGAACTTCCCGATCTTGAAGAACGTAAAGCCATCTTTCATGTTCATGCCAAACCCTTGAAAATCGATAATAGTGTAAACATTGAATTTCTTTCAAAACAAACTCCTGGTTTTTCGGGTGCCGATATTGCTAATGTATGCAATGAATCAGCTTTGATAGCTGCCCGAAAAGGTAAAAAATTCATTGATAAACAGGATTTTATGGATGCTATTGATCGTATCGTAGGTGGTTTGGAAAAAAAGAACAAGATTATTTCGATGCACGAAAAAACAGTGATTGCTTTTCATGAAGCCGGTCATGCTGCCGTGAGTTGGCTACTCGAATTTGCTCATCCGCTGGTAAAAGTTACCATTGTTCCGCGAGGCAAAGCGCTTGGCGCTGCCTGGTATTTGCCCGATGAAAGGCAAATAACCACTTATGAACAAATGGTTGATGAAATAACTGCCGCTTTAGGCGGAAGAGCTTCAGAAGAAATTCAGTTTGGTAAAATTTCAACAGGAGCCCTTAATGATCTTGAAAAAGTTTTCAAACAGGCCTATGCCATGGTGGTTTTCTTTGGTTTGAACAAAAAACTCGGGAATATTAGTTTTTACGATTCAACCGGGCAGCAGGATTATTCATTCACAAAACCCTTTAGCGAACATACCGCTCAGATTATTGACGAGGAAATAAGCAATTTGATTGAAAATGCATATTCACGAGCCAAAGAATTACTGACTGCTAATAAAGAAAAACTTGCACAACTGGCTGAAATACTGCTAAAAAAAGAAGTTATTTTCCGTGAAGATCTCGAAAAAATATTCGGACCCCGTCAATGGGAAGAAGAGAAAATGTTGATTGAAGGTGAAAACGGAAATGGAAATAAATTGCCTGAAAATAATACAACCATTACATTAAATGTATCAAACTCAGATCAACAATCAGCGGATGAACGTACGGATGACCAACAAACCGATAATCAATCCAAAACAAAAAAGTAGCCGGGTAAATTTATAATTATGGAAGAAAGTACAACGAAGGAAAAAGTTTTAAAAAAAATCAGGGATGCTCTGATTTATAAAACAGATAATCCTTTTCAAAATATTGATTTTAAATCGCCAATCTATTCCACGTTAGAAAATTCTAACGAGGTTAATTTTGCTGAAGAACTAACCAAAGTTGGCGGCAATTTCATTTTTTGCGAAAATGAAACCGAATTAATAGAAATACTAAAATCCTTTGTTACTGAAAATAAGTGGACAAATATTTTCTGCCTTGATGAAGCAATTCAGGGAATTTTAAGTTATGCTCAAATTCCATATCAGTTTGAAGACAAGGATTTTCATGATCTAAAGGTTGCGTTTACCCGTTGCGAATTTCTTATTGCCCGATTAGGCAGCATCATGATTTCCTCGAAGCAAACATCCGGAAGAAGATTAAACATATATCCTGATGTTCATGTGGTTATTGCATATACTTCACAAATTGTACCTGATCTGACACAGGCCATTGAGAAGATTAAAGAAAAATATAGCAATAACCTTCCATCCTTAATTTCAGTGATTACCGGGCCAAGCCGCACGGCCGACATCGAAAAAACATTAGTGATGGGCGCTCATGGACCTAAAGAATTATTTGTATTTTTAGTTGATGACACCGAAATGGTACAATGAAAGCCATGGAAGAAAATTGGACAAAAATTTTTAATGCATCTCAATTACATTTAGTTGAGATTTATCATGGCATTCTTAACGAAAATTCAATTGAAAGTGTTATTATTAATAAACAGGATTCGGCATATCTATTCGGAGAAATAGAACTTTATGTCCGGTCGGATGATGCTTTTGAAGCTATACAAATCATTAAAAAAAATCAAATTCAATCGAACAGCAGCGAGGAATCAACAGATGAAACCTAACAGAATTTAAACATGAAAATGAGTAATTTAATAACCCGGACGATAACCGGAGTTTTTTTTGTGGCAGCCATTATTTCATCAGTTGTTATTGATCCTTATTTATTTACGCTGTTATTTCTGGTTGTAATCATTGTTGGATTACTCGAATTTTATAAATTGGTTGAAACTACCGGAATAAAACCTCAAAAATGGCTCGGATTGTTAACCGGCATTATTCTTTTTTTATCCATTTCGCTGCATTCGCTGTCCGATTCATGGTTATGGATTGAGAAAGTTCACGACAATCTGCTCTTAATCAATTTGCCATTTGTTTTTTTAATTTTCATATTCGAACTTTTCCGAAAAAAAGAACATCCATTTACAAATATAGCTTTTTCGATTTTAGGAATTGTATATTTTGTATTGCCTCTTTCGTTATTGCCGTCTTTTTTTAAACCGGGCGTTTTGCACTGGAATAGTTGGCATTATGATATATTGTTGGGCTATTTTATTTTAGTATGGCTCAACGATACGATGGCTTATGTGTCGGGAACTACTTTTGGCGTTCATAAATTATTCGAACGGATTTCACCCAAAAAAACCTGGGAAGGAAGCCTTGGCGGTGCGGTTGTTACTCTTTTGGGCAGCTGGCTTCTTTCGTTATTTTTAAAAGATTTAAATTTAATGCAATGGCTGGTAATGGCTTGTATAGTTATTGTATTCGGGACTTTAGGCGATTTGGCTGAATCTCAGTTTAAACGCAGTCTCAATTGTAAGGATTCCGGAAATATATTTCCGGGTCATGGAGGCATGCTCGACCGCTTTGATGCCGTTGTCGGATCAGCGCCGTTTGTTTATATTTTTATTCAATTATTATCTTAAAACAATCCAATGCGTATTCATAAAGAAGGATATAAAATCATTTTAATAACACTGGTATTTATTGTAGCTTTTGATTTATTGGTAAGTTATATTATTCCCTCGTTAAACTGGTTTCTATGGGTTTTATATTCCTTCAGCCTATTTCTGTATGTTTTAATTGTCCGTTTTTTTCGTTCGCCTGAAATTAGCATTGAAATTAATGAACAATGCGTGCTTTGCCCTGCCGATGGAAAAGTGGTTGCTATTGAAGATATTACAGAAAATGAATTTTTTAATGAAAAACGAAAACAGATTTCGATTTTCATGTCAATAAATAATGTTCACATTAATCGTTATCCAATATCCGGCACTGTAAAATACCGAAAATATCATCCCGGTGAATTCTGGTTTGCCTGGCGTCCTAAATCGTCATCCGAGAACGAAAGGACGAGCGTTGTTGTGGAAAATGAGGAACATAAATCAATTATGATTCGCCAAATAGCCGGCGGTGTGGCACGCCGGATTGTATGTTATGCCCAGGAGGGCGATAATGTGCGCCAGGGTGGCGAGTTGGGATTTATTAAATTCGGTTCGCGGGTCGATTTGTTTCTTCCTCCCGATGTTTCTATTGAAGTGAAATTAAATCAAGCAGTAAAGGGCGGCAAAACTATCCTTGCACGTTTTTTATAAAATTTTGATTTTTTTAACAACTTAAGGAAAACATTTTTTATCGCATTAAAGTTATAATATTATATTTGCATCCTAATTAACCATTAAAATTTTAAGACATGAAAAAATTATTTTTAGTTTTATCTTTAGCCGGTGTTTTTACTTTTGCTACAGTAGCCGTTTCTGCTCAAACTACTCCTCAAAAAGCTACACAAACTACGACTAAAGAAGTTAAGAAAACAGATGCAAAAGTAGATACTAAAACTGCTGCTTGTACTGATCAGAATGTAAAAGACAAAAAATGTTGCACAAAAGGATCCAAAGCTGCTTGTTGCAAAGATGGGAAAAAAGGTGCTAAAGCAACAAAATGCGATCCGGCAAAATGCAAATCAGCATGCCCAGATAAAGCAAAAACCGAAGCTGCTAAACCAGCAGAAAAAACGCCAGTTACAAAAGATAAAAAGTAACTATAGCTAATAGTTAATAACTTAGCCTCTCGTTTTCGGGGGGCTTTTTTTATAAAATTTGGGCTAATTCCTGAAGCGAAAATACCTCGTAAGTGATTTCTTGGTTATGGGGTATTTTTTCATAATTCACCAATACCTGATCCATTCCCACGCTTTTTGCTCCCAGAATATCTACCTCTATCTCATCGCCTATCATTATACCTTCTTCTGCTTTGGAATGAGTCCGGTTCAATGAATAGGTGAAAATATTTTTATCGGGTTTTTTAAAACCGGCATCTTCCGATGTAATTATTTGGTCAAAGTATTTGCTTAAACCGGAAGATTCCATTTTTTTATACTGAACTTCTTCAAACCCATTGGTAATAATGTGTAGCGTATACCTATTGCTCAAATATTCAAGAATTTGATGAGTGTAGGGAAAAAGATGGGTTTTATTCGGCAGGCTGACAATGTAATCGTCGGCTATTTCTTTTGCAAGAATTCCATTATCAATTCCAAACTCCTTAAGGGTTGAATAAAAACGTTTTATATGCAATATTTCTTTCGACAGTTCCCCCTTACGGTATAAAGTCCATAAAGCATCATTTATTTGATAATAAATTGTTATAAAACTGTTAAAATCGGGTACGCCCTTTTGATCGAGCGTATATTTGGCAAAAACATCTTCCATGGTTTCCCGCGAACAACGGTTGAAATCCCAAAGTGTGCGATCGAGATCAAAAAAAACGTGTTTGTATTTTTTCATCTGTTTATAATTTTTTTTATTTGTCAGATGGATCTTACCAAAATAATTGTTTTCGTATGGAAGAAGGAATTCTTATGGCTTGTTTCATTAAGAAGTTGAAAATTAATGATAAAAAGTTAAAAGATAAAATTGACTCGGCAAAATTAATTTTTTTAACGAATTTGTGAATGGTATTAAAAAATGTATTATCATTGTGCTATCAAAATGATATTAAAATTTTCAATTATGGAAAACGAAAAATTGTATACACCCATTTCGGGTTATGTTGGATTGGTAATGGTTTTGATATTGATTGCCTTTCCGTTGCTTGGAATTATTTTCCTTGAGCAACTCTGGCTTATAGCCATTTTATTGATTGGTTTATTCTGTTGTAGTGGATTTTTGATTGTAAATCCAAACGAATCTAGTGTTTTAATCCTCTTCGGCAAGTACGTTGGAACGGTGAAAAATTACGGTTTCTTTTGGGCAAATCCTTTTTTTGTAAAGAAAAAGATTTCACTTCGTGCCCGTAATCTTAATGTAGAACCGTTAAAAGTAAACGATAAGGTCGGAAATCCCATCATGATTGGAATTGTCATGGTTTGGAAAGTAGAGGATACGTTTAAAGCAGCCTTTGAAGTGGATGATTTTGCTCATTTTGTAGATATTCAGAGCGAAGCGGCTACCCGGAAGCTGGCCAATCATTACCCATACGATAATTTTGATGATGCTCAGGCGGAAATTACGTTACGTTCGGGAGGCGAGGAAGTAAATCATGTTTTGGAAAAGGAACTTTCCGAACGTCTTGAAATTGCCGGTATTAAAGTTATTGAAGCACGAATCAGTTATCTGGCTTATGCTGCAGAAATTGCCGGAGCCATGCTTCGCCGCCAGCAGGCAAGCGCTATTGTGGCTGCACGTATCAAAATTGTTGAAGGTGCAGTTAGCATGGTTGAAATGGCGTTGGAACAACTTTCGGCAAAACAAATTATTGAATTGGACGACGAACGTAAGGCAGCCATGGTAACTAATCTGATGATAGTACTTTGTGCCGATAAAGACGTCAGCCCAGTGGTAAATGCCGGAACTTTACATCATTAATTCATGGCAAAGAAAAAACCTTTTGTTCTGAGAATTAATCCTGAAATATTGGAAGCCGTTGAAAAATGGGCTGCCGATGAGTTTCGCAGTACGAACGGGCAGTTGGAATGGATGCTGTCCCAAATGTTGAAGAGTGCGGGAAGGTACGTTAGCCCAAAGGATAATAAGCCAGATTTGCCATCTGACAGTCCTGAGGAATAAAAACGAAACGAGCCTTTATTTCAAAGGCTCGTTTGTTGTAATTAATAGGAATGACTAAAAATCAATAATATTCGTAAATATACTGAATTACATAATTCTGGCTGAGCCCGAGGCCTAATCCGTCTACAAAAACAGCAGATTCCACCACATTGTTTTCGTCGTCGTATTTGCGCTGGATACGCGTGGTGAGAATGTCATTTTTATTGTACTCTTCCTGTTCGGTTAAATTGCCCCGTTCGTCGTATTTCATTTTAATATTATTTTTCCGGTAAGCCGATTCCTCGGTTATCTCAACAGTATTACCCGATTCATCTTCGGTATAAACAGCCCGTTCGGTTAAATGTCCGGCTTTGTCATATTTCAAAATCTTTTCCCGCTTACCGGCTTCATTAAAAGTATAAACCACCCGATATTCTTCATCCGGGGTTAATACTTCATTTTCAATAATGTGTCCTTGTTCGTCGTATTTATATTTTTTTGATGAAAGTAATTTTTCGTCATAGTCGTATTCTTCTTCAAGAATCAACTGATTGCCGGAATAATCGTAGACCTGTTTTTCTTCAATTTCATCATCGGAATTAATGGTTACTCTTTCGATTAATTGCTTATTTTCATTGTATTTGTAATGTACAACATCAGGATCGCCTTCGGTATAATGTTTGGTTTTGAGACTGATTTTACCGTCGGAATCATATTCATATGAACTGTGTTCGATTAGCGAACCATCATCATCAAAATATTTTTCTTCTGTCAGTCTTCCCTTTTCATCGTATTGATTTTCATAACGTTCTTCTGAATTTCCATTATTATGATAGTTTATCTGTAAATATAAATTTCCGTTGGTATCGTACTCGATGTAACTTTGCTTGGTTGAAACTTGTTCCAGTTCTTCTGCACTTGCATTTTCCAGCAGATAATCATGACGGAACTGAGTGATGGTTTTTATTTGACGTGGCATATTTTTTCTCTAATTAATAAGTTTAGTTTTAATATTTTATAGATAATAATAAAGTTAAGGCCGATTATAAATAGCCGTTTTAAAATTTGCTGTAAATTTACACCAAAATTCTTCGTTGGAAGATTAAAGGATTATTTTGGAAATAAATTTTAGTCATTATCTACTATAAATTGAATATCGTGAATATTACTGAATTTCAAAAAACTATTTTACAGGGGATACCTCAGGAATTACCCGAACCGCAACCTTATGATTCCAATGTTAACCATGCCCCTGTTCGTAAGGATATTCTATCATCCGAAGAAAAAAAACTGGCGCTGAAGAATGCTTTGCGCTATTTCCCGGCTTGTCATCATCCGGTTCTGGCAAAGGAATTTGCAGATGAACTTAAAAAATATGGGAGGATATACATGTATCGTTTCCGGCCACGTTATCCGATGTTTGCACGACATATTGACGAATATCCTCATCGTTCCAAGCAGGCGGCTTCCATTATGCTGATGATACAAAATAACCTGAATCCTGCCGTTGCCCAACATCCCCACGAGTTGATTATTTACGGTGGCAACGGGGCTATTTTCCAGAACTGGGCACAATATCTGCTCACTATGCAATACCTTGCCACGATGACCGACGAGCAAACGTTGGTTATGTATTCGGGGCATCCCATGGGATTGTTTCCTTCGCATAAAGATGCACCGCGTGTAGTGGTTAGCAATGGGATGGTAATTCCCAACTATTCAAAGCCTGATGACTGGGAACGCTTTAATGCGTTGGGCGTATCGCAATACGGGCAAATGACTGCCGGTTCGTATATGTATATCGGTCCGCAGGGAATTGTTCACGGAACGACAATTACGGTTTTAAATGCCGGGCGTATTCACAGCAAGGATGGTTTGGCCGGAAAAGTATTTGTAACTTCAGGCCTTGGCGGGATGTCGGGTGCACAGCCTAAAGCTTCGGTAATAGCTGGTGCTATCGGCGTGGTAGCCGAAATCAATCCCAAGGCTGCTCGAACCCGCTATGAACAAGGTTGGGTAGATGAAATATATACCGATCTTGATCAACTTATTGTCCGTATCGAAAAAGCAAGAGTGGCTAAGGAAGCCGTTTCGTTGGCTTATCAGGGAAATATCGTTGATTTATGGGAGAAATTTGTAAAGGAAAAGGTTAAGGTTGAGTTGGGTTCCGACCAAACGTCGTTGCATAATCCCTATGCCGGCGGTTATTATCCGGTCGGACTTACCTTTGAGCAATCGAAAGAGATGATGGCAAAAGAACCCGAGCGTTTTCAACGGGAAGTTCATCAATCATTGATCCGGCAGGTTGCTGCTATCAATACGATGGCTGAACGGGGAATGTATTTCTGGGATTATGGGAATGCATTTTTGCTGGAAGCATCGCGTGCCGGTGCCGATGTGATGCAGCCGGATGGAAATTTCAGGTATCCTTCGTATGTGCAGGATATCATGGGACCCATGTGTTTCGATTATGGTTTTGGCCCTTTCCGCTGGGTTTGTACTTCAGGCAAGCCCGAAGACCTGCAGGTAACCGATCGGTTAGCAGCCGGAGTTTTGGAGGATATGCTTAAAACTGCTCCGGACGAAATTCATCAGCAACTCGAAGATAACCTTCGCTGGATAAAAGCGGCTGAAGGAAATAGGCTGGTCGTCGGTTCGCAGGCTCGTATTCTTTATGCCGACTGCGAAGGACGGACACGCATAGCGGAGGCTTTTAATAATGCCATAGGTGATGGAAGGATTACCGCTCCTGTTGTGCTGGGACGCGATCATCATGACGTTTCGGGTACCGATTCGCCGTATCGCGAGACTTCCAATATTTACGACGGTTCGCAATTTACCGCCGATATGGCCATACAAAATGTAATTGGCGACGCTTTTCGCGGGGCTACCTGGGTTTCTATTCATAATGGAGGCGGAGTAGGCTGGGGCGAAGTGATTAATGGCGGCTTTGGGATGATGATAGATGGTTCTGCCGATGCCGACCGACATATACGAACGATGCTTTACTGGGATGTAAACAACGGCATCTCGCGTCGTAGTTGGGCACGTAACGATGGCGCTATGTTTGCCATCCGACGGGCTATGGAATTAAATCCTAACCTAAAAGTTACCCTGCCGAATATTCCGGATGATGAATTATTGAAGGAATTATTCTAAAATTAAATTGTTTAGATAGGCTCTTTCCTGTTCCAGAAGGTTGATTCACTGGTTTGGCGTTTGCTTTGTCTTATGCGAAGCAAAAAGCTGTGCATGAAATGTTCACTATTGTGCATGAAATGTTCACTATTGTGCATGAAATGTTCACTGTTGTGTATGAAATGTTCACTGCTGTGTATGAAATGTTCACTGCTGTGTATGAAATGTTCACTGCTGTGTATGAAATGTTCACTGTTATGTATGAAATGTTCACTGTTGTGCATGAAATGTTCACTATTGTGCGTGAAATGATAACAGTTGTGTATGATTAGTCAACAGTTGTGGGAGTGTAAAGGGAGTGTAAAACGAACTGTGGGGAGTGTAAAACGAACTGTGTCATAAAAATTTTCAGTACTTTTGTTTGTCGGGATAAACGGACACTGGCTCTGCTGAGGAGCAACCAGTGAGGGAGTGTAAAACGAACTGTGTCATAAAAATTTTCAGTACTTTTGTTTGTCGGGATAAACGGACACTGGCTCTGCTGAGGAGCAACCAGTGAAGGGATAAACCCGACCGA
>Ga0183101_1001034_pt1 | contig 30608 bp, 20 predicted proteins | sample Biomet3_FD_127790 | JGI IMG/M metagenome (GOLD analysis project Ga0183101, IMG submission 127790) | Microbial communities from bioreactor (seeded with sewage sludge) at LBNL, California, USA - Biofuel metagenome 3 | ecosystem: Engineered > Bioreactor > Anaerobic > Unclassified ...
TATTAGCAAAGGAAGAATAAGTTTCATACACGCTATGGGGTAAGCCGCCTTGAGCCTCTTTGAGTTCAATGGTTGGGCCTTCTTGCAAGGCTTTGAGTTCTGCTTCAGTCATATCAAATGCCATCCTTCGTCTTTATTCTAAGACTTGCCCATTGTCTTGTCTAATTATTTGTAAAACTTGTCTAATTACTTGTCTAACTTGTCTAAAAACATGTCTAACTTGTCTAATTACTTGTCTAGCTTGTCTAAAAACTTGTCTAACTTGTCTAATTCTCGGATAGCCTCGGCGCAAGAGCCAAAGGGGTAATTTGCCTTAAAAGTGCAACAAGGTTTTATAAGCAAAAAGCCATAAAACCTGACTTTTGCTTTTAAAAGAGGCTAAAAATACTCAAAAAGTGCAACAACACTCGGGCGGGATCCTTACCTTTTTTACTTCATTTTTTTGCCGATGCTCTTTCGATTCGTCACGGATGGGTTTAAATTAGTTCCTAAGAGAAAATCGTCGAGATTTCTCGATTCACTCGAAAGGACCTTTAACGATGTCATCATCATCTCGCTTGTTTCCAGTCTTTGTCTTATCGGCTTTGCTCCTTGGCGCTTGCGGGAGTGGCCAGCCGAGCAGCAGTCTTCCTTCTTCCTCTTCAAGCTCCGACCCCAAAGCCACGGCCTTCAGCAAGAAAGTCACCGATTTCTATCTGACCGCAGCCATGAAACAAAGCTGCAATCTCTATTTCACCGCCGATCAACCCGATATCCCCTTCGTTGATCTCGAGGAATTCTCGGCGTTCTACCCCCTGGTCTATGGCGTGACCTATTCCTTTGCCTTTGCTAGCGATAATAGCACGGTGACGATTTCGACCCCTTCAAGCAGCGCCACCCTCGACTTCGTCAACGGGATCTATAGCATTCCGGACTTTGAAACCTATGCCTCAATCTTTGGAAGGACTACCTTTTTGGATATCCCGGTCCTCACCATGCCCGATGCGAGCGGCGTCAATCATTACCTCCAGTCCGTGAGCACCGCCAACGCCTTGACCGGAGCCTCGCCCATCACCTTTGATTTGGCGGCCCACCATATTCCTTACTACGCCATGAATCAGCATGGCTATCTCCCCTTAGCCACTTATTCGGATCTCTTCTTTGCGGTTCAAGGCGGTTTCTTGGCCTACAATACCGCCGCCGTCTTTTTAGCCAGCGACCTCAGCGTCTATAGCAGTCTCTACTACCAAAAATCCTTAGAAGGGAAGCGGAGCGAATCCTTAGCCAATTTCACCTATAACGAGTTCTGCTTCAATATGGACTATAACTACGGCTTAAAAGGGATCCATGGGATCACGAACTTCGATGAGTTCATCACCCGGACCGGCTATAAGAACCAGCTCCTCTCCTTAGATCCTAAAGTCTCTTCCTTAGGCTATAGCCAGTTCATCTTAGGTTATCTCGACGATTCCCATAGCGGAGCGACCGCCGCCTCCTATTTAGCCGGCAATATCCCCCTCGTCGTCGAAGACTATTTTGGCCCCTCGATGAAGGAGAAAGCCTTGGCGGGCGCCCCCTATCAGACGGCGCGGAAGGCGGCCTATAGCGAAGGGATTAAGCCCTATGAAGTGGTGGGCGACACCGCCATCATCACCTTCGATGAATTCGCCAGTCCGACCAGCGACTATTACGCCAATAAACCGACCGAGGCCGATGCCGCGAAGGACACGGTAGCTCTAGTGGCCTACTCGGCCGCTCAAATCGCCAGCAATAGCGCCATCCGCAATGTCGTCCTCGATCTCAGCCTCAATGGCGGAGGCGCCATCGATGCCGCCACCTATTTGCTCTCGTGGATGCTTGGGGGCGTCACCCTCCATGACCAGGATGCTTTTAGCGGAGCCAAAGCCAGCCTCTCCTATATCGCCGACGTCAATCTCGATGGCAAGTTCGATAGCGATGACTTCCTTAGCGGCAAGTCGCTCTATTGCTTGACCGGTCCGTCCTCCTTTAGCTGCGGCAACCTCGTTCCTTCCTTATTCAAAGAGACGGGGAAGGTGACTCTATTGGGCGCGACCTCGGGGGGAGGCGCTTGCGTCGTGGGCAAGGCTTGCCTCGCCGATGGCACGGCCTATCAGCTATCTTCGCGGAGAGTCCTATCGACCCGGAAGAACGGTTCCTATTACACCATCGATCAAGGGATAGTTCCCGATGTGGCGATCCCTAATCCTGCCACCTTCTATGATCGGAGTGCCTTAGTGGCCAAGATCGCTTCGCTATAAGGCGATTTCCTCGGATCAAAAATAAGCGGCTCGCCTGACTTAGGAGAGCCGCTTTCGTCATCTTAAGAGCGAGAGAAAGAGCATTCCGTTTTAAGCTTCCGCGGCCTCAAGCTCACGGAGCATGCTTTGCTGGAAGCTCACGAAAAAGGCCTTGATGGCCTCCCAATCAAAGGGGACATAACTTTGCGGCGAAGCCTCGGCTTCCGCGGGTTCGAAATAGGTGAGGGACATGACATAATAAGAGGGGCTCCAGCCTTTCTTACCGTATTTCCGATTGAGCATTGTAACCAGCTGCAAGGCCGTGATGCCTTGTAGCGATAAGAGATGATAGAGATCAAAGAAATCTTTTTTGGCGCTCCGGCCACCGATCGCCATGAATTTCATGGCGGCGAGGTCAGTTAAGGAAGCCATAGAAAGATGAGGGACTTCCTTGGGCTGCACGAGTGGGGCTAATAGCGGATGATGGAAGGAAAAGAAGCGGAGCGGGATTCCTTCATAGTCTAAATCGCAGGTGTCCTCATTTAACGTGATGACTTGAGGCTTAGGCGAAAGGAAGGCCAAGAGAGCGTCTTTAAGTTGGCTCGGAAGCAAAGGCTCATAGGAAAAGAAATCAAAATCCACGGATTTTCGTAGACCGAGTTGCAACGAAAGGGCGGTTCCGCCCGCTAAATAGAACGGCTGAAGTTGGGGCAAAGCGACGAGCTTTTTCAATAAGGCAAGCCGCCGCGCGTCTAAGGTTTTCGCGTAGAACATCAAAAGTCCCTCCTTGAGGTCTTCGGGAAGCGATAATAGGCCATTTCGGATTTATCAAGAGCATAGCGCTGAGCCAAAAAATTGGCGCAGACGGGAGTGAAATCCCGCTGACTCTTGATGGCCGCTACCCGCTGCTCGAGCGTAAAGTTTTTCTCGACGAAAAGGAGTCCCGGGATGCCGCCGCGGTCATAGAGGCGAGCGATGACGAAAGGGATGTTTTTCGCTGTGAGCCCCTTCCAATCGCAATCCCAGAAGCAGGCAGCGAAACGGGGAGGAAGATAGAGATCATCCGCGGCAAAGAACGTTTCCATCGGAACGCCGAGCGTTAAAGCCAAAGCATGAAGAGTGGCCGCCGAGCAGGCTGCTAGCTTAGCCGTAGAATGGGCGTAGCCATGGAGCGTGGCATAAGGCAAACCGCTTTCTTGGCTGAGCCGATAAAGGCTCCAACCTTTTTCTTGAAGACATTGCTGCAAGGGGTTGCTCATAAAAGATTTCCTAAAAGAAGTATATCACTTTATTGATATAGCAGAATATCTAAGCCCTTTTAACCTTAAAAGAAGGAGACCCTAGGATCTCATTCCCTTGAAAAATGTGACGTAAGGTGTCTTTATTCGCTTGAAAAATGTGACGTAAGGGGTGAAATCTCCCTTGAAAAATGTGCAGGAACACCCCTAAATCGTGCCTGGTTAACCCCATCTCAATGAGGACATCTAGTCGATGACTCCTAACTTTTTAGCTGAAGTCTAGAAGAAGAGAAGATCCCTTAAGTCGTGGGGAAAGTCAATTTCGCCTCCTCGATGAGCCTTTCTCCAAGGGATCGACTGAGGGTTCTTTAGAGTTTCCCTACCAAAGAATTCTTTGAGGAAGCTAAGCCGCTAAGGTTCCGCTAAGCGGAAAGGGCATTTTGGGGTTCTAGAGGTGTTTCCTTGATCTTTTTAGCATTTCGTTAGCAACCCCTTTTCTACAATGAGGCCAACTAAAGGAAGTTTTTCTATGAAAAAAAACGGTCGTGATTGTGGTGGTCACCTTGAGCTTAACGGCGTTAATTCTCGGTGGGGGTTTCTTCTTGGTCAGCCATTTCAACCAGAAGCCTTCCTCCTCTTCCTCCTCAATCCCCTCATCGTCAAGTTCCTCAAGTTCCTCGAGTTCTTCGAGTTCCTCTTCTATTTCCCTTGAACCGGTGAAGGTCTTCACCATCACTTTCAAGAACTGGGATCTGAGCCCGCTCTCCTCCATCACGGTGGAGCAGGGGAAAGATGCGGTCTATAACGGCGTCACCCCGACCCGCGACGCCGATGCCCAATATACCTATACCTTCGTCGGGTGGGACCAATCGCTCACGAACATTCAGGCCAGTGGGGACCGGATCGCCCAATACTCGAATTCCACGAATCAGTACACGATCACCTTCGTTAACTACGATGGCTCGGAGTTGGATAAATCGGTTTGGGACTATGGCTCAACGCCGTCTTACTCGGGCACTCCGACCCGGCCGGCGGATGCCCAGTATTCTTACGTCTTCTCGGGCTGGTCACCAACCCTTGCCCCGGTTACGAATAACGCGACCTATACGGCCCAATATTCCTCTTCCGTCAATCAATACACGGTCATCTTTGCAAACTGGGACGGCTCGGAGCTGCAAAATTCCTTATGGGACTATGGGGCGACGCCCAGTTACTCTGGAACTCCAACGAAAGCAGGGGATGCCCAATATTCCTATACGTTCTCGGGTTGGTCACCCGCGATTACTGCGGTAACGGGGAATGCAACCTATACGGCCCAGTATTCTTCTTCACTCAATCAATATACGATTAGCTTCCTTAACTATGATGGCTCTGAACTAGAGAAATCCTTATGGGATTACGGCGCGACCCCAAGCTATTCGGGGACGCCGGTAAAACCCGCTACGGTGGCGAGTTCTTATGTCTTCTCGGGCTGGTCACCCGCAATCGTTGCTGTTACGGAAAATGCCTCCTATACCGCCCAGTATTCCGCCTCAACCAACCAGTACACGATTACGTTCTTAAACTACGATGACACGGAGCTTCAGAAATCCTTATGGGACTATGGGGCGACGCCCAGTTACTCGGGGACCCCAACGAAAGCCGGGGATGCCCAATACTCTTATGTCTTCTCGGGCTGGTCACCTTTAATCGTCCCCGTCACGGGGGACGCGACCTATAAGGCCCAATATTCCTCTTCGACCAACCAGTACACCATCACGTTCGTAAACTACGATGGTACGGAGTTACAGAAATCGGCTTGGGATTACGGCTCCACCCCTCTCTATAGCGGGGCCACCCCGACGAAAGCCGCGGACGCAAGCTATACCTATACCTTCTCGGGCTGGGAACCCGAGATCGCCCAAGTGACCGCCTCTGCCACCTACACGGCCGTCTTCCTTAAAGAAGCCAAAGGCACCGAAGGACTCACTTACAAATTAGCTAGCGACGGCAAATCCTACTCGGTGTCCCAATATAGCGGCACGGCGACCGATGTTATAGTTCCGGCAAAATACAACGGGATCCCAGTCACGAGCATCGGCGAGCGGGCCTTCTACAACTGCACGGGCCTGAGTTCCATCGCGATACCCAATTCCGTCACGAGCATCGGCCAGAGGGCCTTCTCCTACTGTGCTGGTCTGACCTCGGTTACGATTGGAAATTCCGTCGCGAGCATCGGCGATTACGCCTTCTGCAACTGCACGGGTTTGACTTCCGTCACGATCCCCGATTCCGTCAAGAGCATCGGCGATTACGCCTTCCAGAACTGCGCCGGCCTGACCTCCGTCGCGATCCCCAGCTCCGTCACCTCTATTGGGGGAAAGGCCTTCTCCTACTGCACTGGTCTGACCTCGGTTACGATTGGAAATTCCGTCGCGAGCATCGGCGGGTACGCCTTTAAGGGCTGCGCGGCCCTGACCTCCGTCACGATCCCCGCTTCCGTCACGAGCATCGGCGATTACGCCTTCTTCGGTTGCGCGGCCCTGGCCTCCATCATCGTCGATTCGGCGAACCCGGATTACCAATCGATCGACGGCGTCCTCTACAGCAAGGACGGCAAGACTTTGGTTGCCTATCCGGCCGCGAAAAGCGGATCCAGTTATGCCATCCCCAGCTCCGTCACGAGCATCGGCGTGTACGCCTTCTTCGGCTGCACTGGCCTGACCTCGGTCACGATCCCCAACTCCGTCATGCGCATCGGCGTTTGCGCCTTCAAGGACTGCACGGGCTGCGCCATCTATTGCGAAGCGACCTCAAAGCCTTCAAACTGGTCTGATTTTTGGAATTATCGGGGCGGAATCGCCTATTGGTATTGCGAGACGGAACGGACGGGTTGTTGGCGTTACGTTAACGGAGTGCCTACGCCCTGGTGGTGATTCTGAAGCCGATCCTCTAGGGGCTCCTCACGGGGCTCCTTTCTTTTAGGGGAGGAACGTTAAGAATCCGCTAAAGGGGAAGGGCCAATAAAAGCGGTGGAGGGTCTTTTAGCATTTCTTTAGCGACTCGGGATGTAAATTGAAATCGCAGGACATAGGCGAGGGGGATTTTGCTTCCCAAATTGAGATGTGAAGAGCCTCTTTGCTCGCGGCCTGAAATAAGAATCCTGGAGGATTTCTTACATGCGAAAAAAACATCTTCTCTTCTGCGCAATCGCTTCGTGCGTGCTCGTCCTCACCTCATGTTCCCTTTTTGGATCGGGTGGTGGCGCCTCTTCTTCCTCATCGATCCTAACTTCGGTCGACCATACCGGAAAAAACATCCGCTTAATTAAAAACGCCGATGAGCTTGCGGGCTCGGTTTCCAATAATGGTGGTACCTTGAGCGTTTATAAAGCTTCGTTTGGCCAAGCCTTGGTGGCTTTATATAACCTCAAGGGCTATTTTGGACCGCTCATGATCGCCTTAGACTCCGCTAACGTCAGTTACTATACCGCGGATAATAAAACGGTGGTGACTTCAAATGACTCCGTGTCGGTCGATGGAAAGACCGTCTATTATGCCGGCATTGGAATTAAGGGTAGCATCAGTCAAAGTCAGACGGATGACTATGTTTGCGATAGCGGTGATTTGGTTTCCATAATTAAGGAGATGATCCGGGTTTACGGGTCGATTCCCGACGATAACGATTTGCCCGATAGCGAAAAGATAACCGTGATCGCTACGCCGTTAGCCAATTCCGCTTATTGTTCGATTAAAGCGGGGCCATTCTTTAACCGCTCAGTGACGAATTTCGTCGTTCCTAAAACGGTGGACGGCATGAAGGTCAAAAGCATCGAAAAGAATGGCTTTGCTAACTCCGCCAAGCTCCAATCGGTGACTTTCGAATCGGGTTCCAAAGTCGATACCATCGCTTCGGGTGCCTTCTCCGGCTGCAGCTCCTTGTCCTACGTCTTCATCCCCGACACGGTCGAGACCATCTCGGGCGCCGCCTTCAAAGGCAACTCCGAGGATATCCTCTTCTTCCTCGAGGCCCCTTCCCGCCCGAGCGGCTGGGCGTCCAATGACTACTATTCCGACCAGACGTGGAACTACCACCAAGGCGTCTGCCACTGGGGCAAGACCGACTACGAGATCGGGACTGATGGTTTCGTCTACTCCACCCGCCTCGACGGCACCGCCGCCATCGCCCGCTACGACGGCGACGAGACGGCCATCACCGTCCCGAGCGAGCATAACGGAGCCAAGGTAACGGAGATCTCCACCTATGCCTTTGCGAAGCACACCAAGATAAAAAGCGTGGTTTTCCCCAGCTCGATCATCCTTTATCAATCGTATTGCTTTTCCGGGTGTATCTTGCTTCATGAAATCGAGATTCCTTCGCCAGCCGAGGGAAAATCAGGGACGATTGAAACCCACGCTTTCGGTGGCTGCACCGCGCTAAAATATGTTGTGATTCATTCCTATATTGACACGATTGCGGCTGCAGCGTTCGTTTCGAATGCGAGCGGCATCATCTTCTTCTGCTCCGCTTCTTCCCGCCCGAGCGGCTGGGCGTCCAGTGACTACTATTCCGAACAGACATGGAACTACAAACAAGGTACGACGTATTGGAGCAACGACGGCTATTACGCCAATGAAGAAACGGGTTGGGTTTATGGCTTACGTTATTCGGCTTCTGGAAGTTTCTATCAGCTGGATTATTGCCCCGATAACGTCGCCTCGATCGTTGTCCCCGATACCGTGCCTTCTGGGACGGTGAAGGGTATCGGATCTTACGCTTTGGCCAAAAAGAGCAAATTGACGAGTTTGACCTTGCCGTCTCAAACCATCGAGATCAGGGATCATGCCTTGTATCAGGACAACCTTTTGACCTCGTTAACTCTGCCTTCCTCGCTCGAAAAGTTGGGTGACAACGCTCTCGACGGCTGCTCCTCCCTCGACTATGTCGTCATTCCTGCGAGCGTGAGTTACATCGGATCCAACTGCTTTGACAATCATCAAACCAACTTCAAAATCTTTGTCGAAGGCAAGAGCAGCGCTCCCGATGGCTGGTATCACAATATCTTGGATTCGGGCAATTCTTGGGATGGCGGAGCCTTGGTTTACTGGCAAGGCCAATGGCATTACAACGCTGCGGGTGTCCCGGTTTTCGGATAATCGTTGTTTCCAGTGATTCTGAAGCCGATCCTCTAGGGGCTCCTCACGGGGCTCCTTTCTTTTAGGGGAGGAACGCTGAGAATCCGCTAAGGGGGAAGGCCAAGAAGAGCGGTGGGGGGAATCCCTTAAGGGAATCCTTTGCCCTTTTTAGCATTTCGTTAGCGGGCCTGTTTCTAGAATAGAAATAAAGCAAAGAAGGAAGCCCTATTTATGAAGAACAAAATACTGGCGTTGTTGACGTCCCTCGCCCTATTGGCCCCGCTATCGGGGTGCTCGTTCTCCCCTAGCTCGCTTAGTTCCTCTTCCGGGGCGGCGCCTTCCTCCTCGAGAGGCGGCACCTCTTCCTCGTCGGAATCTGCCTCCGTTTCGGACTCGGGCTCCATATCGTCGGAATCGCCTAACTCGGAGGGCGGCTCCTCTTCCGGTTCTGGCTCTTCTAGCGAGTCCTCTTCGTGGAACACCTCGGAGGGCGGATCCTCTTCTGACTCTTCCAGTTCCTCTTCGTCCAGCTCTTCGAGTTCGTCCGAGCCGGTGCAGCGTTTCGCCATCACCTTCGTTAACTATGATGGAGCCGAGCTTCAGAAATCCGATTGGGACTATGGGTCCACCCCCGTCTATGGCGGCGAGGCACCCAAGAGAGAAAAGACCGCTCAATATTCCTACGCCTGGAAAGGCTGGAATCCGGAAATTGTCCCCGTGAGTGTGGAAGCCACCTACACCGCGGTTTTCGAATCCGCCGTCAACGAATACGTCGTCACCTTCGAGTCCAACGGCGGGACCGCGGTCACTTCGGAAACCAAGGCCTATGGTTCGAAAGCCGATCAGCCTGCCGACCCCACTAAGGAAGGGGCTACCTTCCAAGGCTGGTACAAAGACGAGGCCCTGACCCTCGCTTGGGACTTCAACGCGGACATCGTCGAAGGAAATGTTTCCCTCTATGCCAAATGGGAGGTCAATACCTTCACCGTCACCTTCCTTAACTGGGACGGGAATGAACTTTACGTTGATGTGAACGTCGCCTACGGGACCGCGGCGGAGTACAAAGGCTCCACCCCGACGAAGCCTGGGGATGTTCAATATTCCTATGCCTTCGATAAGTGGGACACGGACTATTCAAGCGTTAAGGAAAATCTCACCGTCACGGCGACCTACAAACCCTCCGTCAACCAATACACGGTGACGTTCGTTAACGAGGATGGGACCGAGCTCCAGAAATCCGATTGGGACTATGGTTCCACTCCGGTTTATCACGGGGACATCCCGACGAAAGCCAACGATGAGACCTACCACTATTTCTTCTCGGGATGGACCCCTGAGATCGCCAAAGTGACCGCCGCGGCGACCTACACGGCCGTCTTCGCTAAGGAAGCCAAAGGCACCGAAGGACTAACTTACAAATTAGCTAGCGACGGCAAATCCTACTCGGTGTCCAAATATAGGGGCACGGCGACCAATGTTATCATTCCGACCAAATACAATGGGCTGCCCGTCGCGAGCATCGGCGATTACGCCTTCTACTTCCGCAATGTTTTGGCCTCCGTCACGATCCCCGATTCCGTCGAAACCATCGGCGATTACGCCTTCTCCGACTGCACCGGCCTAACCTCTATCACGATCCCCAGCTCCGTCACGAGCATCGGCGATTACGCCTTCTCCGACTGCACCGCCCTGACCTCTATCGCGATCCCCGATTCCGTCACGAGCATCGGCGATTGCGTCTTTCGGACATGCACCGGCCTGACCTCCATCTCGGTTGATTTGGCGAACCCGAATTATCAATCGATCGATGGCGTCCTTTTGAGCAAGGATGGCAAAGCCCTTCACACCTATCCCGCGGGCAAAAGCGGGACGAGCTACGTCATTCCCTCCTCCGTCACGAGCGTCGGCGATCTAGCTTTCTTCTGGTGCAAGACCTTGGCCTCGATCGTCATCCCCGATTCCGTCACGAGCATCGGCCAAGGAGTTTTCGTTTTTTGCACTGCCCTGGCCTCCATCTCCGTTGACCCCGGCAACCCGAGCTACCAATCGATCGACGGCGTCCTTTATAGCAAGGATGGCAAGACCCTTCACACCTATCCCGCGGGCAAAAGCGGGACGAGCTACCCCATCCCCTCCTCCGTCACGAGCATCGGCGATGAGGCCTTCGCTGGCTGCGCCCTGACTTCGGTCGTCATCCCTAATTCCGTCACGAGCATGGGCGATTACGCCTTCTTCGGCTGCGCCCGCCTAGCCTCCGTCACGATCCCCGCATCCGTCGCGAGCATCGGCGATTCCGCCTTCAACTATTGCACGGGTCTGACCTCGGTCACGATCGACAATTCCGTGACGAGCATCGGCGATTATGCCTTCGATTCCTGCAACGCCCTGGTCTCCGTCGCGCTTGGCAATTCCGTAACGAGCATCGGCCGCGTCGCCTTCCACGGCTGCACGGGCCTGACGTCCATCGTCATCCCCAGCTCCGTGACGAGCATCGGCGATTACACCTTCTATGGCTGCACGAGCCTGAAAATCTATTGTGAAGCGACCTCAGAGCCTTCAGGCTGGGTCGAACAATGGGGTTACACAGCCAAAGCCATCTATTGGTATTCCGAGACGGAGCAGGCGGGCTATTGGCATTACGTGAGCGGCGTGCCGACGCTCTGGTGATTCTGAAGCCGATCCTCTAGGGGCTCCTCACGGGGCTCCTTTCTTTTAGGGGAGGAACGTTAAGAATCCGCTAAGGGGGAAGGGAAAGAAAGGCAGCGGTGGGGCCTTTTAGCATTTCGTTAGCGGGCCTGTTTGTAAAATGTAAATAAATCAAAGAAGGAAGCCCTATCCATGAATAAGAGAATAATCGCCTTGCTTACATCCCTCGCCCTTGCCGCTTCAGGGTGCTCGCTCTCCCTCGGCTCGCTGAAGTCCTCCTCTTCTGAGGCGGCGCCTTTCTCCTCGGGGGACGGCGTCTCTTCCTCGTCGGAATCCGCCTCCGTTTCGGACTCGGGCTCCATATCATCGGAATCGCCTAACTCGGAGGGCGGCTCCTCTTCTGGCTCGAGCTCCTCTTCGGATTCAAGTTCCTCTTCCGAGTCCTCTTCGTCGAATAGTTCGGAAGGCGGCTCCTCTTCGTGGAACACCTCGGAAGGTGGCTCCTCTTCCAGTTCCTCAGACTCCTCTTCTGACTCGAGTTCCTCTTCGGCCTCAAGTTCCTCTTCCGAATCCTCTTCGTCGAACAGTTCGGAGGGCGGATCCTCTTCTAATTCTTCCAGTTCCTCTTCCGATTCCGGCTCCTCTTCCTCCTCGGAGTCTTCTTCCAGCTCAGATTCCTCTTCGGGCTCGTCTGCATCATCCGGATCGGGGAGTGGATCCTCTTCTGGCTCTTCAGGCTCCTCCGAGTCGAGGGAGGGTCTTGTCTATTCTTTAAATAGCGATGGTAAATCCTACTCCGTTACAAGCAACTACCGCATTCCATCCGAGGTCGTCACTGCGGCCGAATATAGCGGCTTGCCCGTCACGGCCATCGGCAATTACGCCTTCCACGGCTGCACGGGTTTGACTTCCGTCACGATCCCCAGCTCCGTCACGCGCATCGGCGATCACGCCTTCAGGGGCTGCACCGGCCTGACCTCCATCGCGATCCCCGATTCCGTCACGAGCATTGGCAAGTCCGCCTTCTACGGCTGCACTGGCCTGACCTCGGTCACGATCCCCAACTCCGTCACGAGCATCGGTGCGAGCCCCTTCTCTGACTGTACGGGCCTGGCCTCCATCATCGTCGATTCGGCGAACCCGAATTACCAATCGATCGACGGCGTCCTCTACAGCAAGGACGGCAAGACCCTCATCGCTTATCCTGCGGGCAAAAGCGGATCGGCCTATGTCATCCCTAGTTCCGTCACGACCATCGACGGTTTCGCCTTCTCCGGCTGCACCGGCCTGACCTCCGTCACGATCCCCAGCTCCGTCGCGATCATCGGCATTGGCGCCTTCTTCGGCTGCACGGGCTGCGCCATCTATTGCGAAGCAACCTCAGAGCCTTTAAACTGGTCTTATTTTTGGAATTATCAGAGCGGAATCACCTATTGGTATTCCGAGACGTCTAAGACGGGTTGTTGGCATTACGTTAACGGCGTTCCAACCCTTTGGTGATTCTGAAGCCGATCCTCTAGGGGCTCCTAACGGGGCTCCTTTCTTTTAGGGCCAAACATCATCTCATGGAACCCTAAAGAAAAGAACCTAGAGGCGTCCTTCATCCTCGCTAGGTTCACTGTAAAGTTCAATCCACCTAATGATCTTATAAACCAGGCTTTCGATCGCTGAAAGAATGACTCTGCCTTTAGCGCTTCCTTAACGAGCGCCATTGTATCCTTTGCTTAAAGGATGAATAGGAACATGACCGACCAGGAACTCTATGATTTGGGCAATAAATACTTTGATGAAGGCAACTATGCAAAAGCCGAAGAGACCTGGCAGAAAGGCGCTAACGCCAACGGCCTGTTGTGCCTGAATGGTCTTGGCTATTACTATGGCAGTGGGAAAGGCGTGGCCAAGGATCCCGTTAAAGCCATCGAACTCTTTCGGCGGAGTGCCTCGCTTGGCCATCCAAAAGCTATGCGTAACCTTGGGATATGCTACGGCCGTGGCTTAGGCGTTCCCCAATCGTATGATGAAGCCGCTAAGTGGTATCGGAAGGCCGCGGATCTCGGCTTTGATAAAGCCATGAATAGCCTTGGGAATTGCTATTATCATGGTCAGGGCGTTCCTCAGTCCTATGGCGAAGCTGCGCGGTGGTACCGCAAGGCCGCGGACCTTGGGGATTCGCTGGCGATGCGTAACCTTGGGAACCTCTACCGCGATGGTCAGGGCCTCCCCCAATCCTATGGCGAAGCTGCGCGGTGGTTCCATCAGGCCGCGGACCTTGGGGATCCGGTGGCTATGACTAGTCTCGGCCTCCTTTATAAAGATGGTCAGGGTGTCCCTCAATCCTATGATGAGGCCCTCAAATGGTTTCAGAAGGCCACCAACCTCGGGAATTCAAAAGCCATGAATAACCTTGGGAATTGCTATTTCCATGGTTGGGGTATTCCCCAATCCTATGGCGAAGCTGCGCGGTGGTATCGGAAAGCCGCGGATCTCGGCTGCTCGGGGGCCATGTTCAACCTTGGGAGTCGTTATTACTTCGGCCATGGCCTCCCCCAATCCTATGGCGAGGCCGTGCGGTGGTACCGGAAGGCCGCGGACCTCGGGGATTCCGATGCCATGACCCGCCTAGGGAATGCTCATTACAACGGTTATGGTGTTCCCCAATCCTATGGCGATGCCGTTAAGTGGTACCGGAAAGCCGCGGACCTCGGGGATTCCGATGCCATGACCCGCCTCGGGGGTTGCTATTACTTCGGCTATGGCGTCCCTCAATCCTATGGCGAGGCCGCCCGATGGTTCCGGAAGGCCATCGACCACGGTCGACTGGAGGCCATGACTATCCTGGGGGCTTGTTTTCAAAGTGGTCAAGGCGTCCCCCAGTCCTACGAAGAGGCCGCTAGGTGGTATCAAAAGGCCGCGGACTTAGGGGATTCCGATGCCATGAACAATCTAGGAGAATGTTACCGCGATGGCCTTGGGGTACCTCGGGATCAGGCCAAAGCCAACGACTGGTTCGCTAAAGCTAAGCAATCTGGCTATAAAGGCTGATTTGATGAGAAGGATAGCTTTAGGCGATTGATAGACCCTTTGACAGAGATGGTCTAGGGTGCCTTGTCTAGAAAAGCCATCGGGGATTTAGCGTTTTGTTAACGCCGGTGCGTTTAAAGTAAAATCACCTGATCTTTTCATAATCTAGAGGAGGGCGTCCCAAAATGAACTGCGTGAATCATCCTGATCGTGAAGCCGTTGGCCAATGCCAAGGCTGCGGCGCGGAGTTGTGCGCTGAATGCTATTCCTACTTCAATCCCCATCTTTGCTATGATTGCGCTTGCAAACTCGCCAAGGAAGATCAACGGAGTTTTCATAAGGCGTTGACCCTAGGAATCATCGCGGCCCTCATCGGCTTAGGAGCCGGGATCCTCTTTTGGGTCGCCAATCCGGCGATAACGGTCGGGGTGGGCCTCTTCTTTTGCTTGTGGTTCATGATGAGCGGCGTCACCTTGGGCTTGTCCTTATCCGCTAACGCCCACAAAAAGAAAGACTTCTGGACCTGGGTCGGGGCCTTCTTCTTTTCCCTCATCGTCGCCCCCGTCGCCTTCGTGATCTATTTGGTGAAGACGATCAAGCTGGCGAAAATACTGAAGCAAGACAAAGCCATCTTGGCGGGTTATTTCGCCCAAGCCCCACTAACGGAACCTCTCCCCGCCATCGCTCCCTTAAGCGAACCTCTCCCCGCCAAAGCGGTGATTTCAGAAGAGCTTCCTCCCGTCGAAGTCGCGGCTAGCGGCCCCTTCCATTGCCTCTTCGATCCGAGCTATTTAGGCGACATCACCTTTTTTATCGAGGAGAAGCGCCCCCAAAGCTTCGCTCAAGGCGGCTTGCTTCCTCTACGAGGGAAAACCTATGCCATTCTTCAACCTAGACCCCTGCCTCAGGGAATGGGTGAAAACGAGGCCTTGGTCTATGAGATCCTTGAGGATGAAACGAATCTCGAGAATAGCCAGATCCGCCCAGTGGAAGACCCCGCTTTGATCGCGGAAGTTTTCGCTGGCCTTAAGGGCGAAGTCATCGCTAGCGAAATTCCGTCGGCTTCACCGGGGGTTGCTGCCCCGAAGCGGAACCCGCGGCGGGTCAAGTGGTGGATCTATTTGATTTTAGCGGTGGTTCCTTTCATCGGTTGGGGACTCTATGGGGCGTCGTTTTTGCTCAAGGCAGAACAAGCCCCGGGGATGGGTTGGCTCTATTTTACTTTGGCTTCCGCCGCCACCCTGTCGTTCGTGCTGGCCTTAGGCCTATTGCTTAAGCGCCTCGGCGATATCGCCCGCTGGAGAGTCTTCGTCTTCCCGCTATTGGGGGTTTTGTTGCTTGGAGGTGCGCTCGCCTCCTTTTATTTGCTGGGTTATGGGGCGCAATCTTTCGCCGGCCATCAAGGCGATACTTGGGGCAGCGCGATCGCGATCGGGGCGACCTATGGCCCTTATGTCTTGGTGATCACCCTCTTGCCTTATGTTCGCCTTAAGGATGGCGGGGGCAAGGGCTCGGTGGTTCTCTTCTTTATCTGCTACGCCCTCAGTTGGTGCCTCGGGGCCGTGGTGGGGGTGATCGTGGCCGTGATCGTCCTCGTCCTGATCATCATTGCCGTCTTCGCCTTGATATTCACCATCTTCTCGGGGTCCAGGCCTTCCAATGATAACAAAGAAACCTATAAGATCGATGGCAAAGACGCCGAAGCGACCGGGCCGAATACCTTCAAGGATTCTTCGGGGGATACCTGGGAAAGGACCGGCAGCGGCGACGAGGTGAAAAAAGTCGATTGAACGCGAACGTTCATTCGTTCCCAATAACGGAATGATTAAGCCAAGAAGTCAAAAAGGGGACTAATCTTCATCATCGTCTTGGGTAACAACGCCGCTCCCTAAGAAAGTCTCGGTAAATTCATGGCCTTGATCATCCTTCCAGTGCCCATAGCCATCGGTGGTGGCCTCGCGGCCATCGATCGAATACGTGGTGACGGTTTCTTCGACTTCATCATCGCTAGAGGTACTGCTATCGTAACTGGAAGAACAATAAGTCGTATCGGCCCAACGCCGGTCGTCATCATCGCTCGACGAGTCTTTGGGCTTAGGCTCTAGGGAGGTCGGAGCTTCATCCCGTTTCGCCTTAACGGATAAGATGATGAACCCCAAAATGACGACGGCTAATAAGAAGATCGCCCCCAAGAACCAACCTCCAACTAAGAAGAGGAAGAAGAAGACCACGTTGCTGACTTCTTCCTCATCCAATAGACGGTTAAGCGTTAAGCTGCCGGCGCTGAATAGAGCCGGTCCAAACAGTAAGCTCGGAGCTAAGATCGCGCCAAGGAAACCTCCCCCAGCCGTAGCATAGGCGATGGACCAGTAGCCTAAGGGACCGATGGCGAGATAGAAATAAAGGGCCACCAAAACCCAGGCTAAACTCGTGAAGAGTATCCGCATCCACACCGGAGTCACGCCTAAGCGTTTTGGCATGTTGCCTAATCCTGCAATCGAGGCGATGCCTGCCCCCACGAAGAAGGACACCACCAAATAGACATCAAAGGAGTGACGCATCAGCACACTCATTAAAAAGACGGCGCCGACGAAAAGTGGGGGAGTGACTAACAGGAGATAGTTCCACCAACGAACGGGATGTTCATTCATGGCTTTAATGTAGCCTTCTTTAGGCGAGATAAAAGTCCGCTTCAGCAGTTTTTTAGCGCTCCGCCCTAGGCGATGAGGGGATCTGGCGGAACGACTTTCGCTGCTTTGGGTTCTGGGAACATGGCGTTAAAGCGATCCGCCGCCTCGGCCGAATGGATTAACTCGGGGAAAAGGATAAAGCCCCCAATAAAGATAACGATGTTGAGACCAAGCATTAAAGGAATAAGCAAATAAAACCAAGCCAAAGGGGCTCCGCTGGTCTGAAGGGCTTGAATTAAACTCGAAAGTGTTTGGATAGTTAGGGCTAAACTGGCAAGAATATGAAGAGCCATCACGACGACAAAGATGTTGAAAGCGATCTTGATGTTTTTGACGTGGCTTGATTCCATGGTTGAACCCCTTTACTGGTGCTTTTGGTCTTTAAAAAACCTTATGCCCTATTTTTGAGAAATTACCGCACCAAATCGGCAATTTCTTCCTCAAGGTCGCCGGGAACACAGTTGACCTGATCATTAGTCACCGCTTCCTTTTGAAGATTTGCTTTTTTGGCGAGCCGTTGAAGAATCTTCATGTCGATACATTGGTACTCGGCTTGCGGGTTATCCATAATCATAAAGTAATAGTGTGTTTTGGTTCCAGCAGGCAAACCCAAACGGTGAATTCTATCTTTGCTTTGAAGCAAATGAACGAGGTTGAAAGAATACTCGAAATAGATGGCGACGTGGCAGTTTTTATGAAGGGAAACCGATTCGGCAAGGGTTGCTGGGTTAGCAATTAGAACATTGATTTCTCCGCTTTGGAATTTGTCTAAAATGGCCTCACGTTCAAGCAGTGGGACTTGACCGTCAATAACTTCGCAAGCGATGCCGGAGCGGCGCAGCTCGTGTTTTATTTTTTCCAGAGTGCTAATGAAAATGCCCCAGGCAATGATGTTATGACCCTGCATGATCTCAGATTTAATGATGTCGATCCCTTTATAGAACTTGGGACTAAAACCGTAATTTTGCACATAGAAGCGGTCGTCGGGAGAAAAGACTTCTTTTTTCTTCTTTTCTGCTTTTTTAAAAGCGTCTGAGAACTCTCCAGAATCGGAGTCTTTGTCGTCGGGATCGTAGAAGTCATCAAAGACTTCGGGGTCTACGTCTTTGAGAATCAACGCCGGATTGCAGCTCGCTTGCATTAGACGAACGTACATCAAAAGAGGATTGTCACTGCAAACACGACGAACGATTTCGTAGAGCTTTTCGTCCTTTGAGTCGGCTAAACAATAGCCGGTAGTTAAATCATCCGGGTCAGCGGGCGGAACTTTTAGCATTTCCTTGGTCGTAATGCAGAAGAAGGGGAATAGTTTATCGTTCAAGTCTCTCCGCAAGGCTGCATTTTGGTCGCATTGCTTTAACTCCGAAACCGAATAGGTAAACACGGATTCATATTGATCGGGGAAAAGGATATGGAGAAAGTTATAGGTATCAGCAAATCCATTTGGAATTGGCGTACCAGTAAGAACGACACGATATTGAGCTGCACTATATCGGCAAAGACTTAAGGCAGCGGCAGCGCGGATTCCTTCAACGCCTTTCACCCGGTGAACCTCATCAAAAACCAGCATTGTCTTGTCATCGATAAGGCGACTTAAAGCATCGACGTTTCTTGGAAGAGACTCGTAATTGATGAGAACGAGGTTACAGGTTTTGGCTTTATAGACCAAAGAGTCAAAACGCTGAGCCGGCTGGTTCCCCGCTTGGAGCTGGTAATCAAATACCCGGAGTTCTTTCTTGTCGCCAAAGCATTCATGAAATTCGTACTTCCAAGAACGGAACGAGTTGAGTGGCCCAACCATGACGATGCGGTTAACGAGGCCTCGGTTCTCTAGATAGGCAAAAGCTCCTAAAACAATGGCGGTTTTTCCGGCGCCCGGCACGGAGAAATTGGCGGAACGTTTCATATTGACGATATGGAACGACCCCCAAGCTTGTTCTTCCATCAAAGGCCGAGACATCAAAGGAGCTAACTGAGCTTTAAATTCATCAAAACTCGGCTTCAACAGTTCGCTCTTACGTTTGATGGCGACCCCTAGATTTCTAAGGTTTTCCATCTTGAGACGGTACTCGTCCAAGTGACTGATTAGTATCGGATCGATATAGAGATTAAAGTGGACAGCGTCCGCTATTTTCTTTGTATTGGCGATGAGCGCATCTGCTAAAGGTATTGAAAGAGTTTTTTGAAAAACAATGATTTTTCCAGCCTGCTTTTCAATATAGGGAGCAATATGGCTGGCAAAATAAGATAAGGCCGACGAGTAGGCTTGAGGGTTGTTTAGATTGTTATAGGCGATAATCTGCTTATTTTCGTCTAGTGACAGGGTGAGACAGTTATCTTTCACTGGAGTGTTGAGAACCATGTGGCCTTGACTGTAAGAAACGATTTTAGCTTTAACGGCTTCGGGGATGGAAAGGACGACGGTCCGAGGGTAGCGGTCATTCCATAAATCGTCGAATTCTTTTTCGGTGGCCGAGATAATATCTTTTTCACGATTAGAGGCATCCCAGCTGCAGGTTGTGACAAAGCTTTCAAAATTCTTGACGGCGGAAGCCGCGGTTTCATTATTTGATCCCCGGAAGCAAAGAACATCGTTGTCGTCATAAATCAGGCCGAATTTATCATGAAATATTCCGGTGCTAGAAAAGGCAATCTTGATGTCTACAAGACCAATGGAGATGAGATAGGCCAAGTTGCATAAGCCGGGAGTTGGGGCGGTGGTGGTGACACGGTCGATGAGAGACTGCTCAATGTCCTTCCGGTTTTCGTAGCCCTTCTTCATATCTTCGAAATCTTTTTCGGGGATATCATCTGAGAAAATGAAATAAATGTGGCCTTTTTTCTCGACGATGCTTTCGATGCCGGAGGAGTAAAGGGAAAGAATATTTGAGTCAAAATAAGCCGATGCTCGCTTATAAACTCGGCTGGAAGCCAAAGCGGGGCGATAAAAATCGGCAATCACGTCTTCAGTGATTGAATTATAGATGGGATTGAAATGAAGGTCTTTTAGCTTCATTTATTTGCGATGGCTTTTTTAATAGTGGCAAGCCGAATCTCGATTTCGTCGAGAAGTTTTTTGAACTGTTCCTTATCTGCCGGGGCCATCAGTTCATAGGATTCTTCATAGACATTGTTGAGGGCGTTATAGGCGTCATTTAAGTGACCGATTGGTTCCCGTTTAGCACTTGCGTTGGCGGAACGAGCCTGGTAGGTTTCAACCATTACGTTAAACGAAGAATCGCTTTCCGGAGAAACGGCCGGAGCAGGCTCAGTTTGACCGCCCAAATTGAGTTTTTTGGCGTCATTTGATAACTCTTCTTCGTCGTTTTGGGCTTGAATGGCCCGGAAACCAATAGGATCGCTTTCGTAGGAACGTATAAATTTTCGGATTAAGCGAGTGCGGTCACCGCCTTGATTCTCCAAACTCCAAAGTCGGTGATAGAAGGTCCCCTTTATTTCTGACCAAGTTGTTGACCCCGCTTTTTTACGGACACCGGCAAGCTCGCTAATCGGACCATCAAGGGCATCTTTTCTGGCGATATCAAAGTTTCCAGGTTTGCCAATGTAATTTAGATAATCAACGAGAATTTGAGCTCGGGAAATGAAATCTCGCATCATCCCAGGCTTCATGTTCAAAAACTTGGCATATTCCAAAGCAGAGTATTGTCCGGTGGAAGAACACTCGTTCACGTTGTGGTATATGTCGACGAGCTTATCGATTGGGCCATAAGGAACGGGGGAATCCTCGTTAAACTGAGTCAAAGTTTCGAGACGTTTGATCTGTTTCAACTCTTCTTCATTTTTCGGCATCGGATAGATATTGCAAAGGAAATACCCGAACTTTTCACGGTCTTGCCCTTCGGCAATAAGCTGCCGCAAAACAGTGAAACGACGGTTGCCAGCAACGACGGTTCCGTCGGCAAGAATGGCGCCAACTTGGAGTTGACCCTTTTTAGCAATATCGCGGTAAGTGTGATTATAGATGTCCGTGCTGCTGGACTGCTTTACGAAAGCTCCGATGACATCGTTAAAACGGTCAAGCGGAAGCTCTTCCAGCGGGGTAAGACTGGTATCGCTACGATAACCGCTAACAAAGGTGGCAATACGGCCGTTATCAACGTTGTAGTGAAGCAAACGAAGCGGGACTTTATAAACTTGGCGGACAACGCCATCCCACGGGGAAGGACGCTGTGAGTCCTTAAGACAGTCTTTTTCGACATCAATTTCAGGGTACGTTTTCATGATCCGTAGACCTCCTTGAGGTAGTCTTCTTTCGAGCGATAGATTTTCTCCAAACTATCACTGTAAATAAAGGATGTTTTTTTCACATCGGATACGATTTTATCTAGATTATAAGATAAACCGAAAAGTTCTGAAACTTTATTTGCGGCATCGTAGATTTCCATCGAGGTCTGTTCACCCATTAGGAAATCAAAGAAAGTTTCCTCTGGTTTAGACAGGTTCTTTTTACGAAAAATGTAGACTGAATTTTCATAATCCAGACAAAATCTAGTAACATCGCACCGAGCGTCAATTACTTGATAGATGAAGTCGTCGCTGCCCATGACTTTCATGACCGGATTAGTTGAAAATGCCTTACGAATCGTCGCAATGGAGAAAAAATCTTTTCGCTGTGAAAGCTGATAAATTGAATTCGCAAGGTTATTGATCTGAACCCGAGTGATGCCTTGAGATTCATAGGCAAAGCAAGTGGAGTAACGGATACCGGATTCTTTGAAGATAATTAAGCTTTTTTCTAGGCTTTTTATTGCCTTCTCGTAAATAGGAAGGTTAGAGGGGTTAGAGTACATAAAGGAGGCCTGATGGCCCGGGGCAATTTCGGTCTTATAGATGCAGTCGCTTAACCGATTGTATTCCAATTTCATCATGTAATTATCCTTGGGATAAATTTTGAAACCTAAAGACTCAAAGTAGAGGAAGAACGGCATCCCTGAATAACCTTCATCCTCAAGCACTTTGCAAGCATAGTCATAAGGGTAATACGCTTTGGAAAAACGTTCCCGGCGCGCTTGAGGTTCCTTGTTGTGAAAAAGATTGTTTGTAGAGACGGTGGCTTCTGACGATGGCACTTCAGTTTCTGATTGAGGCTTGGCTTCGGTATTAGCCACTTTTTCATGTTCGTTTTTCGGGTTGCTTTCCGGATGGGTCGGGAACTCCCGACCGGCGGCTTGGCAAATTTCCTCAAGCGTAACAAGGTTGTATGGAACCCCCCGACATATCGCTTCGCAAACATCACGGTAAGTAAATGCCAAGGTTTTTAACTTCCGGTTAATTTCTCGAGAAAGACGTTCGGGGGAAGCTGATTTGCCATCTGCCTCACAGGCATTTTTAAAAACGTCAAAACATTGATCGGCGATATAGCTTTTAATGGCTTTAATGCTTTCATCGTCAGCCTCTCGCCAGGAGATTGATCGCTGAAAATCAGGACTGAGAGTAAAGGCTAAATCGTCCGAGTCTGAGTTGATTCCGAAAATTCCCGATTTGGTCATTACAAGAAGCTTTATTGGTGTCTTTCGGTCGATATCAATAAAACTGCCGTTACCTTGAGGGCTTTGAATGATGCTTCCGCTTGACTCGGCCTTCTTTGACGAATCTGACTGAACGGCGGCGTGCGAGACAGGTTTCTTTGGCGGAAGCGGCTGAGCAATAACACGTGTTTTGACTTCCTCCGCGGGGAGGGGGATCGGCTGTGGAACTGGCTTAGCTTCGATAAACTGGCCAGCAACGAGAGCAATGATTTTCTCTTTTGGCTTCTCGGGTATTTTTGTACCAATCGACAAAGAAGCGAATACGATTTCCGTTTTTAAACCTTCCGTTGTTCTTTCTTGATATGGGCGAGTTGCTCGAATGCTGACGGCATCTCTCGTGATGTAACCGCGATTGGAACCTTCGGGAAGAAAAATCCTTCTGATGTCCGTTTCTGAAACATCGTCGCATTCAAAGGCTTTTTGGAGACATTTGACCAGTACGGAAATTTCAATTATGAACGCCTCAGGAGGGTAAGAAGCGTTGATATAGGTTAAACAGACTTTTGCAAATAAAGTTTCAAATTCAAATCGAAGTGGATTAGGCGCTTCCCTCCAAGATAAACCATAATCACTGTGACTGGTTCTAAAAACAAAGATTTTGCGATAACCTACTCGATAAAAATAGCCTTGGGGGAGTGAAAGCAATAAAACGCTTTCGTTGTATCCAAATTTCTTCTTCAGTTTTGCCGGAACATTCTCCTCAAGGGCCGGAGAGGATAACGGTTGGCCCTCACTCTTGTCAACTGAGGTCGTTACTAGAGCTTTTTCTTCGGAAACTGTTGGCTCTGATTCCGGCTTGGGTAAGGGAATTGCTTCGCTGGCGACTGAAATGACTTGTTCCTTCTCTTCTGCAACTGTTGGCTCTGATTCCGGCTTGGGTAAGGGAATTGCTTCGCTGGCGACTGAAATGACTTGTTCCTTCTCTTCGACACGTTCTTGAGCCTTTTGCGTTTTTGTAGCGCCGGGGACTTCCTCAGGCAGTTTCCATTCCTCTGGCCTACTAAAAATATGCTCAACAGGCTGGCCCACATATCTAATAATTGCCTGTTCATCGAAAGTGACGCTGTTGTTGTAGGTTGACCGTCCCATTGGACTTGTATAGCTGACGGCAATGGTGATTGAGATTGGCTCTCGGTCTCTTAGAAAGCCTAATTCACGAATGAAATGAACTTCGATTTTCTTAAAAGAAGCCAAAGACATTTTTGCCTTTTTGGCATCATCTTCAGTTGCTTTCAACCTTTGATAAGCTTCTTTTGAAGCCACAAGGTATTCAGCGTAAATGGCCTCGTAATAGTGATGGCGTTCTATCGCGTTCAAAAGAGTACGCTTAGAATCCTGGCAAGCAGAAGAAAGGCCTTTGCTGAACGAAAAATTAACGGCCGATCGCCGACTATTGACACAAATGGTTCGTGAGAAATGATGGGTGTAATCTTTAGAAATCAGGGGTTTTTGCCTTACGGCGTTATGCCAAGCGATGAGCTTCGAGTTTCTGCAAACTCGTTTTCGACGAACCAAAACAATGGTCAAGGGAATTCCAATGGCCAAAGCCAAAAAAAGTAGGACGCTTAGAAAAATTAAGACCCCTAAAGCGGTTTGGCTCATTAACGGATATTATAAGTGAACTTTTAAGGCAATAGTTAAGGAAGGTTTTCGGGACTATTCAAAATCTATTCGATTTTTCTTGATCGATCTTGAATACTCGGATATAACTATCTATAGTTAATGGCAGGAAAACCGTATGAAAAAAACCGTGGTTGAACTCTTCGCCGGCGTAGGTGGATTTCACGTTGGCTTAAACAACGTTGTTTCCATCGATAAAAATGGTCGTGCCATTGAAAATGGGCCCTTTGATTTTGTCTGGGCCAATCAGTGGGAACCTGGCGCTCGGGTCCAAGAAGCTTTCAACTGCTATGCTCTTCGTTTTGGCGGTGACAAAGCTTCCAATGAAGATATCGGTACGGTTGATAAAAAGAAAATCCCCAATCACACTTTGCTCGTCGGCGGTTTCCCTTGCCAGGATTATTCCGTCGCTCGTTCTTTGTCCATGGAAAAGGGCATCGAAGGCAAAAAGGGCGTACTGTGGTGGCAGATTAAAGACATTCTTGCCGCCAAACATCCCAAGTTTGTCCTTCTTGAAAACGTTGATCGTCTTTTAAAGTCCCCCTCAAAACAAAGAGGCCGTGACTTCGGAATTATGCTTCGCTGCTTTAACGAGGAAGGTTATGCCGTTGAGTGGCGTGTGATTAATGCTGGAGAATTTGGACATCCGCAGCGTCGCCGGCGTACCTTCATCTTTGCTTGCTACAAAACCACGAAATGCTACAAGGATTTAGCGAAAGAAATTAAAAAATCGACTCCGGAAGATTTGCTGGTTAAAAAGACCATATTTGCTCAAGACTTCCCAATTACTCTAGGAACAAAAGTCCGTTCGGGATCAGTAGAAGGAGTGAATTTCCCAACTTTGATTGAGGTCTCCGATCATTTTGCTTTTAAATTTGAAGGGGCGGGCGTGATGAAAGACGGCCAGATTGTTACGGCTAAACCCGTTTCGGCATTTAAAGGGAAGAAAAAGACTCTAGGATCCATTCTCGATAGCGGTAATGTTCCCGATAAATGCTATCACGTCAATGTCGAAAAGTTTCAGTATCTTAAAGGTGCCAAACACATTCTTCGGACTGCGAAAAACGGCCATCAATACTACTATTCAGAAGGCCCGATTCCTTTCCCCGATAAACTCAACGAACCTTCTCGCACCATGCTGACCAGCGAAGGCAGCACTAATCGTTCGACTCATTTCATCCTGGACCCGGAAAGCAAAAAGTACCGTATCCTTACGCCGGTGGAATGCGAACGTCTCGATGAATTTCCGGATAACTGGACCAATACCGGCATGTCGCCAAAATGGCGCTACTTTATCGCCGGAAACGCACTTGTCTGCGGTATCATTTCGAGTTTGGGAAAACGAATCAGCGATCTGATTGACGCTGAAAAATAAGCATTATTAATAACGTTTCTTCAGCCAGTCGGCTAAGCTTTCGTGGCTTTCAATGTCGTAAGCGCTGCGGATGAAACTAATGATGTCTTTTCCTGTGATGAGAATTATCGGATGGCGGTCGTGAATCAGCTCTTCATAAGCTTGATTCCCGATATAAGAAGTAGTGAACATAATTCCAAATTGACGATCACGGATTCTCGAGATTAACCGTGCCATATCGCTAACCCCGACCGCGGTGTCTGGGCCGTAGCATTTCGCTTGCAGGAAAAAATCGACAAAAACGTCATTTTCGGCATTGGTGAAAAGCCGATATTTGCCCACGCCGTCAACGCCTCCGTCTCGGTAAGGAGGGGTGGTGATGAGCTCGAAGATACTGCTGTTCATCCCCCGGGCGATGTCATTGGCAAAGGGCTCAAATGAATAGCCGTGGTCTTTTTCATTAAAGTAATCGTGAATCGTCTGAAGCATTCTCATGCCTTCGGGATCGGCCGGAAGCTGCTCTTCACGGTTCTTTGGAACCTGAGGACCAGTGCAAACGAGAGGTTTGTAGTTGCGGTCATCGATGTAATTCTTCCACTGATAAGGGGCATAAATGCTTTCGTAAGCCTTGCCTTTTTCAATATCGTTTAGCCAGGCCAAATTGATGTCCGAACCCACTTGCCCTTGACTGCCATCGGAAGTGTCAAGAACGGTAAATAAGGCGCGGTAATTTTGAAAGCGATCCCCCGATTTGGTTATCCCCCAAACCGCGGTCAACCATTCTTTCTTGTCTTTTCTTTGAATGCCTGGAACGGCTAAACCCAGGAATTTGACATCTCGGCCTTCTTCTTTCTTAAAAATGAAAACCGGCGGAATTTTCTTGCGAACTTCGAGCTTCTCGGAGAAAGCATCGCCAAAGATGGTCTCCAACATTTGATTGCCATGAGGTTTTGTGTCGGTTAGTTTCCGGCCGGGGGTTTTGTTATCGCCATAATAAAGGAAAATACCTAAAGAGTTATCAATCTGGTCGCGCCAGTAGATATCTTCGCCCGAAGTAAAAATCATAACGAACTTGGGCTGAGTTACGCTTCCGCAAATACGGAAACCGCCGGCATTTCCAACGCCGAGGAGCTTCGACATAACTTCACCTTTTAGCGTTTTGGCCTGAACTTTATCGGCGCAGTAAACCGCATCGATAATGAGAGAGTAATTGACTCGCTCATTGGGAAGGATGCGATGGTTAATCAGAATCTTCTGGTTTTCTTTTTCCATATTTATTTCTTAATGGCAAAGCGAACATAATCCCGGTCAAGCCAGAAACCCTGCTTAGTGGTCTGATAAAGACCGGTCGCTTTATCCTGAACAGGGAAGCGGCAAGTGTCTTGCCCGTCTCGGCCGTGCGGACGGACGTGGCAAACTCCATTCGACCCGGGCTTGGGGAAGTGATTACGAATTCGGTGCTTATCGTCATAGTAAAGGACAGTGCCTTCACGAAGCATTTTCGCGGTTTCTTCGTACATTTTCTTACAAGGCCCCATCAAATCTGAATAGGCCATTTTCCAGAAACAGATGCCGGCGAAAGTTTCTTCTTGGTTCTTGCCTTTGGCCGCTTTTTTCCAAAGAACGAACAGGAAGGTATGACCGGACCAGAGCTTATAGATTTCGGAGTCTTCGTAGGGGGTGTTGGCTACTTCAGAAAAATCAAAGTAGGGGAAAGACATGTGCTCTTGAGGCAGACCATCGGGCTCCAAAGTCACCGTTTTGATGATAATGTCTGCGGCCGAGATTTCATTGATGTTACCTTCATCGCCAGTGAGCCCAAGCATTTTGTTTAGTAACGACCGATTGAGCTGTTTTTGCTTCGCAGGGAGGCCAAAGCGGACGACGAGTTCAGACCGCTTCATTCCGATGTATTCGTCTACCTTTTTCATGATGGCTCCCTCCAAAGTGTAACGTTCGATGTCTTTTGGATCGGTAATAATTGATTCGGGTTTCTGCTGGCCAAACCACTCGTTGATTTTACGGCTCATGAAGCTCGGCTTGTAACTCCAAGCTCGACGCTTGGCTTGCTCTTTGGCGAAAGGTTGGTCGGTCCAGCTAGAATCGGCGGTGGCACCTTTGGTACAGGCGGCTAAATAGTTGGTGTCGCCTTCCGAAATCGTGTCGGCGGTTCCGCCCTTAATCTTCTCGATAATTTTGTTGTAATCTTCCTTAATGACCTCAATATCTTCATCGCTAAAAGAAAGGAGCCGAGCGTCGATGATTCGGAATTTTCCATAGTCCTCTTTGCTCTCGTTTGAATAGCGGTAAAAAATGGCGAAAATCTTTTTGCTCTTTTCCCACATCGGACTGTCTTCAAAAGAAAATTGGTAATCATCGAGATAGTTGATCATACAGAGGACGAGCCGTTCTTTGGCAGTCCAGATGTCTTTTTCGTTTTTGAAACGGCATCCCGTGACTTTTAGTTCAATACCGGCTGCGGTGAAGTCGGCGTGGTGGTCACTGTTCTTCTTATATCCATAGACACATTCTTCAAAAAACTCGCCCAGACGGCCTTTACCGCCATTGTTTTCTTTGGCCCATTCTTGAAATCCGAGGTCGTCGAAAGTCTTTCCAATGGTCGATTTTCCAATGGAAACAATCTCCTCTTCGGTGAACTGATGAGCGTCCATACTACAGCTAATGTTAGGACAAACCGCGAAAAAGATAAACCTAGCAAACTAATATACGGCCAGTTATTTGTTGGCGAAAACCCGGTGGCTTATTCAACACGAGGCCTCTCGCAGCCATTACCTCCACTTTCTGGGAATGCAGGTCGCTATCCGCTTTTGGAGTTTTCCAAGCGTTCTTGATAAAACCACAAACAAACTTGAAACGAAGTCAATAACAGCCCATATTTCCTCATCTTTTTCTTCATAAGCCAAACAAACTTGAAAAAACAACAAGAGAACTTGAAATCCGCTGTCTTTGTCTTTGCTTGCCACAATATCAGAAAATGCTCCTTGTCTTTGCTAAGGTGGCGGCATGAAAACAATTCAATCCTTTGTGGTCTTGTCTCTTGCGGCCAGCCTTTTAGGTCTCGCTTCCTGTGGGGGCACCCCTCAGCTTTCAAATCCCTATGAAGAGGATGAGAAAACCGCCCTCTTTGGTTTCTCTATCAAAATCAAGTCCTACTTCTCTACCATTCATACCTACGATATCCCGACGACGCGGATGGATAACTGCTATGGGCGCAAATACACCAGCGATGAAACCACCGTTTTGGACTTCTCGTTATTTTTCTCGGCCAAGACGACGCAATTCATCGGTTACGACCGTTATTACTACGCCTACATCAAGGCCCTCGATGGCCAATTCACGACGCTCTTCTATGGCCTCGATGAAGATGGGGTTCCTTATGGGGATAAAGACGCCCGCGATTTCTACATGAGTTCAAGGGGCTACGCCAATATCGCGATTCCAAGCTCGTTGAGCGTGACCTACTTTGAAAGTTTCTTCCCTAATAACGAACCGACGACGGACTCCTCAGCTCCTAGCAGTCGGACAAGCTCTTCTTCCTCATCCTCAAGAACAACCTCGTCTTCCGATCAAACCACCTCTTATTCCTATCAGGAAACTTCCGTCAATGCGGACGCTTTGCTCGATTATTCCTTGCTTTCAAGTTCAAACACTTATGCCATCTCCGCTAAAAGCGGGGTCAGTCTTCCCTCGTCCATTCGTTTGCCTTCAACCCATGGAGGCTTGGCGGTGAGTGCAATCGCCGATCAAGGCTTCTCCGGTCATGGCGAGCTGCAAGATGTTGAGATTCCTTCAAGCATCGCCCTTGAAGACAATCAGCCCTTCTGGGGCTGCTCCAATGCTCATCTTTTCTATGAAGGCTATGCCGAGGGCGAGAACCGCTGGAACCAGTTTGATACCTATAGCGACAACGACGCCCGCTTCCTTCCGATCGCTTATGGAGTAGTCGGCCGTGGTTATAGTAATGGGATCCGTTATGCGATTACCAGCCAGGATGGCGTGACCTCCTCCCAAGTGATCGGGGTTAGCGGAAATCCAAGCACACTTAATGTTCCAGCAACCTTAGGGGGCTATCCGGTTAAAGGGATTGCCGAAGCGGGCTTAGCCCGTTATTCGAGCCTGAAGCATGTGAGCTTGCCTTCTGCCTTGTCTTTCTTAGGCCGCAGCGCCTTTTGCGAGGACTCGGGTCTACAAGACGTGAATGTGCCCTCGGCTTTAACTTCCATCAGCGTGAACTGCTTCCAGTATTGTTCTGCCTTAGCGAGCTTTGATATCCCCGAAGGCATCACCAGCATCGGTGGGGGAGCTTTCTCCCATACGAGCGCCTTAAAAAGCGCCACCTTACCTAAGACTCTTCAGGCGATTCCGGGATATCTTTTCTACCAAGCGAGTTCTTTATCTTCCTTAACCTATCGCGGCAGCATGAGCGAGTGGAAGGCTTTACCCAAAGATAGCTATTCTTGTTTTGGTGGAACCGCGTTGACTGGCGTAACTTGTAACGACGGGACCGTGTCGATCAACGGCTGAACAATCATGCCTTTCTATCGAGGCTTTCCCTCTCTTTTTCAAGCAAACTTGATAAAACCACAAACAAACTTGAAACGCCGTCGATAACTCTCGATATTTCCTTATCTTTTCTTCTCTAAACCAAACAAACTTGAAAAATCTCAAGTTCTCTTGGATTGCCCTCTCTTTATGGCGTTCCTTGTTTCCTTCCTGTATCATTACAAAGGACCAAAAATATGGGTGCAGTCTTCTTCATCGTCTTCCTCTTTATCCTAGTAGGGATCGGTATCCTGCTTTTAGGCCTCGCTATCGCCTTCTTGCTCCTTGGCCTCATCGGAGGTCATAAACATAAGAAGATGTATTGGTTCTTACTTCCCGCGGGGATCGTGGGATTAATCGGCACGCTCTGCAGTTCATCCTTATTTATCTATGTGGGGGCCCTTAAGGCCATGAACAACCAAACCACTCCCACGGTTGGTCATGTGATCGATCAAAAGAAGTTTCAATCCGAGAGCTTCTCCGTCGATGGCGTCTCCTATCAGGTGATTCCGAGTTACCACGCCCTCTTTGCTGTCGGGGGCAAGGGAGAAGCCTTCTGCACCTATCAGAGCTTAT
>Ga0183101_1000459_pt2 | contig 30513 bp, 27 predicted proteins | sample Biomet3_FD_127790 | JGI IMG/M metagenome (GOLD analysis project Ga0183101, IMG submission 127790) | Microbial communities from bioreactor (seeded with sewage sludge) at LBNL, California, USA - Biofuel metagenome 3 | ecosystem: Engineered > Bioreactor > Anaerobic > Unclassified ...
TGCAATTTTCTGCGTCTGAACGCAGACGTATTTGACGTATTTAAACACCAGTTTTAAAAGAGGAGAAAGCAATTTGTAGCTCTTTGCGCTGCGCTCTGAAACTCTGCCGTTAAGCACGGCCACGGGTATGCCGCTGCGTCCGCTTGCCACAATCATATCGGGCCACAAATCGGCCTCAACTATAAACAAACGGTAAGGTTTATAAATTTTTATAAAGCGTTTTACCAAAGGATAAAAATCAACCGGCATAAGAAGCGCAAGGTCAAAAACAGGTTCTTTAAGCGCATTGTCGCGGCCTGCCGCGGTGGAGGTTGTTATCATAACGGGGCGTTTATAAAAAGCTTTAAGCTCGGCCGCAGTTTTGACTATTGAGCGGACTTCGCCCACGCTTGCCGCATGCAGCCAAATATAGCCAGTTTTGTGCGCGGGAAACGGTCCTGTTACAAGCCTTTGAGAAAGTTCATTCTTCAAATTTTTAAGGATTGCTCTTCTCGGGGAGATAAAAAAGAAAACTATCACCGCCAAAGCAATAAACGGAGAGATTAAATTGATGACAAATAAAATTAAGTAACCCATACGATTAAGAAACCAGTTCCTCCGCTTTTGCCGTAGCATCATTGAGATAACGGCTTAGTTTTTCCTGCCCTTCTTTTATATCGTCTGTCTCACCTATCCAAAGCGGCTCCGCGTAAACCAGCGCGCACTTGCCAAACGGGAAAGGTACTTGAAATTTGTCCCAGGAATTAACCGACATCTTTCTGCTTGAAGCCGCGCCGACCGCCAAAATAGGCAGGTGCGTCTTCTGGGCGAGATAAACTATTCCCGCGTGCGCCTTATAAAGCGGCCCGCGAGGACCGTCAGGCGTTATTGCAGGGCAATAGCCCGCTTCGGTAATATCCATAAGCCCGCGCAAAGCGGAATATCCGCCGCGCGTGGTTGAGCCGCGCATAGCCTTCATCTTAAATTTGGGCAGAGCGCGCGCAATAAATTCTCCGTCTTTACTCATACTGACAAGCACGCATATCTTGCCGTGCTTTCTGTAAGGATAAAGCATAAAAGACTGCTGGTTATGCCAAAAAGCGTAAATGGTTCTTTGTTTACCGCTCATATCCATGGCGGTTTTGCTTCCAGCAGAAATATATTTTGTAAAAAATCCCATAAAATGAACGTACCACGAAATCAAATTCGCAGCTATTATATATCTGAGCTGATGGCTTCTTTCTTTAATAATCTGGTACATTTCAACCTTTCTTTTTTTGCCACGGCATAACAAAAGCAACCGTCGCTTTGGGCAAAACCGCATTATCTTTAAAACTGACGTTTATTTTCTGCGCCTGAAGCCTTTCAAAAACCAGCGGCAAAACTTTTTTGGCCGCTTCGGGTTCCGCGCGCGGGGCTTCCCTCAAAAATTTGGGTTCCGGCACGTAGGCAAAAACCGGGGAAGATAAAATTTCGTAATTGCCAACGGTAAAATCGTCTTTCTGCGCGTCTTCTTTTATTAAATCCGAAACAAAAGTAACCGCCGTACGCATAAATTCGTACATTATTATATTTGCAACTGCCAAAGAGGCCGTGTTTTTTATTTCTGCAAGGCGGGCTTCAAATTTTGAACCGAGCGTTATGACACAAACGCTGAACATCTTGGGCTGCTTTAAGCCTGCGGCGGCGAACTCCATACATTCGCCTTCTATGAATTCGTAAACTACGCCGGGCTCAATATCGGAATGTAAGGAAGATATAAAAACTGCAAGTTCGCTTTCAACAGGGAACCCCGCCGCCGCTGTGTCTATATTGGCCAGCTTGATGCGGCGGAGTATCTCTTTTAAATGAATTGCAACTTTAAACTTCCTTATCTTTCTCATTAACCGTGTCTTTTTTTGTTTGCCTTTTTGGGGTTAACGTAGCCGGAAGGATTAGCTTCCGCGGGAACGGGTTCTGAGGGATTGACGTTATTCTTGTTCCACTGGTAAACAAGACCTGCCACCAATGCTATTGTGGAATAAACGCCTGAAGTGCAACCGACCAACATTGCTATTGAGAAGTTGCGCAAAACGTCTCCGCCGAAAATAACCAAAAGCACCGTTGCGGCCAAAACCGTGAACGAGGTGATTATTGTTCTGGAAAGCGTTTCGTTGATGCCCAGATTTAACTGTTCCTTAAGGCCGAGTTTGGGGTAAAGTTTCATATTTTCCCTTACTCTGTCAAAAGTAACGATTGTATCGTTAATGGAATAGCCCGCTATTGTAAGCAAAGCCGCCACGATTACAAGGTCAACTTCCATTCCGAACAAGGCAAAAACGCCGATTGTAAGGAACACATCATGGAACAAACCCAGCACACCCATCGTGCCCCAAATGATGTTTTGGAAGCGGAAACCTATATAAATAATCATTGCGCCCAAAGCGAGAACAAAAGCGAATATGGCTTTTTTGGCCATATCATTGCCGACCGCGGGGCCGACAAAGTCTTTTTGTTCCACGTCAAAAGCAACATTAGTACTCTTAAGCGCGGTTTCTATTTTAACGGCAACTTCGTTTACGTTGTCCTGGCGCCCTTTAACTTTGATGGAATAAGTATTCTTTCCGACAAAGCTTTGTATTTCCGCGCCGATACCCTGCTTGGCTAAAGCTTCTCTTATGGTTCCCGTAGTCACAGGAGCCTGAAAGTGGACCTGCAAGACGGTTCCGCCCGTAAAGTCTATGCCGTAGTTAATTCCTTTAAAAATAACCGCGCCAAGACTTGTGAGCATCAAGACGCCCGTCAACAGAAAGAACCACTTTCTTATGCCTATAAAATCTATATGCGTTTCAGGCATTAGTTTAAAATACTTCATATGCTGATCTCCTTCGGGTTTGCCGTAAGTAAAAGTTCGTAAATCGCCCTGGTTACAAACACTGCCGTAAATACGCCTACCAGAAGACCTAACGTAAGGGTTACGGCAAAACCTTTTACCGAGCCCGAACCGAACTGGAACAAAAGCAACGAGGCAATCCATGTGGTGATGTTAGAGTCAAATATTGCAGCCCATGCCTTTTCGTATCCTTCTCTTATTGCAACGGCAAGAGGCTGGCCTTTGGCATATTCTTCTCTCATACGCTCAAGAATCAGCACGTTGGCGTCAACGGCCATTGCAAGCGAAAGTATCATACCCGCAATGCCGGGAAGAGTCAACGTGGCCGAGAAATAAGACATAAGCGCCAAAAGGAGCACAAAGTTTAAACCAAGCGCAAAGCTTGAAATGACGCCCGAGAAGCGGTAGTAAATACACATAAATACCACAATCAGCAGGAAACCGTATAAAGAAGCGTTGATACCGCTTCTGATAGAGTCTTCGCCGAGGCCGGGGCCTATGCTGCGCTTTTCAATAATTTTAACGGGGGCGGGAAGCGCGCCTGCTCTGAGCACGATTGAAAGCTGTCTTGCTTCTTCCATCGTGAACTGGCCGGTTATGCGTCCGTCTTTTGCAATCCTGCTCTGAATTGTCGGAGCGGACTGAACGGTGTTATCAAGCACTATGGCAAGCTGCTTGCCTATGTTGCTGCCCGTTAAAGTACCGAACTTTTTGCTGCCTTCGCCGCTGAGCTGGAAGGTAACTTCGGGGTATCCGTAGTCGCCTGAAGGGGAAACGCGTGCGTCTTCCAGGTCCGCGCCGGTTACGGGTGCGGAATCGGACAGAGCCATAATGTAGCCCTGTTTATCCTTCATTATTCTGATGCCCTGAGGTTGAAATTTTGCGGCTTCTTCCGTAAGCGTGCCGTCGGGATTAAACGGATTTGTAATCTCGTTTATTTTATTGACGGCCGCCTGAGCTTCGGGAGTATCCTGAACTATTCTGAACTCCAGCATGGCGGTTTTGCCTATTAAAGCTTCCGCCTGCTCGGGATTTGCAATACCGGGCAGCTGGACCGAAATCCATTTTTCACCCTGGCGGGTTATTGGAATTTCCCCTACGCCGTACTGGTCAATTCTGTTGCGGATAATTTCTATCGCGCGCTGCATTGCGTCCGTTACGGTTATTTTCTGGGGAAGTTTGGAAATGTCCAATTCCAAAAGAAGAGAGGAACCGCCTCTGAGATCCAGACCCAGGTTAATAATTCTTTTGGGTCTTTCGCCCGAAGCTTCCATCTTTTCTCTGTCGGCCGAGCTCTTGGTGTACCAGTCGTAAGAAGGATACAGCAAAGCCAGCGCGCCGAAGAATACCACAAGTATTAAACTCCACTTGAATGCCAGCTTGTTCATTTTTTAGTCAGCTCCGTTTTGGCAGGCTGCTCTTTTAACACGGTAACGATACCGCTGGGCAAAACAGAAAGTTTTACCGTTTCGGATATTTTGACTTCAACAATTTCTCCGCTGAAACCCGATACCGTTCCAAGCACTCCGCCTAATAAAACAACTTTGTCGCCTTTTACTAAACTTTTAATCAATTTCTTTTGTTCATTTTCATGTTTTTTCTGGCTTCTGCTTGTCAGCCACATAAAGACAACCAGAAAAACTATCATTATGATAAAAAGACCGTTTATTCCCGCGCCCGATGAGGCCGCGGCAGTAGTTGTAGAACCCATTATTCCTCCTGTAAAAACTCAGTTATATTTTTAATTTTAGCATATAAAAACGCGCGTTGACAAAGTTATCCGTTTTTACGCGTTTTCAGACGCTTTAAAGCTGCTTGTAACTCTCTATTGTTTGAGCCAGACGCTTAATGCCTTCGTCAATCTGTTGGAATGAGGCAAAAGAGAAGTTAAGCCTCATCGTATTTTTGCCGCTGTCGTCGTGAAAAAACGCCGAACCGATGACATAGGCAACTTTATGCTCTACGGCAGCAGGGAACATCTTTACCGTATCTATATTTTGCGGCAGCACAACCCACAGAAACAAACCGCCCTGCGGACGCGTCCACTTAACGCCTTTTGGCATATATGCGTCAAGAGCTTTAAGCATTGCGTCGCGTTTGCGTCTGTACAAATCAACAATCTGGTCAACGTGCGGCTGAAGCTTGCCCGTTTTGATAAATTCTGCCGTCGTCTGCTGGCAAATAGGAGCGGTGCACAAATCCATTGATTGCTTGAGAATGCAGAACTTTCTGATTAAATCTTTATTGGCTATAACGTAGCCGAGTCTGAACCCTGGGGCAAAAGTTTTTGAGAACGTAAACATCGTTATAACGTTACCCTGGCCTTTGTCCAAAGCGTAAAAAGTGGTTTGGTGTTCGCCTTCAAAGCGGATTTTGCGGTAAGGCGAATCTTCCAAAATAATCGTTCCGTATTTTTTGACGATTTCAAGAATTTCAAGACGTCTTGCAACGGGGATTGTAACGCCCGTCGGGTTCTGGAAATCGGGGACGATATAAACGAATTTGCAAACTCTGCCCGCGGCTTTAAGTTTTGCAAGTTCCTTTTCAAGAGATTGCGGTATTATGCCGTCGTCATCGCTGTCAACTCCGTTGGTATGGGCGGCATAAGACTGAAAAGCCTGCAAAGCGCCCAAATAGGTCGGATTGCTTACGATAATATCATCGCCTTCGTTTATAAAAGCTTTGCTTACAAGGTCCAAAGCCTGCTGAGAGGCTGACGTTACGATAAGCTGGTCCATATCAACGTCAATATTTTCGTCTTTTTTGATAAGTTTTATAAGTTCTTTTCTGAAATCGGGGTCGCCTTCTGTCTGTCCGTACTGCAAAACGACGTCCTTATTTTTCAAAGTTATATCGCTCATAATTTTGGCAATATCTTCGGCAGGGAAAAGGGACGGATCAGGCATACCTCCCGCAAAAGATATCATACCTGGTACGCTGATGCATTTTAGAAGCTCTCTTATGACCGAAGCGGTTGCTCTGCCGCTGGTTCTTGAAAGCAGTTTTGAGAAATCTCTCATATATATAACTCCTTAACTTAGTTTTATTTAGTTTTTCTTATACTGATAAGCAGGCTAATATCTTTCGACGGCACGGAATGCGTCAGCGCGCCCATGGAAATGACATCAACACCGGTTTTACAATATTCTTCCAAATTGTTTTTGTTTATTCCGCCCGAAGCTTCGGTTATAACGTTTGCGCCTTTAAGCAGAATAATATTTTTTTTGATTTCAGCAGGCGTCATATTGTCAAACATAATAATATCCGCGCCGGCCTTTAAAGCCTCTTTAACTTCGACAGAGTTTTTGGTTTCCACCTCTATTTTGGGGGTATGGCCTATTTTGCTTTTTATAATATTTACGGCTTTTGTTATGCTTCCCGCAGCCGCTATGTGATTATCCTTTATCATAACGCTGTCGGCCAAAGACATTCTGTGGTTTCTTGCCCCGCCCGTTCTTACGGCATATTTATCAAACTTGCGCATACCGGGCAGAGATTTGCGCGTATCAGTAAGCATAACTCCGTATTTTTTTGTAATTTTTGAAAGCTGCGCGGCCGCAGATGCAATGCCGCTCATACGCTGCATAAAATTTAAAGCGGGTCTTTCCCCTTTCAATATACTTAAAGTGCTGCCTTCCGCTTTTGCAATTTTTGCACCTTTTTTTACGGACTCTCCTTCTTTGGCGAGCATCGTAAATTTTACTTTAGAATCAATATATTCAAAAACCTGCGCGGCAACCGGACCGCCGCAGACGGTCATATCTTCTTTTGCAACAAGGAAAGCAACACTTTTATCCTGAGAACTAAAAATATTATCCGAGGTTATATCGCCCAATCCCAAATCTTCTTCAACGGCCAATTTTACTATTTCGTCAATCATTTTTTGCTCCCGCCGTTCTGAACGATTTTAAACATATTGTTTATGGCGTTTAAAGCTTTTTTTGCGGTTTCTTCTTTTACCTGCACCTGAGGCGCGCGGGAAAGATTTTCCAACACGCCCAAAATATTTGAAAGAGTATTGCGCTTCATCTGTGCGCAGGCTTTGCCGTAAGGCAAAAATTTCTTGGACGGATTTTGATATTCCATACAATTTACTATGCCGTTTTCGCTGAAGACGGCAAAAGTATCGGCAGAACTTTCTTTGACGTATTTAAGCATGCCCGAAGTGCTGCCCACGTAATCGCAAAGTTCGCAGACATTGCTTACGCATTCGGGGTGGCAAATTATTTTTGCATCGGGATATTCGGCGCGGATATCCTGCACGTCCTGCACGGAATATTTATCGTGCACGCAGCAGGTGCCGCCGAAGGGAATTATCTGTTTGTCAATCCCTCTCTTTTTCATTTCGGCCTTAATGTTGCCCGCCATAAAAATATCTGGCAGGAAAACTATTTGTTTTTCCGGAAGGGAAGCAACAATATCAAAAACGTTTGAAGATGTAACGCAGACGTCGCACAGAGCCTTTACCTCCGCCGTACTGTTGATATAGCATACGAAAGCCGCGGCAGGGTATTGCTTTTTAAGATTTTCCACGTCCGAAGCGCAGGCGCTGTCGGCCAAAGAACAACCCGCGCGCAAAGCAGGAAGATAAACCGCCTTTTGAGGGTTAAGCATCTTTGCGGTCTGTGCCATAAAGTCCACGCCGCTGAAAATTATTATTTTTTGTGAAACTTTTGAAGCTTCAAGGCTTAAGGCATAAGAATCGCCTTTAAAATCGGCGACGCCGTAAACAATTTCCGGATAGCTGTAATAATGCGCAAGTATAACCGCGTCGGCATCTTTTTTGAGTTTGTTTATTTGGAAAGTAAGCGGGGCAATTTCGGAACAATAAACCATATCATACCTGCGGCCTGTTTTAAAATCCGTCATCTTACCCAGAAATTCAAACAGCCGCTCGGCTTCCAACTTTAAATCTTCTTTTCCCGCTGAAATCATGGCGTTATTGCTTCAAAGCCACCGGTTTTTTGGCAGGCTTTCCCCCGATTTTGGACTCGGGCTGGTTATTTTTAATCTGATCGGCATATGGGACATCGCTGTCATAATCATATTCCGGCGCGACAAGCAAATCAAATTCTTCGTCAACGATTTCAGGTTCTTTCGGCGCGGACTGCTGCGCTGCAGATTTCTTCTGTGCGGAAGAACATGCCCCTAATAATAATAAAGCCGATACTGCTATTAAAACACGTTTCATAAAAGAATCCTCCGGTTTGCGCCCTACAAATCTGTATACTTATATATTACATTAAAATAAAAGCGTTTTTGCAAAATATTTATATACGGTATTCCTATGTCCGGAAAAATAGGGTATAATCAAAATATGAAAAAAATTTCCTTATTATTAAGCTTTGCTTTTATCGCCTGCGGATGCGTAGGAATGACTTATACCGACGGCGACTCCGCAAAACCATGGATAAAGATTGTTTCTTCCAAGACAGATATGACAGGCAACGTTACCGACGTCTGCTACCGCTTTGATTTGCATTTTACCCCCGCAGAAGCCATAACCAGGCTTGACACCGACGGCGACTGTATAACCCAGTGCTGCTGGTACAGCCAACACAGAAGCGTAAAACTTAACTTTAACAACGGCTTTGCCGACGAATTGCAAAAGAATGCAATAGCAAAAAAATACGACCCCGATTCACTTACGATATTTGTAAAATATTCCCCTTTCTTAAACCTTATAAGCGGCAAGGCGGATAATAAATCCGTTATGGATTCCGACGGCACTATAACTTTGAAATATAACGAGGTTAAAGACCAGGAACATTACCTGACCATGGCAAAGGAAGAAGAAAAAGCAGAAAATTACGATAATGTAAAAGCACACGAAGGTTCTTATATGTATAAAAAGGACGTTCCTCCCGAAGAACTTGCCAAAACAAAATATGCCGAGGAACAAAAGCAAAAAGCCGAGGCGGCAGAAGCGGCAAAAGAAAAAATGCAGGAAATGCCTGCCGACGAACGCGAACAGCTTTTGCAGGAGAAACTCAAATACGAAAGGAAACAGGCCGTCCTTCTTTTAAAACGTTTTTACGGGCAGAAAATTGATTCCTATATTATGAGCATAGACAAAGCGCAAAGACGCAAAGGTCTTGTGCTTCTTGCAAACGACCGCAACTGGACCACGGTTAAAACCGGTTCGCCCGTATATAAAGTAACCTGCAAAGTTGACGGCAAATTGGGCAGCACACAATATAATATGAAAAGCTATCCGATAGACTGCGGCGTTTACGTTGTCAACCTTGATGACCAAACAGTCATTGCCAATGATAATATGGCAAGAAGCATTGTAAACGAAGAATATAAAGACTGAAAAAATAAATTTTTACCTGTTTTTCCCCCTGCCTAAAAGCAGAGGGTTTTTATTTGCGTTAAAAAAATTGGGAATATAACATTAAAAACTGTTAATGACATACTTAAAAATTTTGTCTGCGCTGCCTGTGCGCAAATAAACAAAATATTTTTTGCCGAATAATTTTTACCTTGCGCAGAAACCGAAGATAAAAAACACTACGCAATTTCATAAAAATAAAAAACCGCCCCGAAGGGCGGTTAAAATTTATGACTCACGAATAACGAGCGAAACAGAGTTTAATAAACAGTTCCCCAATCTCTGATTGTAAGAACGAATTCAACTCTTCTGTTGCACGCGCGCACGGCGGGAGAATCGCCTTTTACAAGCGGTTTCCTTTTGCCGAAGCCGTAAGTTTTAATTGAATCGGGCAAAACGCCTCTGCTTACCAGATAGCTTTTAATTGCGTTTGAACGCGCTTTTGAAAGCCAATCATTATATTCGTTGGAGCCGACCTCGTCGGTATGTCCTTCAATGATAAGTTTGAACTTATCGTTTGAAGTCATAATATCGGCAACTTTATTTAAAACTTCATAAGAGCTGGGGACAAGAACGATACTGTCAAATTCAAAATCAACACTGGGTATTTTTCTGCTTTCGCGCATCTCTGACACCGACTGGCGGCGCAGTGTATCTTCGTCCGCGCGCGCAGGGCATACCGCGCTTAAAGTGAACAAATCAGAAGGCCCCTTAGCATCTGCTTTTTTCCTTCTCTGCGGGCTGTAGCAGCCCAACAAACAAATTGAAAGGATAACGGACATAAACAAACCTGATTTCATACCAACCTCCGATAATTCACCAGATATTATATCAAAAGAGAACATTTTTAGCTTAATATTCAAGCATTTTAAAATGCTTTGCAAAGTTATTAACATTTGTTAACAAACCTGTTGATAACTCTGTTAAAAAGTTCCTTTACCAATAACAAAAGGACTTTTTTTGACGTTTTTTAATAACAGTTAAACATACTGATGCCGCAAAACCTGTTAATAACCCATAAAAACTGTTGATAACTGTAAAAATTCAGCTATACGGCAGGCAAAAAGCAAATAAAATTTAAGAGATATCACCGACGGCATAATATAAATTGTGCGGAAAATGGAGAGAGAAACAGCCTAATAGGACAAAAGACCCATAAATTGTGGATAACTCCGCAAAAAACCGCCTTTTAAAGCCGTTTTAAAGCCGTAAAAGGCGGTAAAAATCCTATTTTACAATGTCAAAAGACGCGGCAAAAGAATTGCCTGCCGCAAGCTTGCCGAAAATCGTTACAGTCCCTGTATCCGCACCCTGAATCGGGGTTAAAATTCCGTCTTCGGCGCTCCAGTTGAGAAGCGGCGGCGCAGTTCTTAACGCGGGCGGAACGTAATAAGCCTCGTACCCGCCGTCAAATTTAACATCAAGCCAAAGTTTGACGGACGTAAGCGCGGAAAGAGAAAGCTTATTATCTTCGGAATAAACTTTAATTTTCTTTATTTTTCTTCCGTCTTTATTAAGCAGATAAGATACATTGACATCTTTCCAAAAATTCTTCGGGCTTGTTTTCTGCGCAAATTTATAAGCAAAATGCCCTGGGAAAACCAAATGATTCTGTTCAAGCAAACCCTGAAGGCGAATCATATTTGTTCTTTCCCCCGCAGCCCATATTGTAACGTCTTCGGGCAAAGGTTTTTCAAGCGCGGGCATAGCCGTAGTTTCATACATAAGAAGCGCGGCATTCTTGAAATATTCCCCTTTTTTGGAAAGCATTTCAAGGCCTTTTATTGCCAGAGAACCTTCAAATGCGGCCGCTCTGTCTTCGGGGTAAGAAGAAACTTTATAGTTAAGTTCAAAATAAGGCAAAACTTCCAGCGCAAGGAAATTGCCCAACTGCTCGGGCGAAGGCTGGTGAAGCGGCATCAGAATGCTGACATAAATTGCTTTTGGGTTTGCCTTCTTCCAAAAATAATCTTCAATCTGGCTTTTGCTTAAAAGGTTTTCTCCCAAAATATAAACCGTTGGATATTTGACTATGCTTTTTTTGTATCCTTCGGGAAAGACTACGGCAATTTTAACATTGCCTTTTAAATATTGGGAAGGGAAAGAAGTTATCACTTCTTCGCCGTCGTGTTCAAAAATGCGCATTGCATTCTGAACGGTATTATGGCCTGCCGCCGCCTGGGCATAAAGCGCGGCGGAAGCGAAAACGAATAAAAATAAAATTAAAAATTTTTTCATATCAGCTATTTTAACAAATTAAACGGCAAAGTCCCAGAAATGATAGGCACAAAAATAACTTTACTTCTGGGTCCAAAGACCCTTTTGCCGCTCCTTAGTAAGATTATATATTATAGTGTATCAAAAACTTATACGGCGGTTAATACTGATTATTATGAAAGACATGAAAGGAACATTAAAATTCATTCTTGCTTTAGGCAGCGCAAAATTGGTTATGGTTGAAAAGGAAGGACAAAGCACATTTTACTCAAAAAACTTCCTCAACCCCTCAAACCGAAAGACTGACTTAAAAAGAATTGCATTTACATTGGCTTCAAGCCGATAAATAAAATACCCCGCAAAACGGGGTTTTTTATTGTCTCTTTTCAGAAACCTAAATGATATAATTATTGTTAATGAAAATAACAGTTATAATAACCGTTTTGCTTTCGGCAGTTTCTCTGGCGTTCGCGCAGGATTGTTTTTCTTCGCGCCAGCAACGCTATACTTACGAGCAGGGCCTTGCTTCAACCGTGGAGAATTACCGAATTACCTCCTGCCTGAAAAAAGAACTTGCAAAAAAAGATTATCAAAGTTTTTCTCAGGCTGTTTCTTCTTTAAGAAAATCAAACAACTTGAAAGGCGTCATACATTTGCTTATTGACGTTTTTGTAAATTCAAAAGACCCGCAGACTGTTTTTACCGCTGCGACTGCGCTTATTTCCGCGCCCGAAGAAAGCATAGCTTTCCAAAAAGATTTTATAAACGAACTTACATCGCCCGTGGCTCCGGATTACAAAAAAACTCTTGCCGCAGTTGTGCTGATAGCGGCCGAAGAAGCAAACGGCAGCTATACGGCATTTCTTGAGCCGGCGCTTAACGCCAAAGACAAAGCGCTTGAAGCTTACGCCTGCGGCGCATATTCGCTTTTGGTCCCGGGCACTTCAGAAAAATACCTTAACCCTATAATCAGGCTTTACGCTTTTGACAAAACTTTTGCGCAGAAAGCTTTTGCGTCAACGGGGCTTTCTCAGTCTGTTTTAAACGCAAGGCTTGTTGAAGATTATTATTCGCAGGAGCAGGCTCTGCGCCTTGCCGCAATAGAATGGATAGGCGATTCGGGCAACAAAAAACTTTTGGTTAAATTACTTTCCCCGCAGGTAAGCAAAACTAAAGAAGGGCCGACGCTTTCGGCCGCCGCAAACGCGCTGCTCAGAAATTATGCCGCGATAAGCGTAGATTTAAGAAAAGCTTTAAAGAAAGATCCTGCTTCGGAAAGCGCAACCGTCGCGGTGATGACCTACTCTTTTATGGGCAGCAGATCTTACGAAGTAATAACGCCTCTGCTTTCAAAAGGGTCCGACAACGAAATTTCAAATGCTTTGAGAATTATAACTTCAATCACGGGGATTTTGGACGAAGATCCGTCTTATTATCCTAACCCCGGGCTTGAGAAACAAAGACTTACCAAACTTATTGCGCCCGTTGCGCAGGCAGGCAAAAATGCCCAAAGCGCGGAAGTCAAATTGTATGCGCAGTCTGCGGCGAAAGAACTTTACAGATTTTTAAACGGACGCTGAGGGCTTGCTAAAAGCGCCCTATAATTTTGTATTATAGATAAAACATTTTAACAAGAGGTTATTTATGCCCAAATCCATGCCCAAAAGAGTATTGCTCAAACTGTCAGGAGAAGCCCTTGCACAGGAAGGAAGCCGCGGTATAAACCCGCCAGAGCTCCGCTCCATAGCCAAAGAAATAAAAGAAGCTTTAAAAACAAAATGCCAGCTGGCAATAGTTATAGGCGGCGGCAACATTTGGCGCGGCGTAAGGGACGGCGGCAGAATCATTGACAGAGTAAATTCCGACAATATGGGTATGTTGGCAACAATAATCAACGCCCTTGCTTTGCAATCCGCTCTTGAAGACATAGGTGTGCCCACCAGAGTTTTAACCTCAATTAACGTTTACGAACTTGCCGAACCTTTTATAAAAAGAAAAGCAATACGCCACCTTGAAAAAGGCCGCGTCGTAATTTTTGCGGGCGGAACGGGCAACCCGTTCTTTACCACGGACACGGCCGCAGCTCTCAGAGCTTCCGAAATTAAAGCCGACCTTGTTTTGAAAGCCACCCAGGTTGAAGGCGTTTACGACAGCGATCCCAAAAAGAATCCTGATGCAAAACTTATAAAGAAAATAACCTACGATGAAGCAATAAAAAAAGGCCTCCAGTTTATGGATACCGCGGCCCTTGCGCTTTGTCTTGAAAATAAATTCCCGCTTTGCGTATTTAACCTGCACAAGAAAGGCAATATAAAAATGGCCGTTTCCGGAGCGGGTGATAAAATAGGAACGGTAATTTATTAAGCGGAGAGACGGATTATGAACGAACTATTTGACCCTGCAAATTTTATATGGATAATACCCTTGTGCGCGTTCGGGGCATTCATAATCTGCATGACCTGCGTAGTGCTGAGAAAAGAAATCAAAAATTTCTTTAAAAAACTTTTCTTTCCCTACAGGAACCGCTACAGCATACCCGCGGGGATAATAACAAAAGATTCCCAGCCGAAATCTTCCGACGCGGCAAAAGAAACCGCAGTTCCTCTTCCTCTGCCGGAGCCTATTTTCACGCCTGAAGGCCCTGTAATGCCGGCCCAAAAAAAAGAAGAAAAATCTGTTGAAATAAAAACAGAACCGGGGCAGGAAGACAGAGAAGAACAACTAAAAAATGTACACGGCTTTGCCGATAAATTGCGCATATTTATGAAAGACTTCAACGCAATTATGTTCCCGCAGAGCGAGGGCTGTCTCAGCAGTAAAAAACCCGAAGAAAAGAAACAGGAAGACGTCAATGAAGGTCTTCCGCCTCAGCCTGAAATAAAACAAGAAATCAAGCAGGAAGAAAAACCCGAAGCCAAGCCCGAAGCGGAACACGAATTTAAAGCAGAACAGGCAATAAACGAAACCGAAGCCAAAATTAAAGCTTTGGCAATAGAAGAAAAGCAAAACGATAATGCCCAAAAAGAAGAAAAAAATATTATTACTAAAGAAAAAAGCTTAATTTTACCTAAAGAATCCGCCGCTTATGAAGTTGCGGAAACAAAACAAACCGCGCACACCGCGGCGGCAAAACAGCCCAAACTTAAGCCCGCAATCATTTTTATTCTTTTGGTTCTGTGCGGCGTAACCGTTTTTCTGGCGTCAAAGGTTAAAACCCTTGACGAAATACAGCAGCAGCAGAGTATTGAAATAAAGCAGCTTCAGGAAAAGCTTTTGGCGGGCAACGGAGTTTCGGCGCCCAAAAAAGTTATAATATATATACCTTTTGGAAATAAGGTAACAAAATAAAAAAGAGGTTAATTTTATGGAAGGCATCAGCGAGCTTTTAAACAAAACCAAAGCAAATATGGCGGAAGTATCCGAAAAGCTTAAAAAAGATTTGGGCACATTGAGAACCGGACGCGCAAACCCTCAAATGCTTGAAAACGTACGCGTTGAATATTACGGCGTACCCACCCCGCTCAAACAGATTGCGACAATAAACGTTTCAGACGCAAGAACATTGGAAATACAGACTTGGGACGTTTCCGCAATTAAAGAGGTTGAAAAAGCCCTTCAGCAAACAGATTTGGGCGCAACCCCGACCAACGACGGCAAAATTATCAGAATTTCTTTTCCGCCGATGACTGAAGACAGAAGAAAAACTTTGGTAAAAACCATTTCTAAAATGACCGAAGACTACAAAGTTACCGTCCGCAACGAAAGACGCGACGCCATTGAAAAGCTTAAAAAAGCGCAGAAAACCGGAGAAATAACCGAAGATGACTGCGAACGTTACGAAACGGACGTACAGAAAGCCACCGACGCGTCAATAGCTTTGATAGACAAAATCATAGCTGATAAAGAAAAAGAAGTTATGACTTTATAATAAGCATAATTTTAATACGCAAACCCCGCCCGTTTTTAAGGCGGGGTTTTATTTGTATAATTTATTTATGGCAAACAAAATCCCCCTTCACGTTGGAATAATCATGGACGGCAACGGACGTTGGGCCGCACTTAAAGGCCTGCCCCGCTCAAAAGGGCACGAAGAAGGCGCCCAATCCGTAAAATCCGTCGTTGAAGGCGCAAAAGAAGCAGGCGTAAAATACCTTACGCTTTACGCTTTTTCCTGCGAAAACTGGGGACGCCCCAAAGCCGAAGTTAATTTTTTGATGGACTTACTTAATAAAACGGTTGACGATTTCGGTTCTGAAGATAACAAAGACGTCAAATTTATTTTCAGCGGAAGAAGAACAAAACTTCCGCCTTACCTTTTAAAGAAGCTTGATAATGTCGTCTTGAAAACCGCAGGCAAAAAGAAACTAACGCTTAACCTTGCGCTCAATTACGGCGCGCGGCAGGAAATAACCGATTCGGTAAACAAAATCCTTTCATCGGGCAAAAAGAAAATAACCGAAAAAGATATAGAAGCAAACCTTTACAACAATCTGCCTGACCCTGACCTTATAATAAGGACATCTGGCGAAGAACGCCTTTCAAATTTTCTTTTGTGGCAATCCGCCTACAGCGAATTTTATTTTACGCAGACGCTCTGGCCAGATTTCAAGAAAGAGCAATTCAAGCAGGCGCTTGAAGATTACGCAAAACGCGAGCGCCGCTTCGGCCGCAGGTAAATTATTCAAAACAGCATACCGCACGCAAGCAACCCTTCGTATGCAGGGCTTACATAATTTTGCTAGAATGTTCCTATGTTACTTCCAAGAATAATAACGGCACTTGTGGGCATTCCCCTTGTTATTGCCGCAGTACATTTCGGCGGAATATTTTATATGTCTTTCGTAGCCGCCATCATCATACTTTGCGTATACGAGTATGGTTTAATTCTCTTAACGGCCAACAAACCCGTAAGCAGAACTTCGCTGATAATATTTTCAGTAGTGATGACATTTGCGGCTCTTCTGGGCAGGCTTCCCGCCACGGAAGGATACCCCAGTAACTTAAACAGCTTTTTTATTGCCCTGACGATTGCGGGCATTTTTTTTGTGGAAATTCTCACGCCGCGCCATTCAATAGAGCGCGTGGCAAACACATTTTTGGGAGTTTTCTTTATACCTTGGACTCTGGCACATTTGATAAATATCCGCATGATTGAACCTTACGGCGAATATTTCACTTATATGCTGTTCTTTACCGTGTGGACAACCGATATCGCAGCCTATTTTATAGGCACGGCTTTCGGCAAGCACCGCCTCAACGAAGAAGTCAGCCCCAAAAAGAGTTGGGAAGGCGCAATCGCTGGCGCGGCCGCGGGCATTGCCATGACGCTTATTTGCTGGGATTTATTTTTTCCCTGGCATATCACTTGGTTTTCCGCATTGGGCATAGGCTTAGTTATAACTGTACTCGGGCAAATTTCTGATTTGGCCGAATCGGTCATCAAAAGAGGCGCGGGCGTAAAAGATTCCTCGTCCCTTTTACCGGGGCACGGCGGAGTTCTGGACAGATTTGATTCTTACCTTCTTGCCGCACCCGTGCTTTATTACGTGATACTGTTTATATTATGAAACAGATTGCAGTTCTCGGTTCAACAGGTTCTATAGGCGTATCCTCCCTTGATGTCATAGCGTCTTTGGGCGAAGGATACTCCGTCATAGGCTTGTGCGCCAACAATAACACGGATTTGCTGCTTAAGCAGATAAAAGATTTTCACCCGCGCTACGCGGCCGTGTATAACGAAGAGAACTACAAAAAAATCAAAGATTCCGTTCCCCCTTTCACAAAACTCCTGCCCCCCGGGATAGATTCCCTTGTCTTTCTTGCAACTTTGCAGGAAGCCGATCTTATTATTGACGGCCTTGCCGGTTCCGTAGGTTTTATGCCGCTCAGCGCGGCCATAAAAGCGGGAAAAACAATAGCTTTGGCAAATAAAGAGCCAATAGTTATGGCGGGCAGAGCGCTTATGGACGAATGCAGACGCTGGAACGCCACCATAATACCTGTTGATTCCGAACCTTCGGCGGTTTTCCAGTCGCTTGAAAACGTGGACGAAAAATCGTATCACAAAGCCGAACCCGTAATAGAAAGAGTGCTTTTGACGGCGTCGGGCGGACCGTTTTTTAAATACGAAGGTTCTCTGGACGCTGTTACGCCGCAGCAGGCTTTGCATCACCCGCGTTGGAAAATGGGCAAAAAGATTACCGTTGATTCCGCAACTTTGATGAACAAAGGCTTTGAAACCATAGAAATAATGCACCTTTTTGAGCTGCCCCTGCACAAGATACAAATAGTAATACACCCGCAGTCAATAGTGCATTCGGCCGTTGAATATAAAGACGGCAGCATACTGGCAGAACTTTCAAACCCCGATATGCGCCTGCCGATACAATATGCAATAACTTATCCCGCAAGGCTGCCATCGCCCGCGAAAAGACTTTCAATAACAGAAATGTCAAAACTTGAATTTGCGGAACCGGATTTCAGCAAATTTCCGTGCCTCTCTCTTGCGCTTGAAGCCGCAAAAAAAGGCTTAAGCTATCCTGCCGTTCTCAACGGTGCGGACGAAGTTGCCGTAAACGCATTTTTGGAAGGCAGAATACTTTTTACGGATATATCAAAAATTGTTTCCGCCACGTTAAAACTCCATAAAGCGGAAAATAAACCCCTTACCCTTGGCGGCGCGGCTGAAGCCAATGCCTGGGCACGCCAAAAAGCTCTTGAATTGCTTATAACAAAGCAGTATAAAAAAGAAATCATTTAACCCGAAAACATAACCGTAATTGATATAATATAAATACTGTTATTAAATAAGGAGAAGCTATGCTTTCAACCGTTTTTTCAGCATTATGGACCAAAATTTTATGGCTTTTTAGTCCAGGCACATTACTTTCAATCGCAGGCATAGCTTTTGCTTTGGGCCTTGTAATTTTTATACACGAACTGGGCCATTTTATGGCTTGTCTGCTGCTCAAAATCAGAGTGGAAGAATTTTCCGTCGGTTTCGGCAAACTGTTAAGGAAATGGCAAAAAGGCGACACGCAGTATTCCCTGCGTGCAATACCTCTCGGCGGATACGTAAAACCTTCGGGTGAATTCTACGCCAGAGAAGCCGACACTTCCGACCCGCGTGATTTTGCATCAAAACCATGGTATTCCAGAGCGTTTATGGTTTTTTCGGGCGCTGGAATGAACTATGTTTTGGCTTTTGTTTTATTCTTCGGCGTCGTCCTGAGCGTCGGTTTGCCCGTTGAAGACCCCAAACTTATCCCGCCCGTGGCAGGCGAAATCGTTGACGGTTACCCCGCCGCACAAAGCGGACTTAAAGAAGGCGACAGAATTTTATCGGTAAACTCCGTCAAGATAAACAACTGGGAAGAATTGGTAAAAAATCTTTCCGCCGCGCAGAAAGAAGCAAAAATTGAATATTCACGCGGAACTCAAACTTTCAGCGCCACAATACCGCTTTCAAAAGATAAAAAAATCGGCCTTGTTCTTCAGCCCGTTTACGAAAAGGCAGGCCCTTTTACCGCCGTTAAAGTGGCGGCAAACCAATGCTATTACTGGACGGCAATTTCAATCAAAACTATAGCCGAAAAACTTTGGCACCGCCAGGCCCCCGATATGGCGGGACCTATAGGAATATTTGAAATAGTCGGCAAAGGCGTGCACAGCGGGCCTGAAGATTATTTCTTCCTCATCGGCTTAATTTCCGTCGCAATAGGTATGTTCAACCTTTTCCCTATTCCTATACTGGACGGCGGACACATACTTTTCTTTATCATAGAAGCCATACGCCGCAAAAGAGTAAAAGAAAAAACGCTTTACAGAGCAAGCACGGCAGGCGCAACATTTTTGGTGGCGCTGGTGCTTTATGCAACGTACAGCGATATTAACAGGATTTATGTCCGCAGCGCAAAACCGCACGCAAACATAGCGGCCGCGGCGGAACAGACGGCGGGAAAGGAAGCGTCAAAATGAAACTTGCAAGAGAAGTAAAAGTAGGCAAATTTATACTGGGCGGCAAAAACCCCGTGCGCGTTCAGGCAATGTGCAACACTGATACGCGCGACGCCGCGGCAACTTCGGCGCAAATTGCCGCGCTTGAAGCCGCCGGGTGCGAAATCAACCGCGTTGCGGTGCCCGATATGGAAGCCGCACTTGCGCTTGGCAAAATAAAAGCAAAAATGACAACGCCTCTTGTTGCCGATATACATTTTGATTATAAACTTGCGCTTGAAGCCGTAAAACAGGGCGTTGATAAAATAAGAATTAACCCCGGAAACATCGGCGACAAGAACAGAGTTAAAGAAGTTGTAAAAGCCTGCTCTGACGCGGGTATTGCAATAAGAATAGGCGTTAACGCGGGCTCAATAAAAGAACTTAAAAAATCCGAAGGCCGCCCCGACTGGTCCGACCAAAAATGGGCCGAAGTTATGGTCGGCGAAGCCATGGAAGAAGCAAATATCCTTGAGCAGCTTAATTTTAAACAATATCTTGTATCTTTAAAATCAGATAACCTTAACAGAACGGTTTTGGCCTGCGAAATGCTGGCGGAAAAAACCGATATCCCCCAGCACGTCGGCCTGACGGAAGCGGGAAGCTTTCTGGCGGGAACGGTAAAAAGTTCCATAGCTTTAAGCAGGCTTTTAAGCAAAGGCATAGGCGCAACTGTCAGGGTTTCTCTTACCGAAGACCCGCGTATGCAGGTGCGCGTGGCATATGAAATTTTGAAAGCGCTTAAACTTCGCAAATACGGACCGGAAATTATTTCCTGCCCGACCTGCGGAAGAACGCAGGTTGACATTGCGGGCACGGTAAAAGCATTGGAAGAAAAAATTTATTCCGATAAAGAATTGCTGAAGCTTTCCGAAGGCAAAAAGATTGCCGTCATGGGCTGCATAGTCAACGGCCCGGGCGAGGCGCGCGACGCCGACTTCGGCATAGCGGGCGGCAAAGGCGAAGGCCTGTGGTTTGAAAAAGGCGTCGTCAAATATAAGATTTCACAAAAAGACTGGATCAAAAAACTTACAGAGGAATTGAAAAAATAAGATTATGAAATTATCACAATATTATATACCGACATTAAAAGAGGCGCCGAAAGACGCAGATATAATTTCCGCAAAACTTATGTTCAGGGCAGGCTTAATCCGCAAAACAGCAAGCGGCATTTACGAATGGCTGCCGCTTGGTATGCGCGTTTTGAAAAAAATAGAGCAGATAATCCGCGAGGAACTTGACGCCGCAGGCTGCTGCGAAGTCTGGCTGCCCGTGGTTCAGCCGCAGGAACTCTGGCAGCAGAGCGGCCGTTGGACTTATTACGGCAAAGAATTGCTGCGCTTTAAAGACAGAAAAGACAGCGGCTTCTGCCTTGCCCCCACCGCCGAAGAAGTTATGACAAATTTGGTTACAAAGGATATAAATTCCTATAAGCAGCTGCCCGTGTGCCTTTATCAGTTCGGCACAAAATTCCGCGACGAAATCCGCCCGCGCTTCGGCGTGATGCGCGCAAGAGAATTTTATATGAAAGATGCCTATTCATTCCACGCGTCCGAAGAAAGCGCCAACGAATGGTATCAACGTATGTACGACGCTTATGTTAAAATTTTCGGAAGATGCGGCTTCAAATTCAAACCCGTTGAAGCGGACACGGGCTCAATCGGCGGGAACTTTTCGCACGAATTTATGGTTCTTGCGCAAGCCGGAGAAAACGAAATATCCGTCTGCCCGCACTGCGGCTACACCGCCAATACGGAAAAAACGGAAATCCTTGCCCCCGCGCAGGCCCAATATAAACCCGAAGATTTAAAACCGACTCAGGAAGTTTCCACCCCCGATGCGCGCACTATTGAAGAAGTTGCAAACTTTCTGAAACAACCCAAAAACAGTTTCATTAAAATGTTGGTTTACAACGCCGACGGCAAACCCGTCATAGCTTTAATGCGCGGCGACGATGAGCTGAACGAAATAAAATTCAAAAAAATTGTCGGCTGTGCGGAGCTTGAAATTGCCTCGCCCGAACTTTATATGCAGGTAACCGGTTCGGCTTTGGGCTTTGCGGGCCCCGTCGGGCTTAAAGAAAAGCACCCCGAAGTCAAATTGTTTGCCGATAACGCCGTAAAAACAATAGTCAACGGCATTGCGGGCGCAAATAAAAAAGACACTCACCTTTTAAACGTTACGCCAGAAAAAGATTTTAAGGCGGACGCTTACGCAGACCTTAAACTTGCGGGCAAAGGCGACCTGTGCCCCCGCTGCCAAACGGAATTTGAATTTATGCGCGGCATAGAAGTAGGCCACACATTTAAACTGGGCACAAAATATTCCGCCCCGATGGGCGCAAACTTTCTGGACGAAAACCAGAAGTCAAAGCCTATGATTATGGGCTGCTACGGCATAGGCGTAAGCCGCGTTTTGGCCGCCGCCATAGAGCAATCACACGACGACAACGGCATAATATGGCCTGCGCCGCTTTCACCTTTTGACGTGGAACTTATAGCGCTTGACACCGTGGGCGAAGTCAAAGAAAAAGCTGATGAACTTTATGCAGAACTCACAAAGAAAGGCTACAGCGTTCTATATGATGACAGGGACGAACGCCCTGGCATTAAATTTAAAGATGCGGACCTTATAGGCATACCGCACCGCCTTGTAATCGGCAGGAAATTACTGCCCGAAGGCAAACTGGAATACAAAGCCAGAACCGCCCAGAAGGCTGACTTCTGGCCGATAGCGGAACTTGAAAGCCGCCTTGCGGAAGTTATAAAGAAATAAGGTCGGAGGTTTTATGGAAAAGTGCCGCAAATATATGTCTTTTAAAGTGTTTTCCGTTTCGGCTTTGGTATTATTCTTTTTCTTTTACCTTATCACTGCGCGCGGAGCTGCGACGGAACAGACATTTCTTTTTCTGCCTGCAATTCAGCTTGCTTTAGGCGCGTTTTTGGCAGAGGGCAAAAAAGAGCAAGAAAGTTACGCAAAGAACCACCGCAAAAAAGTTTATATGGCGGTATGTTTCCTGTGGACCGTTGCTTTTATAGTAATAGCGGCAAGGGTATTCGGCGCGGTTTCTTCAATGCTGCCGACGCAGGGGCATCTTCCGCCCATGGATATTCTGCGCGCGTCGCTGCCGGTGCTGCTGCCGGTGCTGCTGCCGTCGCTTGCGGTATTCCTTCTGATAGCGATACATATGCTGGCCTCGGTATATTGGGTAAAAAACAGCCCCGATATTCCGAAAGAAAAAGAAGATCACCCGCGCCTTATAGAAGCGGCCTTTATACTCAAAATGCTTTCCGCGGCGCTGATATTTTCTTTTGCGGCAAATATAATAAAAGCGGGATATTTCGGGCTTTCTGCCGTTTTAGGCGGGCTGGCGGTGCTGATTCCCTCTTTGGCAATATTCTTTATAAAGGATAACGCCCCTACGGATAAACTGCAAATCATTTTAACGGCGGTTTTGTGCGCAATTTTTATAGCTTTTGCCTTTGTAAGCCAGGTTGCGCTGCTGTTCGGAGCAGTTTTGCTTTATATTCTTGTTCTGCAGACGATATTTGTAATAAAAAAGAGCAAAGAGAGCAAAATTTAAGCTTGACGCTGCTAAAATACTTTTATAGAATAAAGTATCTTCAATATCAGACAAAAGCGACTTGGCCACCAAGTCGCTTTTATTTTAGAGGTATTTATGATGAAAACCAAAAGCCAGATAGAAGAAAACGTAGCTTCGGCCTTAGTCGGCCAGGGATACGAACTTGTTGACCTTATAATTCAGAATCAGGGCTCAAAAAAGCTGCTGCAGTTCTTTGTTGACAAAGCAGCAGGCGGCCTGACGCTGAAAGACTGCGAAATTCTTACAGACAAGATAGATTCCGTCTTAACAATGGAAAGCCTTATAGACGGAGCTTATATCCTTGAAGTTTCTTCGCCCGGCATAAACAGAGTGCTCAAAAAACCCGAACACTTTAAGCGCTTCATCGGCGAACGCGCAAAAATCACCTTAAAACAGGCCGTTGAAAACAGGGCCAATTTTACGGGACTGATAGATTTGGCCGATGACGACAAAATAGTTTTGAAAGACGGAATGAATACCTTTACGTTCAAATACGAAGATATAAAAAAAGCTAACCTTGACCCGGTTACCGAATTTTAATTATCAGGAGAATAAATATGGAAAGCAAAGACTTATTATTAGCCCTTGAAAGTTTAGAAAGAGAAAAGAATATCAAAAGAGAAGACATTCTTAAAACCATTGAAGACGCCCTCGTTTCCGCATTAAGAAAACACTTGGGCAAAACCGCCGTCCTTTCCGCAAAAATAGACACGGAAAAGGGCTCAATACAGGCTTTTCAATCCCTGATGGTAGTTGAAGAAGTTACCAACCCGGAAATGGAAATTACCCTTGAAGAAGCAAAAAAAATAGACCCCGAAGCAACCGTAGGCAAAGATGTGGTAAACACTCTGGAGGTTGAAGATTTCTCCCGCATAGCCGCGCAGATTGCCAAACAGGTTCTTATCCAAAAAGTAAGAGGCATTGAAAGAGATAACCTTTACAAAGAATTCAAACCCAGAGAAGGCGAAGTCGTAACGGGCCTTGTACGCAGATTCTCGGACAGAGACATCATTGTTGACCTTGGCAAAACCGAAGCCATACTTCCTTATTGCGAACAGATTAAAAAGGAACGCTTTGTGCACGGCGGGCGCGTTAAAGCAATCATAACGAAAGTTCTTTCGCAGACCGAACTGACCGAAATTAAAGACGACCCGATTTTGAACCGCTATAAATCAGCCGCTTTCAAAATGGACAAAGGACAGAGAGGCCCTTACATCATACTGTCAAGAACTTCCCCCGAATTTTTAAAGGAACTTATGAAGGTTGAAATTCCCGAACTTTCCGACGGAATTATAGAAATAAAAGCAATCTTCAGAGACCCGGGCCTTAGGGCAAAAGTAGTCGTCAAAACAAACGATAATAAGATTGACCCGATAGGAACCTGCGTCGGCATGAGAGGCATCAGAATCAGAGCCGTAACCAATGAACTGGCAGGAGAAAAAATAGACCTCATCGGCTTCAGCGACGATTCCGTTACAAACATCGTAAACTCACTCTCGCCCGCAAAAGTTCTTTCAGTAAGAATAATCAACGAAGACGAAAAGAGAGCTTTGGTTATCGTCCCCGACGACCAGCTTGCCATTGCAATCGGCAAAGACTGGCAGAATATCAAGCTGGCTTCAAAAGTTTCCGGCTGGGAGCTTGAAGTAAAGAGCGAAAGCCAGAAAGCCCAGGAAGGCCTTGAAGCCGCACAAAATATACAGGATACACTTTCCAACGTTGAAGGCATCGGACCGAAAATTGCCGAAGTTTTGGTTAAAGCGGGTTTCAGTTCCATTGAGAAGCTTGCTTCTCTCACGCCCGAGCACCTTGCGACCCTTCAGGGCGTAGGCGAAAAGACGGCAGAAAAGATTATTGAAGGCGCCAAAAAATATTTGGCCGAAAAGCAGGAGGCAAAAGATGACAGTCAGGAAAACAACTAAAAAAGCAACTTCTCCTGCGACAGAAGAAGACAAAAAGAAAACTGCGGCAAAGAAAACTGCGGTCAAAAAATCAAATGTAACAAAAAAATCTACGGTTAAAAAAACAACAGTAAAAAAACCCGCAGTCAAAAAAGCCGCGCCCAAAAAATCAGCTGCGCCAGCAAAGCCGGCAGAACATAAAGCCGCGGAAGAGAAACACGAAGCGCCGAAAACTTTTGAGCATAAACCCGAAGCTGAAGTTAAACAGGCCGAAAAACCTGCTCCCGCTCCCGTAGTAAAACAGGAAGCAAAACCGCTGCCGCATACGGTTGAAGAGCACAAAGTTATCGCCCCCAAACCTCAGCAGGTTGTTGCGCCTAAGCCCCAGCAGGTTGCCGCGCCGAAACCGCAGCAATTTACGGCGCCTAAGCCTCAGCAAACTTTTACGCCCAAACCTCAAACATTTGAGCAAAAGCCCCAGCAGGCGGCCGCACAGCCTCAGCCTAAGCAGACGGTTCAGCAGCCTGTAAATCAGCCTGTTCAGAATCAGCCCGCGCAGGCGGCCAAACCCGCAGATACCGCGGCAAACGCAGCAGCAACGCCAGCGGCGCCCGCGCAGAAAGTCATCAAAATTTTAGGCCAGCCCACAATTAAGGAATTGGCCGAAAAGATGGACTTTAAGATTAACGATTTCATCAAGAAATTGATGGGCATGGGAATATTTGCCACCATTAACCAAAGACTTGACCACGATATGGTTCAGCTTGTGGCCAACGAATGCGGTTTTAAAGCGGAAATAACCCACGAATTCGCAGAAGATAAAATCCTCTCCGAAGAAGAAGCCGAAGATGATCCCAAAGCTTTAAAGCCCAGAGCCCCCGTCGTTACCATTATGGGACACGTGGACCACGGCAAGACAAGCCTTTTGGACGCGATAAGACATTCAAACGTCGTCGCGGGAGAATTCGGCGCAATCACCCAGCATATCGGCGCGTACAGAGTCAAAACTCCGCGCGGATATATTACTTTCCTTGATACCCCGGGCCACGAAGCCTTCACGGCTATGCGCGCGCGCGGAGCACAGGTAACCGATATTGTCATTCTGGTTGTTTCGGCCACCGACGGTATAATGCCGCAGACTATTGAAGCCATGAACCACGCCAAATCAGCGGGTGCGCCGATAATAGTCGCCATTAACAAGATAGACCTTCCGGGCGCAAACCCAGACAGAGTCAAGCAAGACCTTGCAAACCGCGGGCTTGTGCCTGAAGAATGGCAGGGAAATACAATTTACGTTGAAATTTCCGCAAAGAAGAGAATCAACATTGATAAGCTTCTTGAAATGATAGCTCTTCAGGCGGAAATGATGGAGTTGAAAGCTGACCCCGACAGAAAGGGTGTCGGTGTAATTCTTGAAAGCAAACGCGACAATAAACGCGGCGTAGTTGCCACGGTTCTGATACAAAAAGGAACTATGCGCGTCGGAGATCCGTTTATAGTAGGTACAAACTTCGGCAAAATACGCGCTCTGGTTGACGAGCACGGCAAAAGATTGCCCTCTGCGGGGCCTTCAATGCCGGCCGAAATTTTGGGCATCAGCGGAGAACCGCCTATAGTAGGCGACACTCTGTTTGTAACCGACAGCGAAAAGGAAGCCAAACGCATCGCCGAAAAACGCAAACTCGCGCACAAAGAAGAAAGTTTGGAACATCAGAAACACGTTTCCCTTACTAACTTAAAGAGCCAAATAGAAGGCAAAAAAGTTAAAGAATTGGAAATCATTCTGAAAGCTGACGTTCACGGCTCAATAGAAGCCATAAAGGACGCCTTGCAGCGCATTCCCAGCGATGAAGTTGAAGTGAAAATCATTCACTCGGGCGCGGGAAACGTAAACGAATCCGATATTCTTCTTGCTAAAGCAAGCAACGCCATAGTTATAGCTTTTAACGTTGACACGGACGCAAGCGTCGCCGAAGACGCCGAAAAAGAAGGCATTGAAATACGCAAATATAACATAATATTTGAACTTCTTGAGGATATTCAGGCGGCAATGGAAGGTTTGCTTGAACCCGATATTATAGAAGAAGTCGTCGGACGCGCAACCGTAAGACAGACTTTCAACTTAAGTTCGGGCTTCATCGCGGGCTCTTATGTTGACGAAGGCAAAATGATACGCGGATACGACGTCAAAATATCACGCGCAGGGCAAGAAGTTTACAAAGGCAAAGTATCGGGCCTCAAACGCTTCAAAGACGACGTCAAAGAAGTGGAAAAAGGTTACGAATGCGGCATTCTGATTGAAGGTTTCAGGGAAACAAAACCCGGAGACGTCTTGGAATGCACACAGAAGAAAACCGTTACAAGAAGAATCAAAAAAACGGCTTAATCCTCTGCCCGCTTAATTTAAAACCCGCAGTTTAAAAGCTGCGGGTTTTTTATTTGTTTTTATTTGTTAGGAAATTTTTATTTCTTAAGATTTTTAAGATACTGCCCGTGAAATCCTTTGCCCGTGCCGACCTTGCGGCCTATGGCTTTGATTTTCCCCTCAACGCAAAGACGGCAAACGCCCGGGGTTTCGCCCGCGCAGGCTTTGCCCGGGTAAAGCATATAAAGCTGCCTTGCTTCGCCTTCGGTAACGTTTGGCATAAAAACGTTTGCGCCGCTTTGCAGGGCAATCACGCGCCCGTTGGGACTTATTGTTTCCATAGCGGTTGTGGCGGGTATATTGATATCGGGCAAAAGAAGGCGCGTTACCGCCATCACCTTGACCGACATTTCAAAATTGCCTTTAAGACTGCACCCGCCAAGCGGAGTATCGGGATTGGGTATAAAAGGCCCTATGCCGCACATATCAACGGGTAAACTTTTGAAAAATAAAATATCCTGTGCAAGGTCTTCGGGCGTCTGCCCGGGAAGGCCGACAAGGCTGCCGCTGCCGACTTCATAACCCAGCGTTTTTAAATCCCGCAGGCATCTTATGCGGTTTTCAAAGCTCATACCCGGGTCAAGCTTTTCGTACAAAGCTTTATTTGTGGTTTCTATGCGCAGAAGATAACGCTCCGCGCCCGCTTCTTTATAAATTTTATATTCTTCAAAGGTTTTCTCGCCCAGGCTCAGGGTAACGGCAAGCCCCAGAGAGCTGATGCTTTTTATTATGCGCGCCATTTTGGCGGCGTCAAAAAAATCGTCCTCGCCCGATTGCAGCACAACAGTGCCGTAACCGTAACTTTTTGCATGTCCCGCAAGTGCAATAATTTCGTCTTCTGATAAACGGTAACGTTTTATTTTCTTATTTTCACGCCTGAGTCCGCAGTAGCAGCAGTTTTGTTTGCAGCAATTTGAAAATTCTATCAGTCCCCTCAAATGGATTTCGGGGCCCACATATTCTGCGCGTACGGCATCGGCGGCGGCAAAAAGGGCAGAAGTATCTTCAAGCTTCAAAAGAGCGGTAACCTCTTCTTTAGCCAGAGAGTGCGTTTTGAGCGCTTTATCAATAATCTGCCTTATTTTTTCCATATTTATATTTTAACTTATTATTATGTCAGTCCGCAGTAAGGCAAACACCCTCCCGCGCCCTGATTATAATTAGCACACTATTGCTTTATTTGCTAAAATTGGATATAATATTAAATATAAATTTGGCAGTAAATTTACTTTTAAGACCAAAAATTATATAAAAATCAGACAGAGTTTTAAAAGATTAAGGGGCGTAAAATGAATACAACAGAAGAAACAAAAGATAATTCAAGGAATTTTCCCCTCGTCCTACCGGCCATAGCCATAAGGGACGTGGTAATGTTCCCGGGAATGTCCCTGCCCATATCCGTGGACAGGCCAAAATCCGTACACTCCATAGAAATTGCCCTCAATAATATAGGCAAATACGTCATAGCCGTATCCCAAAAAGCGGCGGAAATAGAAGAGCCCAAAGAATCGGATATTTTTAAGTTCGGAGTGCTTTCCGAAATTACACAGTCTTTAAAGATGCCCGACGGCAGTATGAAAATCTTTTTGCAGGGCCTTTCCCGCGCAAAAATAAACAAACTGGAATTTAATCCCGTTGAAAAATGTTGGTTTGCACACGTGGACTACCCCAAAGATGACACGGTGGCCGACGCGGAGATCAAAGCGCTTATGCGCCAGACTCTGGACCAGTTTGAAGAATACGCAATGATAACAAAGCGTATCGCAATAGAAGGCGTTTCTTTCTTAAGACAGATAGAGGACCCTTCAAAACTTGCCGATACGATAGCTTCAAACATTATTGTACGCACCCAGGACAGGGAAGACATTCTTGAAACAGTCCCCGTCAAAGCGCGCCTTGAAAAACTTTTAAAGCTGCTTGCAAGCGAAGTGGAAATCATTTCTCTTGAAGAAAAGATTCATTCAAAGGTAAAAAACCAGATAGAAAAATCCCAGAAAGAATATTATCTTAACGAGCAGATGAAAGCAATTCAGAAAGAATTGCGCCAGAAAGACGATTTTCAAAAAGATTTGGACGATTTAAAAGCCAAAATCAAAAAGAACGGTCTTCCCAAGAACGCGGCGGAAACTGCCGAAAAAGAACTTGAAAGACTTTCAAAAATGGCTCCGTATTCGCCGGAATCAACAGTTTCAAGAACCTTCCTTGATTGGCTTGTAAATATGCCGTGGAATAAGTCAACAGAAGATGTTTTGGATATAGAAAAAGCCAAAACCGTCCTTGACGCCGAGCATTACGGCCTTGAAAAAATAAAAGAAAGAATTTTGGAATATCTTGCCGTAAGACAGCTGACAAAAAGCCTCAAAGGCCCCGTGCTTTGCTTTGTAGGGCCCCCGGGAACAGGCAAGACTTCAATAGCCAAATCAATCGCAAACGCAATGGGACGCAAATTTGTCAGAATGTCCCTGGGCGGAGTGCGCGACGAGTCAGAAATCCGCGGGCACAGACGCACATACATAGGTTCTATGCCGGGCCGCATAATACAGGGCATCAACAAAGTTAAAACAAATAACCCAGTATTCTTGCTGGACGAAATAGACAAAATGGGTTCGGATTGGCGCGGAGACCCCGCAGCCGCTCTGCTGGAACTTTTGGACCCTGAGCAGAACAAAGACTTCGTTGATCATTATCTTGACGTTCCTTTTGACGTTTCAAAGGTTATGTTTATAACTACGGCGAACTCTTTGGAATCAATACCCGTAACCCTGCGCGACAGATTGGAAATCATAGAATTTTCGGGTTATACTCATTACGAAAAACGCGCCATAGCTCAGCAATATCTTCTGCCCAGACAATTAAAAGAGCACGGGCTTACGCCCGAATTGGTCAAAGTGGAAATACCCGCAATGGACCTTATAATGCGCGAATACGTAAGAGAAGCGGGCGTGCGTAATTTTGAGCGCGAACTCGGCACCATATGCCGCAAAGCCGCAAAAAAATATATAGAAAAGCACAAATCCGTAACTGTTACCGCAAATAATCTGCACGAATATTTGGGCGTGCCCAGATATTCTGACTTTAAAGCGGAAGACAACGGGATAGGCATTTCAACGGGGCTGGCGTGGACTTCGGTGGGCGGCGAAACGCCTCCCATAGAAGCGGCCAAATTCCCCGGCACAGGAGCGCCGC
>Ga0183101_1001042_pt1 | contig 30437 bp, 24 predicted proteins | sample Biomet3_FD_127790 | JGI IMG/M metagenome (GOLD analysis project Ga0183101, IMG submission 127790) | Microbial communities from bioreactor (seeded with sewage sludge) at LBNL, California, USA - Biofuel metagenome 3 | ecosystem: Engineered > Bioreactor > Anaerobic > Unclassified ...
GGGTTTGAAGGCTTGCAAAATGCCGAGAGCAAACCCGGCAAATTAATGGGCCTATTTTCTACCCTTTTAACCAACCTTCCGACCAACGTCTCTTTGCTCATCCTCTCCTCCAGCCTCACCCTCTCAGCCCCTTACTTCGCTAAGGGCTCCTCTTGGAATAAGCTGTTCGAGTTTGTATACGAGTTAAAGGAATTCGATTATTTGGGGGTCTTGCCCTTCCGCCCCGAATTCTCCTTCAATGAGCGGATTCCCTTCTATAGCGTCTTCGGCGGACTCCCTTTTGCTAACCTCGCCCTCAACCCCTTCGCCTCCCTTGAGATCAATATCGAAAAGCTGTTTTTGTCCTCCGATGGTGCTCTCCGTTTTTACGCCGAACGTCTGGCCTTGTCCGAACTCCCCAATCACAGCAACGCCGATCGGATTCTTCGCTTACTTTCATTAGGGGATAAAAAGTACTCCGAACTTGAAGATGCCTTGTCGCTTCCTAATAACGGGAGCCTAGCTCGGATGCTTAAGCCTCTCCTAACGATGGGACTCGTCAGCAAGCTCTGCCCCGTCAATGCCTCCCAGGGTTCCGAAAAGGCCTTCTACACGTTAAACGACAACCTCTTAAGGTTTTATTACGCTTTCGTCTATGGTAACGCCAACGCCATCGCTAAAGTGGGGGAGAAGGCCTTCTATAAAGAAAAGATCCAACCGGATCTCAATGATTACCTCACCTCTGGCTTTACCCGAATCTGCCGCGATTACCTGAAGCGTAACTTAAAAGCCTTGGGGGCTTTGGATGCCGGATCTTATCTTTATGAAGACCCCAAGACCAAAGAAAGCAAGCTCTATCCTTTAGCCTTAAAAGATAAAGAAGGCTTTAGTTTATTTGGGGTCTATTACGCCCAGAAACCGATTGCCATTTCGACGCTCGATCCTGAAGAGGCGGCCTATCGCGCTTTAGGCAACTTAAAGCTTTCCCATTATGGGGCCTTTGCCTTCCATGGCTTTACGGGCAAGAAAGAGGGGACCATTCTCACCAGCGGAAATGATCTCTACCTTTAAAATAGATAAAATATTATCTATACCTTGATAAAATATTGAAAAATAGATAATATGTTATCCGTATGGAACCAGATGTTTTCAATGAATATTCGCTCGGTCCGACGCCCGAAAGCACGCGTTTAGGCATCCGGGACCGTTTGGTTAAACGCCGGAAGGAACTGGGCTGGTCTCAGCTCGAACTAAGCCGCCGAAGCGGGGTATCGTATGGCAGCCTAAAACGCTTTGAACGCCTCGGCGAGATTTCGCTTTCTTCGCTGATCGATCTTGCGGCCGTTTTGGATGATCTTGAAGATTTCTCCGCCTTATTCGCTGCCAAGAAATATCAGAGTTTGCAGGAGGCCCTCGATGCTCAAAAACATCAGCGATAAACTTCAGGTTTTTTATCACGATAAACCCGTCGGGACTTTGGTCGCTCTCGAGAACGGCCTCATCGGTTTTTCCTATGATCCTTCTTGGCTTGCCCACGGTTTTTCGATTTCGCCGTTTTCTTTGCCACTCACCTCCGAGTTCTTCGTTCCTCAGAAGAAGAACTTTGGCGGTCTTTTCGGCGTGTTCGCCGATTCCTTGCCGGATAGTTGGGGCAGTTATATCACCTCGGCTTATCTGGACAAAGAAGGCCTTGGTTCAGAGAAAGCCACCGTCCTAACGCGCTTAGCTTTGCTTAATGCGCGGGGCTTGGGGGCGCTAACGTATCGGCTCAGTCCTAAGGAAGACGAGCACGTTTTTTCGGCTTATGAGCAAGCGCGGCGAGACTGCGAGTTGCTTTACCAAAAACCCCAAGAGGCTCCGCTCGATGAACTCATGCGCCTAGGCGGCAGCAGCGGAGGGGCCCACCCGAAGATTCACATTAAACGCGAGGATGGCAACGACTGGATCGTGAAGTTCCCGGGGCCCGAAGAGAAAGCCACGTGCGGTTTGGGAGAATACGCCTATAACCTTGCCGCTAAGCGCGCCGGGGTTAACGTCAATGACTTTGATCTCGTCGGCGAGAAGAAACCCCGCTATTTTGCCAGTCGGCGTTTTGACCGGAAAGACGGTGAGCGGATCCATATGATTTCTTTAGGGGGCCTCTATGAAAAAGGATTAGAGGATGGGGTTCTCGATTACGGTCACCTTTTCTTGGCCGTCTTGAAGCTTGGCCGTGACCAAGAACAACTTTGGGAGGCCTTCCGCTTGCTTTGCTTCAATGTCTACGCCCATAACGATGACGATCATGCCAAAAATTTCGCGTTCCTCTATGACGAGAATCGCCAGGCTTATCGCCTAGCCCCTGCCTATGATCTCACCTATGTTGGTTTTGGAAAAAACCACCGTTTGACCGTCCATCATAATTTCTATCCTGAAGAGAGCGACATCTTAGCCTTAGCCAAGCAATTCGACCTTGATGAAACGAAGGCTAAAGCCATCAGTCAGGACATCAAAGCCGTCGTGACTCACGACTTAAGCCAATACTGGGAATAAAAAGATACTAGACTCGGAAAAAGAGCCGTTTTTGCCCTTGCGAAAAGTGCATTTTCATGGGAAATGCCCTTTCTGAGCGAATTGGCCTGTTTTAAAAAGAAAATGGCCTAAGCCGATGTGCCGTGTTGCATATTCGGGGGGAATATGCAGCGACCATGTTGCATTTTCGGGGGGAATATGCAACAAAGCACCTTGCTTTTGTCCCCCCGTTTTTTAATTGTTCGTCGTTATTTCCGCTAACATAACTCCTCAAAAAGAAGAAGAGAATCAAGAGCTGATCTTCTCTCTTTTCTAAGATAGTGGCAAATTAGGGAGGACATAAAAATTATGTCTAAAAATGAAGTCAAGCGAGTTGGTCCGAAAAACAGCAAAGGCAACCGGGTTTGCATCTATGGAGGTCTGGGGCTTTTGATTGGCGGCCTCATTCTCCTTGCCATCACCAAGGGGATTGCTGATGGCGATTCGGCGACATTATTCTTCGTCATCGGCGGCATCTTGGTGATCTTCGGCGTGGCCTTAGCCGTTGGCGGTGTTTTGGAGACGCGTCACTATCACCGGACGCATTGCAAACAATGCGGTCACTTGCTCGATGTCACGGATACGAATTACGAAGGCTCCGATGTCACTGGTGACAACAATACGGGAACGGCCAAGCGCAAAGAAGCGGTCAGCTTTGATTGCAAGTGCCCCAACTGCGGGCTCGAGACTTCCTTTACGGAGCATTTCACGACCGGCACCGTCGACAAGAATGGCAACGTCCATGAGCGTGATCTCGATACCTTGGTCAAACGTTTTTGGAAGTATAAAAAATGAAACTTGCCCAGTACCATCGACCCTCGGTTGAGGATCTGATTGTTCAGGGAAGCCTCGATAGCGATGAGGAGAAGCAGGGGCTTGATGCCGCTTACCAAGCCTTGGCTTCTCTTTTGCCTTTCCCTCAACAGAAAAATGATGATGTGTTCTTGGCCTCGCTAGACCGCTGGTGTTTTTTGGCCACCCCGGCGCATCTGCTCGATAAAGTCTTGGATTATCTTTGCAACCATTTCTCGGTCGCCCGCGGCTATCTTCAAGCCGAGTTCTTAGAAGAGTATCAGGGCGATGGACATGACGTGGGCTATTTTGAAGCCAACTCCGAACATGGCGGTCACCTCGTGGTCAAGAAAATCGAGCACGCGGATGGCTACATGTACGTGGCCGTTCTCATCCATGAATTTATGCATTTTCTCATGCATCATTACGAACTGGATCTAAGCGATTTTGATGAAGACCAAGAGGAAATCTTGACCGATCTCATGGCCATTTTCACAGGCTTTGGAAAAGTCATGGCCTTAGGCTACTTCCCCACCGAAGACCAAGAGCATCAGAATCTCTTTGGCTTTGGCGATTCTTCGATCGGTTATCTGAGTGTTGATGAGATTTCCTATATCGAAAAACGTTATGTCTTGGTGACGGACGCCCGCATCAAATAAACGTTAGAGGTGAGGCTCAAGGGCTGATACTCACGGGGAAATAAATCAGGCTCAACTGTTGAGCTTCATCTTTAAGGAGTGGCCTGCCGCCGATTTCTTGATTTTTGGCCAGGATAATCTGTGATTCTTTTAAGCGAAATTCGTCCTCCAAAGCCATCCGCGAAATCGGAAATCGCTCAGTAGCAAAATCCGCTACGCTCGTCTTTTATCCTATTAGCCATGAGCATCACCACAAAGAAAATCGTCTGTGAGCCTTCCGCTGAAGAAGCCCTCATCAATCACTACGCCAAGTTCGGCTATAGCCTCTCCCATCGGGATGAGGTCTATAACGTGAGCACCAGCATTTCTTCCTCTTTCGCCTACAGTTATTTCTACGACGAAGGCTATACCAAAATCTCCTCGTCGGAAGAGGTCGTCAACTACGTGAATCTTCTTTTTACCCGGGAAGCGGGGATTCCCCATGAAGCGGAAGTGGATGGCCTCTTCCAAGATTGCGAAGATCTCTATGCCGAGATCACGGAGGAGACCAAGCGCCAAAACACGATTGCTAAGGCCGCTCAGAACAACGCTTGGAAGAGTCAATCGCGTCCGACCATCATTTGGCTCGTGATCGCTTTGGTCTTTGGACCGATCCTTGGGATTGGCGGCTGCGCCGCGGCCGTGGCGGCCGATAACCCCGGGTTAATCGCGCTGGTCGTTATTGGAGGCCTTCTTTTCATTGCCGGCCTGATTTCTTTAATTCCGATCGCTTTTCATACCAGTTCAAAGCCAAGCCCGGTGTCGATTGGTAACGCCGTTCTTCGTAATCCCGATTTTGTCGCGCGTCTAAATCAAGCTAAGCAACTCATCCTCGAGAAGGAAGAAGCCGCCTCTAAACTCCTCGCTGCGCCCAAAGAGAAACCTGAGGTCGTCTTGCTCCCAGAACATCCTAAAAAGAGTAAGAAAACCTCCAAGGCTACGGAAGAGGACGTCATCGCTAAAAAGCTCAAACATCTGGAGGCTTTAAAAGCCCAAGGGCTCTTAAGCGAGGAAGAATATCAAAAGAAGCGGGAAGAGATTCTCGCTAGCTTCTAAATCACCCATTACGCTTTCGGATTCTTTAAGTCTTCTTTGAGGGCTTGGATAGCGGCTTGAACGCGGCTATCCGGATCGTTTTTATCGATGGCTAAGACATCCAAAGGATGGAGATAACCATCTGGCCGGGGCCAGTGGTTTACGGCTTACTGACAAAAATGTCACTGACAAATTTGTCAGTTCAATTAAAGAATCTGAAAAAAGATGGTCCATCGGAGAAAAACGTTAAATTGTTCGGGGGAACGAAACCGCCAAAAGGTAATTGCTCAAATTGCGCAACTCCTTAGGCTTATAAGATAAAAGACTGAGCCGCATCGGATGGACATCTTAATGGAAATAGTCCTAAGAGCAGCCCCGAGTCTTCGAGACTTTTTAAGACGGTATAAAGTGCCTCATTCTTTTCCATAATTCTTTAAAGCTTTTTCCAACCTTTTTTCCTCTTTTTCCGCTTCTTTCAAGTTGGCCAATACCCGTTTTCGCTCGGCGTAGTTTTTTCGGGCCTCTTGCTCTTGCAATGAACCTTCCAGGCCCAGATAACGGCTTTTGATATGACTGCCTTCTCGCCATTTCCGATAAGCAAAGCGTTTGCCGGAAACACTCAGGATTGAGATGTAGCCTTTTGGCAAAGATTCTAGGAGCGAGCGATAAGCGGCCACGTGGGATTTCGCCCGCTGCAATTCTTCTTGCATCACTTCGAAGAAAACACTCATGACTTTGACCTCGGAGCAATTATACTACAAATCTATAAAACAATTAAAATGTAGTATAGTTGGCCCGAAGCCTGATCGCACTTAAATGCTAGTAAGAAGGCTGGCGTTCATCATAGGGCTCCAACTTTGGCTTTGCTTAAGGGCCCTCATCGTTCTTATCCTTCTACCTTTAAATAGGGGGAGGCAAGGCAAAAAGGGCCAAGAATCGTCGGACCTAAAAAGTAAATTGCGCAATTTGAGCAATTTACTTTGAAGTTCCCCTTTCCTAGCGTCCTTATCGGAGGCAGTAGGGAGACTTGGCTTCATTCCCTTAGAATCTCTGATCGAAATAAGCCTCTCTTCCTGATGCCGCTTCCTTAAGAAGCCCTAAAAGCAAGAAAAAAGCGAGGACGGCCCTATCCGTTCTCGCTTTGACCTTGCCGTAAAGTTGCCTTTAAGCGACCAGGCTCGCTTATCATAGCATCCCTAAGGATCATAAAAAGACCTCTATTTGACCTTTTAACGGGAACAGCCTCGTCGTGGGGGTGTTCCAGGATTTCGGCGAAACGAAGATGAGGAAACATCGATACTTTTATGGTAGAAAAAATTCTACTAAGGCATATTCAGGTCGCAGGAGGCCCCACTTAGGCTTGCTGTCGCTCCTTCCTTACTCACATGTCGCGAACGAGTTCGGGGTATTTCGCCGCCTTTTTGATTTTGTCATGGAGCAGCCCTTCATCGAGGAATTCGATCTGATGGCTATAGACGTTCTTCCGAGTGAAGAAAGCGGGGTTATTGAGCCAAGCCTCCTCATTCGCGTCCTCGTCTTTATCAAAAGCAACTTGCTCGATGTAACGGATCACCCAAGTGAAGACGACCTCGCTCGCGAGATAGGGTCCCATCGGCCCATCGAGGTAAAAGAAAGCGTGGGCAGGTCCGGCGAGATATTTGAGCACGGGGCTCTTGTCCCAGTCGAGGCAAGCGGGAAAACTGAGGTCGATCTTTTTGTTGGGATCCTTTTTAGGAGTATCCACGGCATCGCCGCTAAGAAAGACCGAAACGATATTGAAGGCGTCGCGGTAATCGCCCTCCTCGTCCTCAAAGTCGTAAGAAGCTTTGAGATATTCATAGACATACTTGCACGGGAAAAGATTCAAACTCTTGTAGTCGCCATTGTTGTAGGCATCGATGGTGCAGGCGCTCACGCCATTGCTATTGAGGTAATCGACCATTTCTTGAGCGTGGCTAGCCGCTTCAGCAAAGCAAGCTTTGCCTTCCTCACTCAGATACCAATCGCTATCGCGGTCGCAGCAGTCCATCGGGTCTTGAACCGGCGCTGCTTTCGGCTTAAAGAATCGTGCAAAAAATCCCATGATCAGGTCCTCCTTACTTTAACGAGATCAGCGAAGCCGCCATATCGCCTCGAGCGATGATGCGGCCATAGAAATCGGTGGTGACGTCCTGGCTGACTTTGTAATAGCCTAGGATTTTGCCATAGAAATCTTTCACGGTCTTATTTCCTGCCGCATCGACTTCGATGAAACCGATGATGCGGCCACTAAAATCTCGAATCGTTAATTGCTGTGACATCAGATGTCCTCCAGAGACAAGGATAAAGAAAAGAGCGGGGGTTGACCCGCCCTTCGCTTCAAAGCACCATCATGGGGTTTTTAGGGTTTTATGGCAATGAAAGGCCTGGCCGAACTTTTGCTTCCAATCCTTCTCAACGTCCTGAGGCGTTTTGCCCGCTAAAGCCAGCGCCTTGGAAGGTGAGAGCAGCTGAATCACCTTGTCTTTTTCTCCAACGACATCCTCTTTGTTCCATAGATCATTCGCCACTCCAACGTCCCGAGTAAAAGCGCTGGTGAGAAAGATACGGACGATCTGGGGATTTTTCCAAGCCTTCTTCATATCATCGCGGGCAATTTTGCTGCCGTGTACGCCGTCCTTTTTGCTGGCGATTTGCTGATCGCTCGCGGAATCTTTCTTCTTAAAATAACAGGATTGATAGATATCGCAGAAGCCGATGCCATTGGCCTTAAGTTTCTCTTTCATGTCCTCTAGGGTTTTGGGGTCATTAGGGTGATCGGCTAAATAGGCTTGCTTGGCTGCCAAGGAGACATCTTGGTCGTTAGGTAGAACCTGATCGAGCAACTCCCATAAGCGGTTGGTTTTTGAGGTGTAAAAGAAACCCGCCTCTTGGCCTTTTGGCGAAGTGATCGTCCCCACGATTAGAAGGTGGCAACCGTTGAGATTGAAGGGTTTAAGGCAGGACCTCTTTTCCCAAGCCGTGTCGATGAAATTGGAATCGCGTTTTCCCATGGTTATTGTCCTTTCTTTGAGGGAGAGTCTAAGGATGTAAGATGCTGGACGCTTTGCTCGTTTCCTCGCCCCCCAATCCGGAGAATCATCGAGCCATCGCGCGGAAGTTCTTCGGCGCCTTTCTCCCCAAGAAGATAGAGGGAGTCGTATTGGCAGGGGAGGCTAAAGGCGATGATATTGGGAATCCGAAACAGATTATTTCCGAGAACCGTTCGATTGCAAAGCAAGGTGTTGACGATACTATAAATTTTAAGGCGGCGGGCTTCGCGTGTTAAGCCCTGAATCATTTGATGAGCTCTCGAAGAGCCGACTAGGCCCACGACGGAATCGAAGTTATCGAAGGCTAAGATCAAGGGAACGATCTCTTCGCGCTTGCCTTGTTGGCATAAGTCCCGTCGGCGGGAGAGCTCTTGGGGCAAGGTGTCGTTAAGAAACTTGAGGATGCTCTTAGAGTCGCCATAGATTTGTCCCCCATAGAGGTAGGGGTCTTTTTGATAGGCTCTAAAGGCCACGAGGCCTTCATCGACAATGGCCATTTGAAACGAGCTGGGTTTCAGGCGAGATTCCAATTCATCAAGGATGTGTTTGAGCAGCCGACTCTTGCCCGTTCCAGAGATGCCGTTCGTAAGAGTGAGGCCGCGCAGATCGATGTTTTGGGGGATCCCGTCGTCATAACCGATCTCGACATCGAAGGGACCTTTGGCATCGATGAATTCCACGAGTTGGTCACTCGTTAAGCCCACTTGGCCAATCCCAAGGATGTCGGAATAGAAGCAGCCATCCTCCTCCGGAGTTTCACGGTAATCTTGAATTTCCTTTTTAATGGCTTCATAAGTGGTCAGAATCGCTTGGTAGGCTTGCAAAATCGCGTCGGTCTTTTGAAAATCTCGGTGCCAATGGCAGTAATGATCATAACGTTCGCTCATCGTGGCTTCATCTCCGGAATAGCCGATTTGATCGCAGGCTTTTTTGAAGGCATCATAGTCCGATTCGTCGGACCAAAGCTTCGAAATTTCCTCATAGTGAGACAGGCGTTTTACGCTGAGGGCATTCTCGGCGACCGTAATTCGACCTTGGACTTCCTTAATGGCTTTGTCGACATAGGCTAAAGCTTTGGCTTTTCTCTCGGTGGTCAACATCTTTTTCCTCCTTTAAGGATTTTGATTGGTTTTTGGGAAAACCAACGTTAAAGAGTTTAAGGGTTGGCCATGAAATCAAAGCAATAGGTCATTCAAAACACAAAAGCGGTATTTTAAGCAGAATTAATGATGGAATAATTAAAGAATTACAAGCCTTGTTTTGAGGCGATAAGCGCGCCAAAACGTTTCAAGACTTCGGTGACTTCGGGATCTGAAAAATGAGCGATCGCGGTTTGAACCAAAGCTGAATCGATGCCGTAATAAGCTCCCCCGATCGATCCCGCCATGGCGGCGATGGTGTCGCGGTCGGGCCCGGCTAAGACGCCATGACGGAGGCAATCTTCAAAGGAAGAGGAAGCTAAGAAAGAAACGATGGCTAAGGGAACGGTATCTTCGGCGAGAGCGCTCGGTTGGCTCCTCATAGCTAAGCGGAAATAGCCTTGGCTGACGCAGGGATAAAAATGACAAGCCCGCTTGGCCAGCTCTTCTTTGTTCGCCCCCTGAAGAGCGAGATAGGTTAATAGGGCAATCGCCTGAGCGCCTTTGATGCCTTCGGGAGTGTTATGGGTGAGCTTCGCCGATGTCGCGGCTAAGTCTAAGACTTCCTCTTCGCTCCTAGCGATATAGGCGATAGGACTGACCCGCATCGCCGCCCCATTGCCCTTCGAGTCGCTCGGCTCGCCATTCAGGCTATCTCTCCAAAGCAAGAAGCGTTCCCCATAGCCCGCGTTCGGATAACGCTTGGCCCAGTAACGGTAAGGAGCGCTTAAGGCCTGAGTATGATTGCAAACCGGAGCTTTAAAAGCGTTCCAAACGATAAGGTCCATCGTGGCGATCGTCAGAATCGAGTCATCGGTCGGATGACTTTTTGGGCTCCATAACGGGAAAGGTTCTTCGGGACGGGGCGAGCATTCATAAGCGCTGCCGACCATATCGCCGATCAGGGCGCCATACCAACCATTTTCTCTCATGTGTTTTTGCCTCGCTTATCAGTATAAGGATGAAAGAAAAAAAGAGATAAAGTCTTCTTCAAGACCCTAAAACGGGGACTTAAAATGAATTTGTACCGAAAGTTTAGGCCACCTCTTTAGAAGATAACGTCATCGTAGCTTATGCGTTGGACCGTTATCTTAACAAGGCGAGCGAAGTAGGGGGTCAAAAGCGAGCGTTGGTAGAAGCCTAAGCTTTCTTAACCACCGACTGGGCTAATTTGGCGATCTTAACGCGATAGGCTAAGGAGAAAAACGAACTGCCATCGATGTCGCGCGGATCCCCAAAACGGTAATGCCCGACGAAATAGAGGCACCACATCATATAGGCGTGGTAATCCAGATGCAGCCGCACGCGGTACTCCACCTGGGGAGCTAGCGTTTTGCTCCCGGGTTTGATTACGCTTTTGTCGAGGAGTTCGACCGCCTCTCCGAATAAGGATCGGCTTAGCTGAAATGCCCATTCCGAGGTGATGATGAGGGTGTGACCCCTTAAGGAAGCTGGCCGAAAGATGCCTTCTTCGATGAAGTAGACGCTGCCTAAATACGTCGCTAAATCAAAATGCTTGCCACGAAGGCAATCCCCGAGAGGCAGGTCGCTCGCGGCATTGCCGCTTAAGGCGACGTTTTTAAGGTGATCGATCGCGGCGATATATAGCGCCGGCTTCTTGCCTTCAAAGGTTTTCACCAATCCCATTGCTCCGCCTAAAAGATAGAACCGGCCGTTTTTCATGAAGAGGAAGTAGGGGACCAAAGGGAGCCCTTTCTTCGCTTCCACCTTCTCGAGGGAAGCCGAAACGATTTCGTGATCGCAGACGATCTCTTGGCCTTGGCTAAACGCGGCGAGGATCGTCTGAAGATTATGGTAGTAAGGGGTCAAGGTATCAGTCATCTTGCTCCGGCGCTGCGGCTTAGGGAGATGGGAGAGAAGATGATTAAGCATGTCCGCGTCTTCGTTTTTTAAGTAAGGTCGTAAGGAGATCATCAAGTGGCCGGCGGCTTCGCTCGATAAGGTCATGAAGTAGGAAAGCAAGGTTGCTAACTCGCCTTGGGATAACGGACTTTTTTGGTTACCGAGTTGATAACCGAGTTTACCCCGTTGATGGAAATCGATGAGGGGATGCTCTCCGATCGACAGGGACTTCAAAACCCCGGCGGCATCGGTGATGGTCTTCTTCGCCATGACAACGCCGAAGACTCGCTCAACTTCGGAGGCTATTTTTTCGCGCGAGAGCGGTTGTAAGCGGCCTTCTTCTTGCAGGATTAAGTAGACGAGCAAGGCGCTAGGATGGCGCTTGCTTTCATTTAGCGGACTGATTTTATTGGTCATGGATTTCGCCTCCACGTTGAGCATGACATCTTTGCTAAGTATAAAAGCAGATGGGCTTTAAAGAAACCTTATTCGGGTCTTGAGGCCAAAGTATTCACAAAAATTACAGTTTTTAAAATGCATACAAGTGCATACAAGTACATACAAGAACTAACAAAATCCAAAAGTACATACAAGGACATATAAGGACGAACCAGTTTTGGCCAAAGACCATTACGCTTATGGACTTATCGGATTGGTAACAAGTTTGTTAGTAACAAGAATGTTACCTATCTTATAACCGGCTATTTTGTCAGCGTAATCCTCCGGCGCGTTAAGTCCAAAATAACAGCGATCTTTCTTGAACCTAAGCTCACAAGCCAGCTCAATAAGGCCGTGATCTTATGTCCGTTCCTTTAATGATCCATTTTTCCCTCTTGCTTTCGTTAACGAAGGGTCTATTATGGGGCTGTTGGCACCCGTTAAACTCGTAATAATATAAGTTAATAACTGTATAAGTTATAGTATTGTAAGATTTGTTAATTGGAGTGAAACCTTAACTCTATAAGGCGGCGTTTCCTTCCCTTTATAGTGTTGCCTATTCCTGAAATAATAAGTTCTCTCTATTTAATGTATAGTCCTCTTCCTTAAGTTATAAAATCTCGTTTCCACATCATCTTCTCCATCGCGTTTTACTCTATAACTTAACGGGTCCTTCATTGTAGGAATGTCCTGCTCGTTCATTCCTGAAGTTGTCTCTTCGCTTAACTCTATCAATTAAGAAGGTGATGTTTGAGCTCTTTTTAAATTTGACGTTTCTTGATGAGCTTAACCTCTCCATACCTCTCTTCTTTTATAACGGGTGGAGAGTGAGGTTGCTCTTCTACTTCTAGAAAGGAAAAAAACAAAACATGAATCTCTTTGAAAAGTCGGGTCTCCTCGCGACTGGAGTCGGCGGAACGATGCTTGCTTCTGGCTTCATCTCGTTAGCGATTCTTTACGCTCATAACTCTATGAATGAATCCTTAGTCAATCCCACCCCGATCGGTCAGCTCTATTTGGGCTTAGCCTATGGCGGCAGCGCGATTCTTTTGGTGGGGCTCTTGAGCGTGACGATTGGCTTAGTTATTGAAGCTAAGGCCAAGAAGAAAGGATCCCATGATTAAAGATCATAAGATCAATCGTTCGAGCTTAGGCGGGAGTGTTCTTCTCGCGGTGGCCATCCTTCATTTTCTGACGCACTTAGGACTCCTCATCGCGGCGATCATCGAGCACGTCCCTTGGGTAATCATTATCGCGAGTCTTAACCTCTTCTTTGCCCTGGGCTTAGGGGTCGCGGGCCGCTGCTTAGCCTTACGGGGATAAGGGCTGTTATTTTAAGTTAGGATTCTTAAGAAAAAACACGGCTTCATTCGTTAATTTCATCCTACGCGTTAGGGTACTCGCTTTCTCTTGGACCTTTAGGCCGCCTGCCCCGAGTGAGGCAGGGGATCCGCTTCTTCTAGGGGAATCCGAATATCGGGGATGGGGAAGGCGTTAAGTTCTTTTTCGTAGAGGACTTTCTTGTTCAGTAAGGCCTCAGCGATTTCTTGGAGTTCTTTTCGGTTCTGGTAGCAAACGCCATAGGCGAGATCGTGGGCTTCATCAAGGAGTCGGTTCACACTCTCTTCATAGGCCAGCATGCTCTCTTCGGAGAGGAGCTTTTTATCGAGCTGATTGCTATAGAATCCCGCCGGGGTTCCTTGACCGGTTAAGCCTTGGCTATTGACGGCGGTCCCAAGATAATCCCTCGCTCTAGTTAAGTCATCCGATCCGCCGTCGTAGCGGCGCCCTAATAAGACTTCTTGGGCGCAGAGACCCGCCAGCATCTCCGCCGCCCCGATAAGATAACCTTGGAGATCTTCATTTTGGCCGCGCTTCAGGCTGTAGCTACGGACATAACCTCGGGTTTTCTGGTTCACGCCGATCGCGGCTTTTAGGAGATGGAACTTCTCGGGATGGCCTAAGCCATAGAGAATGTGGCCGGCTTCATGAACCGCGATGGAACGTAAGGACTCCTCATTGAAGCGGAAGGGTGGTTGGCTTTCTCCTTCAACGACCTGTAGTCCCTTTTCCACATCGTCCTCGCTCAGCGCGGTTTCGCCCTTTAGCGTCGCCTCGAAGATCATGGCCTGAACGCAGTTAACGACTTCGGCGGTGTTGTGGCCACTTAGGGCATAGATCAGGTAACTCAGGCTAAAGTCGCAGGTGAGATTGCTTTGAGCCAGTTCGCCCTCAAGGATCTCTTTCCGGGTGGCTTCATCGGGGCTATGGAGGGCGATCAAACGGTCGAAGCGGCCGGGCCGCGTTAAGGCGCAGGGCAGCGACTCCTCATCGATCGCGCAGGCGATGACGAAGACGCCCTGGTGGCCTTTGATGCCATCGAGCTCGGAGAGGAGAGCCGCTAAGAAGGGATGGTTATCGTCGACCAAGGTATCGAGCTCATCGATGAAGACGAGAGATGGGGCATGGGCTCTCGCCTCATCAAAGAGGTCATGGAGGGCTTTGCATTCATTATGGTAATCGCCGCTATCTTGATAGATATAGTGGGGGATGGCGCACTGATCGAGCAGATACCGGGCGAAGGTAGTTTTGCCATTGCCAGGCGTCCCGGTGAAGAGGATGCCATGCGGGGCATGGAGGCCGACTTTAGAATAGATTTCAGGATGGCTAATGATGTCGACGTAGTGGTCGACTTGTTGTTTAATGTCGCTATAGCCGTAAACGACGGGTTGTTCACTCATAGGTGATGGGACCTTCTTTCTGTTCAATAACGGGAATAGATATGCCACACCGTCCTATGTATGTCAACTGGACGGACAAGACGAAAATGACCAAAGCATAGTCAAGAACAAGAAAAGCCGTTAAATGTAATAATTTCTCAAAAGCGTCCAATTGACAAGCAGTGATTGGTGGGTTAGGATAAAGCCATGAAATTCATTTTGGACCGTTTCGTGTCGTACTATAACAAGAAAGTCGAGGAGACGGATCCGTTCTATTTGGCGTTCCTCGATATCCTTAAGAACCCCGAACAGCTGCAGCTCTACCAACTCATCAATGATGTCTATATGATCCCGCCCGCGGACTTCTTCACGCGGAGCCACCCCGAGCTCTGCCTGCAGGCGGATCTCATGAATGACCCCGAAGAGAAACGGCTCATCGGGGCGTTATTCGGTTATCTCTTCAAGGTGATGCTCGGCTATAAGAAGAGCATCTCCAAACGGATGCTCTCTTTGGAGCAGCACCCGGATCCCCAAACCCACCGTTATAGCGACCCAAAAGATAGCCATGGTTATCCCGTCTATTTAGCGACGGCCTCCTATTTTGTTCATGAAGACCGTTAACGAGCTCATTGGGATCTTCTATGTCCTACCGCAAGGGAAGGTTGTTATCCATGCCGAAGCGGTGGACTCGTTATCTTCAGATCATGGCTTTAAGGATGTAAGCCTTGGCCATTATGAGTTCTTTGCCCAAGAGATTCTTCCTCAGCATCCTGGACTGCTAGAAGACTACGCCTATTACCCGAGAGGCCGGATCCTTTATCGGGAAGAGGATCAAACCTATATCGCCTATGCGGATAAATGCATCCGTAAAGATCAGGCTCTAAAAGAAGCGATCTAGGGTCTATTTCATCTATCGAAGTTGCTGTGGCGGGCGGATGAGCAATACCAATGCGCCGGCTGCAATAAACGTATTAAAGATGATGCGGAAACGATAGAATTGTTAAAGAATTCGTAAACGCTGTAATCCTCAGCAAAAGGAGGCTGCTAATGCCCTCATATACCGAAATTGAAACCATTCAGCAATTTGATGATAGCCCCGAATCTTTTCCTTATCGCCGAAAAGGAGTGAATCAGAAAGGGTACAGCAAAGACACAAAACGGCCGACGATTGAGGTGTTAGCAGAGCACATTCTTTCCAAACCAGTTGTTCTTTTTAACGATGAAATGCTCAAAGGCAAAAAGACTCGCGTCCTCAAAGATAAGTTTACGAACGGCCACGATGAACAAGCGCTGGATAAAGCCCTATCTAACTCGAGTAAAGACAGCGAAAAGATGATGGTGAGACAATGGGTTAAAGACTTAAAAGTTTTTCCTTCTTTAGGGAAGTGCTTTGAATATGAATTGAACTTAGTGGCAGGCCTAAAAACCAATATTGACTTGCTCACTTATCGCGAAGGGGTGATCTACTTAGTTGAGGTGAAGGGAAGCAAAAACCGGAAATCTAAAAGCAAGCCTGATGGTTTGCTTCGAGCGGTCTTAGAAATCGCCACCTATCAAGAAATGCTAAAGAAGCATCTTGGCACGTTTCAAGAACAAGTGGCGGTGGGCCCCATGGCAAAACGTGCTTTTGGAGAACAGGCCAAACTTGTCATTAACGATGTTCGCCTTGCGGTGCTTATTCCCAATTACGGGCCAGCCTTTGAAACGTGGCAAGCTTTAGGCAGCACCTCGGAGTACCCTCATCTCAAAGAACTGATCGCCAAGAAGAAAGTTGAGGTAATCATTTATGATCCCCAAGAAAATTGAAGAACAAGACTGGGAAAGAGTTATGACGGGGGTCGACTTTGGACCCCTCTATCGTTATTTGGAACAATCCCCCGAAACCAAAGATCTTGTTCAGTCCAACTGCCACCTCAGCTTTCATAAACGGAACAATAAAACAAATGAACCTGTTTTTGTTTTTAATAACATTTTGGCGCTTCCTTCCATTTTCAAAATGACCCCATCCGAAATTTCCTTGTGGAACATCGCCATTGAAGAAGAAGGGGATAAGCGAAAAATGTCGGCCGTTCATTCTTCGGCTTTATTGGCGTTTTTGTGCTTCTCAAGAGTCATGCGTTCTCCTTTGATCTTTAAAGGCTCGGATGGAATCGAGCGCGAGTATAGCGAAGTTCACCGCGAATGGCCGGATCATGCGATCAATTTTCGACAGCCATCTCGCCTTGATGTTTTTCTTGTTACTTCCGACAAAGAACACGCCTTGGCTATCGAATGCAAATTTGGCGAATATTTGGCCGATAAGGACAGGACCGACGATGACAGGAAAGATCCTTTAAAAACCTATATGGATAAAATGGGGCTTTCCCGGGACTACGAACAGATGAAAGCCCTGGCTTCCTCCAAAGGAGATTACTTAGAAATTGCTAAACAGATTTTCGCCCATGCCTTTGGTTTAAAATATTTCTATAGGAAACCTTGTGATGAACATTGGGCAGTTGATCCCAAGCGGGAACAAGAGTTCTCTCGTTTAAAGACAATCGATTATGCCGAAATCGTTTTTGATTTTGGCGAGATTTCCGCGGGTCGCCTGCACGACTTTTCTGTTTTGTATTCTCAAGCCGCAATCCTTCTAAATCGCTTGCAGTTAACTGCCGATTCTCGGAACGGTTCGAATCGTGTAGCCATCTCTTTTGAGCCCGAGTTATTAACCTATCAAAAAGTTTTTCAAGGTAAAAATAGCCAGTTTTTAAGTCGAGAAATAAAAGATTTCTACGGTTTATAAGGTTCCGAAGCTCTTTTTGCTTTGAAGAACGACAGAGATCAAGACTCCAACGTTTTGATTTGTTTTTGGCATCTCATCGGGGCTTAGCCACGTTTTTTAGAACAGCTCCCAAAACTTGACGTTCTTACGCGATAAAAAAAGGTCAAACCTTAGGACTATTGTTCATCAGTTTTGACCTCGACCCCGGCAAGATGCTGCAAGGCCCTCACTTCCATTAGGCGCTGGGCCACTGACATGCGCCATCCCCACGAGGGTGGCCTCGATGCCGGGGATATCTGGACGTCCGCTAAGGGATCGGGTCTACGCCGCTACTTTGATATCGACGACTTCGGATCCAACTATCAAGCGGCCAATGTCGAGCTGATCCGTCTCTACGATTGTCCCATCAAGGACATCCGGATCCCACCGACCGCCGAGCAACTAACCCACGCCGTCCTCGTGGAGAGCTGGGCCCACAAAGAAAAAGGGGCCAAGGCCCTCTTTCAGGGAGGACCGCCCCTTTTGTGCGGATTCTATCGCTGGCTGTCAGCGGGGAGATAGCGATCGCTAAGTGTGACGGGGTTATAAGGTGCCCGTGTCTACCTACCGTTGTCTGTCGGAGCCTCTGCGCGGTTTTCGAACAGCTTTTACGTGTCCACCGACACGGCTTAGATGGCATCCGATGGAGTGTACGGTTCCAGCGGGCTGGTCTTTGCATGAGCATTGTAGTCCCCAGGAGCGTCTTGCCAAATCCGCTTGCGCCTTTGGACCGGATCGTAATCCCAAAAAGTCCTGATGGTAAGAAAGCTTTTAGGGGTTTCGCGAAAACGCGAAAAGCCAAAGGATTAGGCTTTTAACGAGATCAAGCCGTCGGCGGAGCGCTGCAGCTTCGACGCTGGCCAAACCAAGGTTTTCTCGAGGCAAGTTTGAAAGTGATTCCGCGTCTTTTCTTTGAGAGCAGATAATCCAAAGAGCAAGCTGATTTGCTTTAAAAGATCATCAAAGCTCATCGCGCCTTGCAAGGCGATGATGTCCGTGGCCGCCGCGGCAAATTCCTGAAAAGGGATGTCCGTCGTCGCCCGATCGGAGCCCACGCGATATTTCGCGTAGGAAGCGGCTCGGTCTTGGGTAGGCCAATAATAGGTTTCGCCGTCATAGGTCTCGCGATAGAACTTGCGGAGGGCATTATCTATGCTCCAGGCGATGTTGTTACCGATGCGGCCGATCTTCATCGTCTGGCGGTAACGCTTTTCTAAGAGGGTGCGGGAAATCGGCCCTTCGTAGGTCACGATGTCCGGAGCGATGTTGCCATAGTTCCAAGGATTGGGATGATAGTACTCGTAGGCCACTTTGTGGGGGTATTTCTCCTCATCGGGGATGTCTTTCTTTTGGAAAAGCACGGCGAGATCTAGCGGGACATTCCCTGAAGTCGGCGTTGGAGTGCTCGGGGTTTCTTTTAAGGCGGAGAGAATCCGCTGAACGACGAGGTCAGGATGGTCGAAATATTCGACGGACCATACATGAAGGATCCGCCAATGCAAACGCTCCAGCATCGAGGGCTCAACCACGTTACGGTCTCGGCAGGTGGCGGCCTGACTATAGCAAGCGGAATCGCAGATGATCCCTAAGCGATACGAGGCAGGATTAGCGGGATCTTTGATGGCCAAGTCGATGCGGAAAGAGGACGAGCCGACGTTGGTATCGACCGCTAAACCCTTCCGAATCAGATCCTGAGCTAAGTAATCGGCGACCGATTTTTCCGGGGCATAGATCGTCCCGCTCGCGGAATTGGTCAACGTCGTCACGCCATATTTGGCATAACGCAAGAAGCTGCGCAAGAATTCCGCGCCTTCGTTCTTCGCCTGTTCGGCCCGGATATCTTCGGGCTGGGTCGAAGCGAAGACCATCATCTCTTCGCGGGCCCGGCTCACGGCGACGTTCAGGCGGCGTTCGCCCCGTTCCCGGGATAAAGGCCCGAAATTGAGCACCATGGTTTTCGTCTTGGGGTCAGGGCCGAAGCAAATGGAGAAAAGGATGACATCTCGCTCATCGCCCTGAACGTTTTCCAGGTTCTTGACGAAGATACTTTCTCCGCCGGGATTGCTCTCCAAATCGGTTTTGGAATAGACCTGTTTATCGAGGAGATCGAGGACCAGATCCTGCTGCTTCTCGTTGAAGGTGATGATGCCGATGCTCTTCTTTTTAAGTTCAGGATCGTGGAGGCGCCGTAAGACTTCGCTAACGATGGCACTCGCCTCTTCGCGGTTGATGCCTTTGCCTTTTTGATAGACCCCACCGACGTAGCGGAAACTGACTTTGCTGGTTTGGTTGGTGGGCGAAGGGAAGGTCAATAGGGAGTTATCGTAGAAGCGGTTATTGCTGAAAGCGATAAGGGATTCGTGGTTGCTGCGGTAGTGGCAGTTGAGGCGGATGCGGGGGAGATGCAACGCGATGCAATCGTCGAGGAAGCTTTCGAGGTCGTCATAGGCTAAAGCGTCGTTATCGTCATCCTCGTCTCCGAGATTGATCCCCGCGGCGAAGAAGTTCGTCGGCGGCATCTGCTGCTGGTCGCCCGCCACAATCAAACTGTGGCCGCGGGCTAACGGAGCGATGGCTTCGCTCGTTTGGATCTGCGAGGCCTCATCGAAGACGACGGCATCGAAATAATGCTTGCCAGGTTCGAGATATTGGCTGACGGCGAGAGGTGACATCAAGAAGCAAGGGCAGATCTGATGGATGAGCTCGCCAAATTCTTGGAAGATGCCGCGCAGGGTCTTACCGCGCCCGCCATTGGCGCAGAGATGGCGCAGCTGATAGATTTGGGTTGAGGAGGCGAAGTTAGTGCCGTTGCTTGGATAATGAGCGGTGACCCGCGCGGCCGTTTCAGCAATGGTGAGCGCATTGAATTTATCGATTTGCTGCTTGTAGAAAGCGATCTCTTGATCGGTGGTGACGGCCGAAAGATTGGCGAGCTTTTCTTCGCCTAAGCCCAAGGCCACGATTCGGTAGAAGAGGGCGGCCTTAAAGCAAGGTTCAAGTTCGTCTTCCTTCATCGAACCGGCCTGATAATCTTTTAGGAAATTCGCTGGGAGGAGTTTGGCTGCTTGATCGAAGGCTTGCAAGAAGGCGCTCCACTCGGCTAAGGCGCCGCTATGGGCGATCGCTTGGCGCAATGAAGCGTTATGGTGGCTTAAGTAATCGTCTTCATCGCGATCAAAGAAGAAATCGAAGGCGTAGCGTTGCTTCAATGAGGCGCTGAGGGCATCGAACGATTGCTTGGAAGAGAGGAAAGCGGAAACTTCGGGGGCAAAGAGCACGGCTGCTTGCGCGCCTAGGCTGCTAAAGAACGACCAGGTCGTCGCTAAAGTGGCATTGGCTTTTGGCGTCATTGCCATCACGCTTTGATGGAGGGCAAAGGTCGCGCTGGCCGCGGCTTGATCTTGCAAGATGGCTTCGACGGATTGCTCGGCTTCTTTAGGATAAACAAAGCGGATGAAAGCGTCGGCTGCGGCGAGGCTCGAGGTGAGCTCTTGGAAATGAACGAGCTGAGCGATCAAGCTATCCAAGGTTTTGCCCCGGACCGCTTTCTTCGTCACGGCAAAGGGCTTGAACTCCCTCAAGAGTTCCTGCTTGATCGAGAAGCGCTTAAAGATATTGGCGCCCCGAGCTTCGAGGTTACGCTTAGCCAAGGCTGGCCCATCGAGAGCGAAAGCGCCCGCCTGTAAGGACTGCTTTAATTCGTCGCGGGTCTTAGCGGTTTCTAAAGCGCGATTTAAGAAAGCCATGATGGCGGTTCGTTTAGCGAAGTATTCGTCATTGGCTAGATAAGGATAGGCGATCCGGTTATTTTGCCGTAAGGATAGCAAAGCGGCCTCGACGGCTTGGAGGTTGGCTTGGCTCTGGGCTAAGTCGGGCAGGTGGGCGCTAAAGAAAGAAGCGGCCGCATTTTGATAGGTCGTTAGCGCAGCCTGATAGGGGATAAGTTCTGATAACAAGGCATCGCGTCGCTCCATCGAATAGTTGCGATTTTGGAAAGGAATGAACGGATTGCGGCAGTAGGAGCCGATCGCTTGGCCATGGAGGGCCAAAGTCTTTAAAGCCTTGAGGACTTCCTCATAAGTCGCGGAGTTCATCTTGCGGGCATAAGCCTCATCCACGCTGGTCCGGCCTCCATAGGAGCTCACGGCGAGGTAACCGAGGATCGCGGAATAAATGGAGACGAAGAAACTCTTCGACTGGTGGAGGGAAGCCAAGGTGTGGTTAAGGGCATCGCGCTCCGCCTTCAGGGCCTCGGCTTCTTGCTGATAGGCTTCGGGGTTCTTCGTTTGGCCGAGATCGAGGGCTTGCTGCAGTTGGGTCAACACGTCTTTTTTATTGGCTTTGGCCGAAGAGATCTGCAGGCAGAATTTGCCTAAGCCCAAGCGGTCAAGCCGGGTTTTGACGACATCGAGGGCGACTTCCTTTTCCGCGACGAAAAGAACCGTTTTTTGATGGAACATGAAGTTGATGATCATGTTGGCGATGGTCTGCGACTTGCCCGTTCCAGGCGGCCCGTCCAAAACGAAGGATTCGCCCGCTTCGGAAGCGGCGATGGCTTGGATTTGGCTCGAATCGGCGCTCAGAGGAATGGCTAAGTCTTGGGGATTGAGCTTTAAGTCCAGCTCTTGCGGCAAGATCGGGTTGACGGGATCCTGCCATTCTTGGCGGCCCGCCGTCAACGAAGCCACGATCGGATTCTTTAGGAAGATATCGCGGTAATTCTTTAGGTCGCTCCACATGACGAAGTGAGCGAAGGAGAACATGGAGAGACAGACGAAATTGTCGAGGACGGCCCAGCCGTGCTTGCTGAAGATTTTGGAGCGGATGGTGTTATAGATTTTCTGAAGATCGATGACACTGTCTTTTTCGGCAAAGAGGTTATCGAACTCTGAGAAATCGAGGCCAAGGTTTTGTTTGAAATATTCGAAAACCGTGGTGTTGAACTGAATACCATCAAGGTCGAGTTCGAGCTGATAATAGGGGCCGCTACGGCGCCGTGGCAAATGAGCTGGGATCAACAAGATGGGGGAAGTGAACGACATCTTTCCCACCAAAGCGGCATTATCGTTATCGAACCAGCGGATGGCACCTACAGTCAGGAAGAGGGGGTTGCAGCCGCTCTCTTCGATTTCGGTATTCGCTTTGCGTGAGAGGGCGACGAGATTGCGGTCGGGGAGGCCATTAGCCGAAACCACATAGAAGGCATTTTGGCCGAGGGCTCGCTTCAGGTCTTCCGAATCGGTTTTATTGGACTCGAAAGCGACGAAACGGGAGTCGTGAACGGGTTCGCTGCTTTGGGGCCATAGCGCAAAGGTGCTTTGGCTTTGGAGTTTATCGTAAAGGGCGATCGCATCCGCGCATAAGATCTGGCAATTGCCGCCCCCTAAGTGCAGATTGATGAGGTTGTTCCGCATGTTGAGATCGAGCAGTTTCTCTTCCCAAACATCGAACTTGTTCTTTTGGCCGTGGCTATTATCTTCGATGATTCCTTGGCTCGTTTGGTCGATGGGCTCATTGACATAGTCGGCGCGATCGCCGCTATCGAAAGTCAGGGTGGTTTGGCCATTGATGTTATGAGGCGTCGGAATCGGACGGATGTTCTCTTGGCGGCAGCGGACGATGTCGAGCGCGTATAAGAAAGGATCAGCTTCTTGAAGTTCGTGATAGCCGTTCTCTTTGGACTGAGCGAAGTTGATGGCGCTTCCGGCCGCAGCATTCGTCGGGTCGAACAGGTAAAGGCGATTCCAGCCTTCCGAAGCGTAATTGAGGACCAAGGTCGAGTTATCGATGAGGCCGTTGGGGAAAGTTTCATCGGCGAGCCAGCAACCGCAGAAGGCGTGACCATCGATCACGATGATGAGCGGATGGAGGCCGACATTCTCCATGACGCTGGCCGCTAAAAGAGCAAAGTCAAGGCAGGTGGCGGTCTTTTCGCTCAAAACGGTGCGGGGCAAACGGATACGCTGAAAGGTTTTCTCAAAACTGGCGGGCGGATTGCTGTAATGAATGCCGGCGTTGGTGATCGCCAAATAGATGGCATCGAGTTCTTCGACGACCTTATTGGGGTCGCCATATTGGTAACCGGCGAAATCGGAGCGGTGGTACTTGGCTTCGAGCTGTTTGGCTGCTTGTTCCGCTAACTCGCGCACCAAATCATCGTTAGGGGTAACGAAGGAGACCAAGATCTCGTTGACCCGGTCCTCGCTGGCGGATTCTTCAATCGGAAGAATATCGATGTTTTGAGTGGAGGTCGCTAAGGTCTGCCCATCTTGGCTCATCAAGGTCACGCTCATGGTTCCGAGGATGGCCTCGCCTAAACCATAAAGATAGGCGGGATCGATCGCCATATGGAAAGTATCAACCGTGGTGGTTTTGCCATGCTCCAAGCAAGAAATGATCACATCATCGCAATGCAAGCAGTCGGGAAGAAAGTGGATGGATAAGCGGGCTTCATTAACATCTTCCGTGCCTTCGTTTTTGATGTCGATTTTCTTGAGAAAAGAAAAGCTATTCTGCCGATCGCAAGCGCTTTTGATCTTCTCGAGCTTTTCAGCTTGCCAGTTGACAAAGTTAATCGATTTCGAGGCTTTGACGGCTAAAGAGAAAGCGATATTCGGATGGCTTTGCCCGATGATTTTGCCATTGCTGTCGGTGAGGACGAAGGGTTCCATAAGGTCTTTTCAATTATAGGATTCCTCGGGTTTTATGAGAATAAGAAAATACTATATTTTCAAGTGTGAATTTGATTCATGGTGGGAAAAGCAACCAAAGTCTTACTGCAAGGGTTTTGGGAAGGACAGCAAATCGGCGATCTTCAGCGGATAATCTACTCTTTTTAATTAATTAATCGTGCTGCGAACGGCAAAAAGGCCTTGATCGTTAACCTTTTAAGTGATCCAATTAATACAATTGGGGCATAAAGATGGCACATTACAACGTTGATTCGAGAAGTTTGAAAGAATATATCGATGATGACTCTATCCGTCTTCCAAGGTTTCAAAGAGGAGATACGTGGGATAATCGCCATCGCTTTGAACTTGCTCTTTCAATCTTTAAAGGCTATCCGTTAGGATGCGTTATTCTTTGCCCTCAGGCCGTTAATGATGACATGGCGGTTAACTGGCTAATTGATGGCCGTCAACGGCGCACCACGATTACGGCGATTTCCACTGAACCCAATTTGCTATATGACTGGGCCCTGAGCTTGTTTAAAGGTACCAAATCCGATGCGTTGAAAAGCCAGGACGATTTTACACGGGCTTTCAACGCTTACGTTCGGGACTTCATCGATGAAGATGATCCAGCCGACAGCGATGATGTGACTGACGATGACGAGTCCGACGAAGCTGAAGGAAATCAGAATTCAAGCGGAGAGGCGATTGTCGACAGTACCGACTCCTCCGCGGTCGCGGACAAAACTGGTCACCTCGGTCTTTTACTGGATTTCTTACTTTTTTGTTACACTTATGGCTCGTTCGATTCAAAGAAATCAGAATCCTTGCGGAATGGTTTCCTGTCCTCGTTTGACTTTACAGATTCTTTGAGCTCGAGTGGAAACGAGAAAGTGGCAAAAGACCGGGCTCGTTACAAAGAGGGCGGATACGTGGTGAAGTTGATAAAAGATTACTTCGCCGAATGCAAAGCCGACTATCCGGACGAAGGCAGCGATGCTTGGAAAAATGTTGATCATTTTATCGACTTTGTCCAAACGCGTTATGGCTTTAGTACAACCGATCGTCAGACCATTAAAAATAATGCGCTGAGCAAATGGAATGAACGGCAAGTAAAAGCGATGCTAATGTACCGTCAAATTGACGATCTCCTCAAAAGCGCCAAAATCAGTTGTATCACCCCCGATCAAGTTGAACCCCAAGATCAACAGAAGATTTTTAGCTTGATTAATTCGAATGGCGTTCCTCTTAGCGCCGTTGAAGTCATGAGCGCAAAACCGGCTTGGAACAAAGAGGTTCATTTGAACAATCCCACCATCGAATTAGCTATTCAGAAGCTTTATACCGACAAAAAAATCAATGACAAAAGCATCTTGAGCACTTGCGTTCGCTGGGATATGCCCGCCTGTCTTTCTAATGAGGCGATTCTCCCCCATCTTAAATATTTTTTCCCAATAGCCTACTATCAAAAGGCGAAAAAGGGAAAAGACATCACCTTGGGATTCAAACTTTTGGCTGGAGCAATCACTGGTGGCATTAAAAAGACGGACATCGATAAGCTTAGTAACGACGAGAAAAATCTCAACGAAGCCACCTATCAGGACTTCATTCGGTCGTTCAACGAAATGCTGATTAAAATAGAAGGCATTTCCTACTTCAACGTACTCCGGTCCTGGAACATCAGTCTGTCCAGCTTTATCGGTGATGCCCCGACCTTGGATTTCTTACTGATCTGTTACCGTCTTTTTAAAGCCTATGGTGAGCCAAAATCTGGTACGCCTTTGGGCAACGTTTTCGACAAAAACGCTTTTATCGTTATCGACCGCCTTATCTATGAATATGCCCATTCGCAATGGCGCGGCAGTGGCGATAGTCGCGTTGGCCGTGACCTTCTTGAACAGCAGCCCAAACTCATCGCTCCCACTCATCCTTTGCTTGATGCCATTCCTGAGAGCCAATGGAAGATTTTAATCGAAGACATCATGAACAAAGGGATGATTGGCCCCTCTTTCATTTCTTTCCAAAGTATGCGGCCTTTAATTCTCCATTATTTTGGCATCAAGGGTAAGGTTTGCCAAATTACCAACGATTTTAGCTGTGACGTCGATCACATCATCCCAAAAGCTAAATTTAAATCCACCCCGATTGCGGATTACTGGCGTGATAACATCTTTAACTTAGCTTTATTCCCCAAGACTAAAAACATCCAGAAAAATGACATTGCGCCTTATTCTATTTCTGACCCCGCCATCAAACAGGCCATTGTAGAGTATGAGGAAATCAAAGAGGAAGACTTTAAAAGATATGTTGAAGGCGCAGATTACGTCAACATTCGGGCCGATCGCAAGCCTCTAATTTTGGCCGGCTTTACGACCGATCGGACGGCGTTACTCAATAAGATCATCTAAAAAAAGAGGAAAGCCAATTTGAGGAAGCACCTGCTCAAACAACCTACTCCTTTCTTGCCTCTTTCTTATCGGGAGAGTGAAGAGTACGCCGTCTATGTCGCGGCAAATCTTATTCAGGATAAACATTATCGTTTCGCCCAAAATTTTGTTACGGACTTTGGGAAGAGCTTTCCTAATGTGCCAATTAACTATCACCAGGTTAAGGAGTTCTTTGCTACCAACGCCATTGCTTCCTCCAGCCCTTTTACTTGTCTCTCCGAATCGTATTCCTCCATTTTAAAGTTGGCTCGTTCACTCGACTCGACCATAGATCATCCAACTGAAACTTGGTCAGTCTCATATGCCAAAGACCCCTTCTTCCACGTGATGAAGTATCAAGCCGACTTTCGGGATCCGGAATTTCGCAGGGTTTATCTTTTCACTCTTTTCTTAAAAACGCCAAGTGTCTATGGACCTTTTGCCGATAGATTAAAAGGTATCAGCTTCGAAGCTGAATCCTTTCCTCTCGACAAGTTGAGTAAGAACCCGGCCGTTCTCAAAAGCCTTCAAGCGGATGGCTTTTTTACGATTGGAGACTGTAAGAAAGCCGGAGCCTCTAAAGTGTTTGGCTATTTTCTCTGGGACATTGAAACGGTAATGACCCGGTTAGGCATTTATGGACAAAGCTCTGCCCAATACGTCATAAATCTGGCGGAAAAAATCTTTGCCAATCCTCGGGACATTAAAGATCCAAAAGTCGTCCTTGAGCGTTACGGCTATTGCCGTGGTCTCCAAGGGCTCACTTTGGTGGAAATCGGATCTCATTTCAACGTTACGCGGGAAAGAATTCGTCAAATTGTCGTAAAATTCGCTAAAAAGCATCGTCAAGATCTACAAATGCTAATTTCAGTTTTAGCCGAAGTCGTAATACCGAAAATGGGCGGAAAAGGTTATTTAACCTTGGAAGATATGACTTCTTTGTTTTCTGGTCAGCACAATAGTGAACTCTTGGCAATCGGGGTGGAAATTGCCGATGACGAAGCTCTGCGTTTTGATGAATCTGGTCGATTTCTTTATTGCCCAAGAACGATGAATCTCGATGCTATCGACACCGCGGTCCAAGAACGGCTTCATAACGTTAGCAAGCCTGAAGACCTTGACGGCTACGATCGCGTGGAGAAGGGCTTTTTTCTTAAAAACCATCATCTGGTTGAAGGCCGTTATGCGCTAAAAAGCGAAAATAGCAGCACGATCTATGGCCAAATTATCGATACCTTTTTTCCTGAAGGGTTTCGCTTAAGCAAAGATTTCCCAAGGTTTGCTGAAATTGCCCAAGATTATTTTGAAGCCGATTACGTGAATGGCTTGTCCGTTAGAGATGTTCAGATTCGTCTTGACCGCGGTAATTATTGTCTTATTGGCGCCGGCACTTACAAGAACCGAAATAATTGCGTTAAACTTCCTAACGAATTAGTTAATCGATTGGTCAATTACGTCGAGGAACGCCACTGTACCTTGACTTACCAAGAGATATTTAATTTGTTCCGTCAAGAATTAACCAATCTCGGAGTCAATAATTCTTACTATCTGAAGGGATTACTTGATCCTTACTTAGTCGATCACGGGCTGAAACCGGAACGTTGCTACGTCCGTCTTGATGCTCATTCCAATACTACGAGGTCACTAATTATGGAAACCGCGGCGGCCCAGACCGGTTATTTCACGGTTAACGATATTGCTCGGGCCGTCAAAGGGGTTGAACCCTATATGATTGGCCAAGCCCTTGCCGATATGCCCCAGATTCTTTTATGCTCGAGTTCTCGCTTCTTAGCTTATGAAAACGCCAATATCGATGCCTCGGTTAAAGTTGGACTCAAAGCCGCAGTGAATGAGAGCATGGCTCTTATTCCGGGGCAGATGATCAATGTTTGGATGCTACTCGAATACCTGAAAAATCAGCATCCAGAGATTCTACTATCTAACCCATCTTTTGCTGATGGTTCTTTGCTTTTCTCCGTTTTGCTTTATTGGTTTAACAACGACTTTGCTTTCGCTCGCCCCGTGATTGCACCAAAAGGTTCAACTCGTTTTTCTTCCATAACAATTTTGATGAACCAAATTGCGACGATGGACGAATTTAACAAAGACACTTTGGACGACGTTTGCCGCCGTTTTAATCTAGACATCGTCAATGCTTATGGCAATTTTGTGGAAGCCCTAAGTCCCACCTTTATTTGGGTTAGCCGCGATAAGGTCGTCCGCGCTAAGACTGGTCTCTTTCCCCCGGAGAAGCTTCAAGCATTGTCGCTTAAGATAAAAAGCTTACTTAATAAGACTGGAAAAATTGATACTAGCGAAGGTATTAATGATTCCTCTTGGCCACGATTTTCTTACCCTATGAACCCATTCTTACTTGCTAGCCTATTAAGGGCGTATTTTCCAAAAGACTTCAAAGTTACCGATACTGCCAATCGCTACGTTGAAAAAAACTTTATCATTGAATTGGCATAGCTTTGCTTGCCCTTACAAAAAAAGACAGATGCCCTTTAACGTTCTTTCTTAAAACTTAAATTAAATAGTGATGAAATCTAGCCTTTAGGCATCTTACAATTAGGAGGGAAACGTTAAAAACTCGTCCAAAATAGTGAAACGAAACTCGTGAAATATTGAGCCATACGAAATCCTGGAACACCAAGTTCGCAAACAGAGCCCTTCAAGATTCTTTACAGATATTTTTAGGCACAATTAAGCCTTTTAGGCTCGGCTCTGCGAAGTCCGTTTTTTTAGACCGCCCACAAAATTCTAACTTTTTAGAGGAAGTAGAAAAAGATTCCAAGAGTGAGCAATTGGAGGTTTTAATGTCCTTTATCGCTAAAACGATTAACATTAGCTTAACATGACGGTTTTCCAAATGGTCAAATACCATGGTCAAACTTACCCCGACCATATCCCTCTGAACTATGAAGAGGTTACGGGAACTTTTGATTCGATTGGGGCCACCTCAGCTTTGGGGATGTCGCTTCATACCGAATATAGTTTTGATTCCCGAGAGTTTTCAACCCCCTTGGTTACTCGGTTCCCCGAGATTATTGCGGCGAACAAACGCGGCATCCCTCAATTGTGGAAAAATTCGGCTTGGGCCAGCCAGTTTTCCGACTTTGTTTTCGCTTTGATTGGCGAAGGCCTCCCCCCAAAGATTATCGAAGTTCATCCACCCTTTAACGACTATACCGATCTTGATGGCTTCATCTCGTCGTATTCCGTTTTCGAAGCGAAGATCAAAGCCCGTTTCCCCGAGACTCAAATTTTGCTTGAAAACCGTTGCGGGTCTCGCTACGGCAAAAGCTTCCTCGTTTCCAAATTCGAAGATGTGGTGACGGTAAAACAGAAGATCGAAATGAATCGTTTGGCCCTGCGGCTGGCCTTTGATGTTCCTCAGATATTTACGGCTGAGGAGGCCGATGATTCAAAAGCCTATACCGCATTGCTCGAGCAAGCCTCCACCATTAAAGACTTCATCGAGGGCGTTCATCTTTGGGGCAAAAAAGAAACGAAAACCGGGCGGCGAGTTTCTCATTGCGGTGACCTTAATACTTACTTTAAAGATCCGGCAATAAAACAAGAATTCCTGGCTAACTTTGTTCGGTGCTTCAATGATGACAAAGTTCGAAAAATGGTATTGGAAGTCAATAGCGGAAATGATGACCTTCGTTCGATTCTTTCTGACTTAGAAGCTGCAGGGGTTCGTTTCGTCTAAAGGCAAAGCAGCGTCAGAGTCTTTCAAATAAGTGATTGTCTGAATAAAAAGAGTCTTTGAACTCCGTGGTCTCATTAATGGAGGGTCGGTCTTCAAAATTAAACCTAATCAGTACCCCTCAGCAAAGCTCTATAATCATTTGAAAGCAATATGGAAAACCAAAATCACCCCGGTTGGACACAAAAAGAAGGTCCGTTAGTCGATAACTCGGACTGCAATCTTTTCTCCGATATCAGCTTTTCGTTATTCTCGGGCAAGCATACGACGACCTATAAGTACGCCTTCCTGAAGTGCCTGCTTGATAACCTGTTCCTTGCCGACAGCGCTTTTAAAATCTCTTTTGCGGATCTGAACCATACCTTTGCTTCGATCTACTGGAACCTGATCGCGGTTCATCATTTGCCTCAGATGGCGAATAACAAGACCATGCGCGGCAGTGGGGTCGAAGTAGTGGTCTCTGACTTCATTTCTAAGCATCCGGAATCCGATGGGGTTGAGTTTGATTCCTTAGCGGACGCCTTCCAGCAAGAACTGGTGGAGGCTATTTCCAAGGTCTTT
>Ga0183101_1001047_pt1 | contig 30293 bp, 36 predicted proteins | sample Biomet3_FD_127790 | JGI IMG/M metagenome (GOLD analysis project Ga0183101, IMG submission 127790) | Microbial communities from bioreactor (seeded with sewage sludge) at LBNL, California, USA - Biofuel metagenome 3 | ecosystem: Engineered > Bioreactor > Anaerobic > Unclassified ...
TAAAAAAGTCGTTGACTATAGTCAATGAATATGTTATTATAAGAGTACGCCAAAGATAAACAAATATGGCAAATTAATCATTTGTTATATATTAATTTGAGGAGTGATTTAATGAAAATAACACTATCTGAATTAAGATTAAGAATTGACGATTTAAAGAAAGAATATAGTAATAAACTTTACACTTTGCAAGGTGGAGCTACTGTTTCTAAAGTAAAGGAATTAAACGGTAAAGAAGAAGTTATGTCTGCACCATTTGATTTTAAAACTGAATTAGAAGCATTAGATAAAACTTCTAAAGAAGTTGCTCGTTTAAGTGCTGTATTAGCTAAAGCAAATAGCAATACTGAAATTGACGAAGCTGACACATTGCAGACTGCTATCACTAAAACTGTAGAAAGAAGAAAGCTTTTAGATAAAGTTGAATACATCTTATCTGGTTCTAAAGAAAGAAAGGTAAGAAAATCTGACGGAGGTTTAGGTACTAATAATGCCTATTACGATGTTGTAGAGTTAAACTTTGATAAAGCTGAACTAACTGAGTTTAGAGATAAGATAAAGAGTGAGCTTAATGCTCTTGAAGTAAAAATTCAAGAAGCTAATAACTCTACTAAGGTTGAAGTGTAAGGGTTTATACCCTTCCCTTTCTCCAAATATAAATTAGATAATAGCAAGTAATTAGTGGGATTAAGTCGTTATGGTTAGGATTGATACTACATAATAAAAATACTACAGGTAGGTATTTAATTCAAATATTGGGGTTACTACTTACAATTTACGACTTACGCTTTACTTTATGATTTACGATTGACGATCTATATGTAACAATTCATTTTTGATGGTTTTAAAAGAACAAGTGAAAGATGAAATTCAGTTAATAAATTCTATTACGTTACATCAGTCATAAATTATGATTACTTAACTTCTGTTTGTTACTTGTTATTATGTGATTTATATGACTACTGCACTTCTTAGTGACAGTAGAAATATAATATGGGCTTGTAGCTCCAACTGGAAGAGCAATTCCCTTGCAAGGAAAAGGTTGCGGGTTCAAATCCCGCCTGGTCCACCATTTAAATTATTTAACATTGACATAGGCTCTGCATTGTGCCTGTTCGAGTCAGGACGATAGTTGACGGACTATCTATAAATTGGAAACCTCAATAGCAACCCTTAGACTTCGGGTTCAAATCCTGAGTAATTAGTTTATAAGATGATTGACGGATTATTCTTGAATTAATTACAAAGCTTGGTTGCGGTCTATGTGAGTGTTAAATAATAAATCACAAATCAATATTTTTATATTGACACTGGCTATATATTGAGAGCTGTTTCGATACAGCGATATAGAACAGGATGTTCTATTGAATAAGGTTATTCTCAGTAGTAGAAACCCATAGATACAGGTTCGATTCCTGTGGAAACATACGGTATATGGTCTGTGTGAGTATAAAAATACTTATGCTCTTTGAAAACAAAATCAAGTGGCTTGACACTGATAGTATCCTGTGAGGGATATAAAGATAGAAAAGACAAACTATCGCCAGTCAATAGATTGGTCAATTCAAGCACAACCAACTTTCCTTTGTTTTCGTCTGAGTAAGGCGGAAATAGTTTCAGGAAATCAGGAGAAGAAAAGACTACCGAGGGCAACGCTGTAGGTTTTATGTGGAGATTTCATCAAAGCATAATTAATGTTCTGTTGACCGCAATCAACTATTCTCATGCAAAACTGGTGAAGGAACGAGAAAGAATTGGGGGAGTAAAAAGTTCGAGGCTGACTGCTAAGAGCGTTACTCAGTTTAGTAGCGTAAAATGTCCTACTGGGGCAAAGTAACCTAATAAACCGTTTGAGTACCTTGTCGGGGAAAGAATATGGAGGTGTGTGGTATTTTGTAGTTCAAAAGATTATGAAGCCACTGGGATAGCACATCTTCGGTCAAATAATATTAAACTTATATTGGATAAGTGTTAAGAATACAAATATCTAAAATGGATAAATGAATAATATAGACAAAGCGAAAGTCTATCCCCATACGTCATCGAAAATGGCTTAAACCTCTACCTATCATATAGCCTCGCCTATATGTGTGTAATAGAGGGCATGAGGAGTTCGCAAAACTCCAATTGTTTAACGGGAAACTGCATGGTGGGTCGAACCTTTAGTGTCAGGCATGATACACAGAATGGATAACGTTGAGTAGTGGCGTAGTAGAGAGGAAAAGCTACCTCTGTAAACAAAAAAGCAGTCATGGACAATACTATAGTTGCGAAGAAGCCGAAAGGTGGAGAACTATATGTGGATACGGAGAGAACAAAATAATGCTCCAAAAGGTGTCTGGTTTAAGGCTTAATCTCAGCCTAAACAAAGGGGTGTTTGTATAAGCAAACGACTTAGGGGTGCAATCCCCCTCCCCACTACATAATATAAATTTTAAATATGCTGATGTGGCTCAATTGGTAGAGTGTCTGACTTGTAATCAGAGGGTTGAGGGTTCAAGTCCCTCCGTCAGCTCCACTTATGATAAAAATATACCGAAGGAGAAGATTTCTAAATGATTAGCGACAACTTCCAAAAGGGAGAGTTAGCTTGCTTAAAAGTTGAGCAAATAGCTTTAGAAAAAGGATATATCGTATCTAAGCCAACAATAGAAGGCACTCGCTATGATAGAATTATTGATTGCAATAATCGTCTTTACAGAGTACAAATCAAATATGCAGGAACAAAACAAACTAATTCAGAAGGTTGTATTTGTATAGACCTTAGAAAGAAAACCAATAGTGGTAAAAAAATCAGTTCTTATAATAGAAATGAAGTTGATGTTGTCTTAGCATATATTCCTGAAATAGATAAGGTATGTTGGTTTGAGCCTGATTTATTTGAGGGAAAACAAACATTAACCATTAGATATGAACCTTCTAAAAATGGACAAGTAAAAAATATAATATTCGCTGAAAATTATATTTGGAATTAACTAACAATATGCTTTCTTAGCTCAGATGGTAGAGTAATTGATTTGTAATCAATGGGTCGTGAGTTCGAGCCTCACAGGAAGCTCCAGGAATTATTCAACCACATTCTCAGGTTTATTTATTTGAGAATGGAAATGGTAAATGTATGCAGTCAACTATGTAGGACATTGCATAGTAGTATAGAATAAGTGGTACTGTTCCACCGATACTACAAAAAATTCAATGCTTAGTAGGAACAACTAAGTAGTGTACGCTATCTACAAAAGAGTATCCTCATGGTGCTGATACTTGGGCGACAGATAAGGGAAAACTGAAAGAATGATTACATGGTATGTTCGATGGGATGGGAAGTGTCATTCCCTTACAGTAAATCCATGGTCATTCCAACCCGATAGCAAAAGACCTAAAAGGTAGCAATTTAGGTTTGATTAAATATAACTGATGAAGTTGGAACAGGTAGCCAACACCTTTATGGAGATGCAGATTACCACCTGCCATCAGTTAAAATAATGCGGGATAGTAGCAGTTGGTAGCTCGTTAGGCTCATAACCTAAAGGTCGGAGGTTCAAGTCCTTCTCCCGCTACCATTTAAATATCAAATTAAACAATAATAGTGTGTTTTTACGGAGGAGAGACCTTGGTTCAACCCCAAGTATCGTTCTGCGTAAGTAGTTTTACAGTGTTGTAAGCCTGAGAAACTTATCTCCCAAAGCTATTATATAATCCTTAGTAATATGAAGCTTCTCAACTTAATATTACCGTATGGTAAGGGCTTTATGGACAAGTGGTTAAGTTGCTCCTCAGTAAAAGCACATTATCTTATTAATAATCAATTCAATTCATTTTATTATATGTGGACGTGACGGAATGGCAGACGTAGTTGGCTCAAACCCATCGGAGAAATCGTGCAGGTTCAAGTCCTGTCGTCTACACCATTGTTTAAAGAAAATCAATCTTTAAAACATATTAGGAAACGCTCATGGTGATTAGTCAGAGGGAGCGACAAGGAACTGTTGTGGGGTTTAGTCAGTTCAGGAAATGTGGATTACACAGGGTTCACACATGCGGAAGTTTTGGTGGTTTGCTTCTGTTTTACATAGTACCTATTCTCTGCCTCGTTAATTTAATTAAATGTGCTATGAGGGATACAAAAGACCAGAAAAGGTCAAACAAAAAGTCCCTCCGAGGAGTTAGAACGTGAGAAAAAAACTAAGGACAGGTTTAAGAGAAAGATATAGGCGTTTAGCACATGGCTTATAGCACCACGAAGTCCTTGAAAACCGAAGTTAGACACTTGAATGTGCATTAGGTTAGTAGGTTTTTATTACAAATGAAAAGAGGTATTAACATGAAACAATTTGATTTCAAACTACAATCTGTATTAGATGTAGCTGTTGATACCAAGAATTTAAAATTATCTGAATTTATTACTGCTCAACAAATTTTGAAGTCTCAATTGGAAAAAATTGATGAAATTAAAAAGGAAATATGCAGACATAAAAGCATAAATAGTGGTAAAGTTGTAGATTTACGTGTAATTCACAGATATGTTGAAACACTAAATCAAAAATTATCTATAGAAGAAAATAATCTTCTATTGTTTCAGAAATCCCTAAGAGTTAGGGAGACTGAATTGCTTGAAGCATATAAAAAAGTAAAGCTACTTGAAAAGTTGAAAAGTAATAAAAAAGATATACATGAAGAAATTATTACTAAAGAAGAAAACAAGCTCTTAGATGAACTTGGCAAACTCTCATGGCAATATAACCAGAGAAATATAAACTAAAGATAACATGCGGGTGTGTCGGAATAGGCAGACGGGGCGGTCTTAGAAACCGCTGTCGCAAGATGTATGGGTTCAAGTCCCTTCACCCGCACCATTAACAATATGGGAGTATAGCACAATTGAAAATGCAACAAGCTACGAACTTGTAGATTGTAGGTTTAAGTCCTACTACTCCTACCATATATTCTTGATTTTTAAGGAGTAATACAAATGATTAATTTTAGTATCTTAAATAGATACATGTTAAGCCATAAACCCTTAATCGTAGGTTTATCTGGCATTATAAGTATGGTTTCTATATGTATATTTATATACTTCTTTATACAATTAGGAAAAGAAGAAAATCGTGTACCTGAGAAACGCTCTAAAATAATAAAAGGTCTAATAGTAAGTGGATTACCTGCATTTTTGCTTGGTTCATTAGTAATGCTTGCAAGTTCTACATATTGCGTTATATATTAATTAAAAATAACATGTGGGTATAGTCTAACTGGATAGGCAACATGCTTCTAACGTGTCAGATGGGGGTTCAAGTCCCTCTACCCACACCACATAATAATTGAAGGTTGCTTGGTGCTACCTGACGGGGTTACGTAGGTTCGAGACCTACAAATATATATTTGAAATATTGTATATGAGTATTGGTACGTAAGGATTTGGTTCGATTCCGATGTTGATGAAATACATCAAAACTTGGTGTCCGAAAGGGTTCAATTCCCTTCCCTTCTATTATTAACTTCTTATGGGGTGCAAGTAAGACTACATTTTTGGTATAAAAGTGTCTTACAAACAATTTTCCCTATTCAACTAATATCGGGGCATAGCTCAACTGGTAGAGCGTCTGCGTTACATGCAGAATGTAGTAGGTTCGACCCCTACTGCCCTGACCATAACATAAAAATACAACTCTATGGGGTGCAAGTAAGACTACATTATCTCCAAAATAAATATGTCTTACAAACAATTTTCCCTATTAAATTAACATCAAGATATAGCTCAATCGGCAGAGCGGGTTTGCTGTATGAACGATTACTCTATTATAAGTGACGGTTCGCTACCTGAAATAAATAGTTTATGGTTGATACCTGACCGATGTATGGTTCGACCCCTGCTATCTTGCATATAAACTCTATGATGTTTAGAATATAACATCTTGGTTTGCAAAGTGTAGTTCTATAGAGACGCAGTTGCGGTAACATTGAATTTACTATCTATAGGATGAAACACAAGCTGTAAAAAAGCTCTGACGAAGTAATTCATCGTTAAGAAAGCTTTACCTCACTATATCAACTTACTGGGGTGCTTGTAAGACTACATTATCTGAAATATAAAAGTGTCTTGCACAAATTTTCCCTACTTTAACAACGGGATATAACTCAACTGGTAGAGTGTCTGCGTTACATGCAGGAAGTTGTAGGTTCGACCCCTACTATCCCGACCAATGGGATCGTACTTTAGAAACCTACGGGACTAAAGTCAATCTATTTCCTCGGTCTACATAAATCCATGGTAAATTGTAGAGAATAAAAAAACTTGCTTTGAGTGACGGGGTTAGTAAAAGCAATATTTAACTAAAGATAAATTTATATATACTGAATTGGCATTTTAGAATGGAGATGTAGTATGAATAAAAGCACAGAAGATAAACATTACAAAAGAATAAATGGTTTTTTACAATATGATATTGAAGAAAGAGATATTGAAGAACAAAAGATTATACTTGAACAAACAATTAAAGTTGGACAAGATATGCTTAAATCTTTACAAGACAAGTAATGTTAAAACACAAAAGATAAAAGTGGAGAGTTGGCAGAGTTGGTAACTGCAACGACCTCGAAAGTCGATGTCAGGGTAAAACCTGCGGGGGTTCAATTCCCTCACTCTCCGCCATAAATTTAAATAATATGGAGTAGTCAACAGAAATTGGTATCTGCCTGGTCTTGAAAACCAGTTATCGGTCTAATAAATCGGTATGTGAGTTCGAGTCTCACCTACTCCGCCAAGTACCATTTCTTGCTCATTTAAATTGGGTGAGAGAATAACAACTATATTCAGCGAACATCAAACCAATGGTAATTAGCTAATATAATCTCTGAGTTTTGTGATGGGTTTTTAAAGGGATACGATAATGACTTTAATTAATTTTGATATAGATGATTGGGAAATTAGCAAAAGCCAGGAGTCCCCTTTTTGCAAAAGCACAACGCATAAACAAGAGTTATGCCTTGGAGGAGTTATGAACGTTATTTCTTAGTTATAAGAGATTATCGGTTGGAGGTGAAAGTCCTTAAATACACCAACTGATATAGTATCTGTCGAAACATAAATCAGTTTAATCATTGGAGGAACAGTGGGTTGCTAACAGTAACTTGTTTGAAAAAGACGAGATTTGGGTTTGCGAGTTACAAAATTATATATGGCCTATTAGTGTAGAGGTTCGCATATCGCTCTGTCACAGCGAAGGAGATGGGTTCGATTTCCCACATAGGTCGCCAGAAGCCCCTTTTGACCATGCGTGGAATATAAAGAAAATAAACTATCAGCTTTAGAGTTTTTATACAGGTTTTAGATAAAGCTAAAATTTGGAGAGGTAATCCTAATGGTAAGGAAACTGCTTGGAAAGCAGTCAGTAATCGGGAGTAAAATCTCGGTGTGCGGGTTCAAATCCCGCCCTCTCCGCCAGTGTCCATTATTCTTGCGAATGGAAATGTTGCCAAGAATAGAATAAATAACTTATTTAAGTGAACAACCCTAATTGTTTATAACATTTCTTAAATTAGGTACTTAAATAACCTCTAAGTTTTCAATGGATTTTAAAAGAGGTAAATATATATATGGCTCAGTAGCTCAGATGGTTAGAGTACATGCCTGTCACGCATGGGGTCGAGGGTTCAAATCCCTTCTGGGTCGCCATAATAACAGGGAATAAGACGAAGTGGCAAAGTCTAAAATCCATATAGGTAATAGGTGAACCTCCCTTACCAGTTGCAAGTTCAAATCTTGCTTCCCTGTCCACTAAACTAAAATAATCAAAAATTTCGGAAGGACGTGTCTATAATATGGAAATTGGATACATGTTAGGTAAAGAAAAAGTTGACGCTATATATAAGGCGGTAACTAAAAAGTCTAAAGGCGGTAGAAAGCCCGCAAAGAAAGCTTCCGACCCAACAGAAGCTAAAGCTTCTAAACCAAGAAAAAGAAAGCCTGTAGAGGCTAAATAACATAGTACAGCGTAACTGCTGTACCATTAATGGGGAGTAGCCAAGCAGTAAGGCTCAGGGTTCTGACCCCTGGATACGTAGGTTCAATCCCTACCTCCTCAGCCAATATGTGTGAAAGCACTCTAAATTAGCTCAATAAAAGTGCCAATAGGTTTCGGGTCTACACGACAATAATACGTAGTACAGTTCACACTCCTTTGGACTATGTTGCTGTATCGGATATAGCAATAATAGGAGTAGCACTTATATTTATGGGGGAGAGAAAATTAAAGGTGAGAGGTAAGCCGATGGTCTCCAAAACCATTTTTAAGGGGTTCGATTCCCTCCTCCCCCGCCATTAAAATTAACTTTGATTTATATAGATAGATAAGCGAAAAGAACAAAGTAATTTCCCCTGTTCTTAGTAGCCCAGATGTTTACCGTAGGGAAAGCGGGGATACATCGTTTTTATACTCTATCTGTATAAATGAGGGTTAATATAATCCCTCAAATACCTCACGAAAGGACGATTGCAGATGACAAATAACATTTGCTTCTTTGATAAACTGCATTGCCTGTAGGAATTTTAATAATTCCTTGATGAATACCTATGGGCTTTGCAAATAAAAATCAAGGAAGGTTTTATATATGCAAGTTAGAGGTAGAAAATATACACGTTCTCAAAGAAATCGTGCGATAAACAGAAAGTTTAATATTCTAAGAGGTTTATGGGGAACTAAAGAAGCCGAGGATGTTTACTGCTCAAATAAAAAAGGTAAATTATCTAAAGGTAAAATACATTGTTCTTGTTGGCTCTGTAGAGAGAAATCTTATATAGAGTTAGATAAAGTTGATAAGTCAAAATTATTAGCTGATGTACAAGCTTTGAAGGAATATTATGGGGAATACTAATTCCCCAAGCCTACTATAATATTTAAAAAAGTTGAATAGCTTTTATAAAATACTTTTTAGATTTAGGCACATCATAAAGGTGGTACTAATTATTCAATAGTTTAAATTATATGCTTCCTTGGCTCAATTGGTAGAGTACCTGACTTGTAATCAGGGGGTTGTGGGTTCAAGTCCCACAGGAAGCTCCACAAAAGTTCTTAATCTGGCTATAGAAATGGGTATCAAGCGATATTCCCCCTATCTCTTGGGTTAAGTCAATTTAAAACTCTTCTCTAAGGAGTAAGGCACTAATGATGAATATTAAGTCCTTACATGCTGTGAGTAATAAGTTTTTTTGAGAAGGGTTTACTTATGAAAACAGCCCCTTATGCTTCTTTAGCTCAGATGGCAGAGCAACAGATTTGTAATCTGTAGGTCGTGAGTTCAAGCCTCACAGGAAGCTCCATAAAGATTTTGTGAGGTGCTAACAAGAATACATTAAAAGAGGTTACTGTGCATGTTCAAACCCTATAAAGCAGAAATGCTTTTGGTTAACTGAACTATTGCAGTTTAAAATGTTCTTGTAACAATTTTCCTTGCTTATTAAATCTTTTATAAAATACATGCTTTCGTAGCTCAATTGGTAGAGCAATCCCCTTGTAAGGGAAAGGTTGTAGGTTCAATTCCTATCGGAAGCTCCATTGGAATATGTATGGTTAACATATTCTAAGTTGTTAATTGAATGATTAATTTATAAGCTGTAACAAGTTTTTGTATTACAGCTATGTGGCGGGATGGAGCAGTTGGTAGCTCGTTAGGCTCATACCCTAAAGAACGCAGGTTCAAGTCCTGCTCCCGCAACCAGTTTCCTCTAAATTCATAGGACTGAGTAACAGACAACCTATGAAAAAACAACTTGTAAGAATAATAGATTTGAGTGTCTGTTTTAGATAATCTATAAGTTTTTACAACTCATTGAGTATTTTAAGTTATACGATGTATAGCAGGGGTTTTCAAATGAGTAAAATAAACCTCGCTTAATAGCAAAAGCCTTTATTGTTTATACAAAGAGTAATGCTATTTAAATCTTTGTAGCCTAAAACAGATATTGCATGAGGTGACAAGCTTTATCAGTATTGGTTTGACAAACAATATAGATGTGGTTGGCGAGGTATGCCCACATATTTCATTATGGCAGGATAGAACAGATGGTTAGTTCGTTAGCCTCATAAGCTAAAGGTCGTGAGTTCAATTCTCACTCCTGCCACCATTTTATATGTATGTTTTCGGGGTGTCGGTAGACCGATAATACGTGTAGGGCTTTAGTGTATGATTAAGTTGGAAGTGTACATTACCTCTTAATATCTGCTAAGGACAGCCTTGCTTAGAGTAGTGTCATTGAACGCTACCACCCACCGAAAGCATATACATTCTAACATAAGATAAAGGAGGCTTATTTCATGTCTCTTGTACCGTCTGAAAGACCAAAAGCTCTCACCCGTATAATAATCAGTGGTATACTTGGAAGTTTCTTTGGAGCTATATTTACGTTCAATACATGTTTTTATTTTGGTGATTTTAGAGTTTCTATAATCACAGGATTACTGACATTGATATATATATATTTTTTCATAAAAAACTTCCTTAAATTAGGGTGCTAAAAGAGTTTGTAAATATATATTCTTGGCTGATGAAACTTACGAAATTGATGGAATTGTAAGTGGAGGTCTTCTACTGAGTTGAGTGTGATCCAGTGACATCTTACTTGTAGCGATATAAGGAAAAAGAAAAACACTTCATAATATGGCGGGTTCGTCTAAAGGTTAGGACATCAGCCTCTCACGCTGAGGACAGTGGGTTCAAATCCCCTACCCGTCACCATAATATTCTAAATTTAATAGTGTGTTTTTATAAGGAGAGACTCAGGTTCGATTCCTGGCACGACTTTGTGTGTATATTCTTACAGTGGTATAATCCTGAGAGCTTTATATCCTTAGAATATGTATAGTCCATGTAAATAATAGGCTTCTCACTTATTATTACATGGTAAAGGTTGAGAGTGGACAAGTGGATAAGTCGCTCCCCTTATAAAAGCACACTATTTTTTGCTTTCATAGCTCAAATGGTAGAGCGTCTGTTTCGTAATCAGGAGGTTGAGGGTTCAAGTCCCTCTGGAAGCTCCAATAATGATGTTGTCAATACAACATTATATAAAGAAAACGTCTGGTAAAGGCGTTTTTATTGATTAGGAGTGGTTATAATTGTTTTACTCAAATGATAAGATGACCAAAGAAGACTACGAGGTACTTCTTCAAGAAATAATGGCATATCGTGAATTAGATTATGAAGAATTTAATTTCAGTGGAGAACCTATTAGAAATACAGGAGAATTTAAGTTAGGTTCAGAAGACGCATACTACGAAATGGATATTCAAAATATTGAAGATTTACTTTTATACTGGGATGACTTCTCTATTAATAAACCTAATAAAAAATCTAAAAAGAAACAAAATAAATACGATAGAAAAATGTACTATAAAAAAGTTAAGCACATTAGAAATATAAAAAATATCAACCCTTGGTGTATTTATGTATATGACTTTGATACAGATACTTATAGATATTGGGAAAAATGTTATGCCCAAAGTAAAGATTTAAGACGTATAGGCAATAACACTATCCGTTCTATGATACCTGGGAAAGAAAAGTTTCCTCTAAATGGCGGAGGATATAAAAAGGTATATGATTATTGGAATGAGATATTTTAAGAGTAGCACCCGCTACTCTTTTTTATTTACCCTTTTGTACGTTCTTTAGCATTTTTATAATATCTCTTAGTACCTGGTTCTCCTCTCCCCTCTTGTAATCCTCTATAAAGTTAACCCATATTTTATATATCATCTTATCAATGTTTAAATTATGTCCATATAAATCATATAATTCATCCAATAAGAGCTGTCCTTTTGAAGCAACCTCTTTTGACATTGTAATTACAACTTGTTTCCTATCACATTCTACCCTATTGAATGAATAAACTTCCTTATCACTATAGGAAATTTTAATAACATCATCATAATTGTAAGTTCTATTAAGTTCTCTAAACATTTTCATAGGCTCATATTTTTTTGTAGCGTTCCTAATGAAATTTTCATATAAAAGCATTATTAAATCATATATACCAAACTCACTATGAAGCTCCTCTGAAATATAATTGCATATCAATTGAGTTCTCTTAACTATGTTAGTCGGCATTATTAATGTTATTGCCATTTCCTTTGAGAAGCTATCTATGAATGAGTAAATACACTCTAATAAAATTCTTATAAAATCCCTATACCATGGTATTTGTTTAGTCAATGAAACTTCACTCATAATTCATATCCCCTTTTCTTTATCTTGATTATATTTAAGGATATGATTTTCATTTCATTTTTATGTATAAAAAATATAAAATTGGAAAACATTACAGGTATAATATTTTAGGAGGATAATCTTGATGTTGAAGAAAACCAAAAATAAAAATAGTGTCAATGAAAATTCAAAGAAGAAAGAAATGCAAGAAGCCCAGAAGCTCCTTAAAGCCTTTAAGAAGAAACACCATGGAAGTATTAAGATAAGTGACGCATACTAAAATGATTTATATATAGTAATTAAATAATCCTTTAATATAAAAAAAGCAGGTTTTACTCCCTGCTTTCTTTATGTATTTAATTTGTATGTCATGTCATATATAACTTAGGCAAAAGGTGCAGAGTTCCAAGGGATCGTTTCATCAATATAGGTTTCTTCTTGATACTCCTTTTTATAAGCTTCTGCTAAAACCAATAAATAACTTGCCTCTTCTTTAGATATTTTAAATATTGATGTTGGAGTTACTTCGGATAACTTTTCTATTAATTCAACTTTCTTTGTTCCTTTATCGCCTTCTAATATGTTTAACAATCCATCTATGTATTTTTTTTCTAATCGAGCAAGTGTTAGCCCTTTACTGTTATTGTTACACTTCTCTAATATGTTTTGAAGAAAAAAACAATTATAATATACTTCATTATCATTCATAATGTTTGTAATCTCCTTTCCTTTTACTCAAAGATAACATTATATCCATCATTGACCAACATCTCCCCTATAATGCTCCTATGACAGCGTGTAACGTCATCACAATAACAGATAAGGATTATATTCCTTCCGCTATCTAAATGCTCTTTTAGACGCTTATAAGCACGTTTAAATTTATCACTTTCATTAGCCTCTTTAATGAAACGCTCTTTATATAAATCCCACCAAGTACCAGTCTCCCCTACCCTCATTCTCTCTTTTTCTTCCTTGGTGAATTTAAGCTTCTTCCACTTATACATGGTAACACTATAAAGTCCTTCTGATGGGGCAAGATGTGGTACATGAATAAATCCAGTTTTTAATCCCTGTTTTATGCTAAGAACTATTTGTAGTTTTATATCAAATTTATCTAAATTATATTCCCCTGCTCTATCTTTACAAGCAAGCTGTACATATCCTTTCATCTTACCGCCTCCTTTGATTAATCTAATGATATTATATCACAATTCAATCGACAATCAAATGTTTTCCCATTGACTACAGTCAATGCCTAATGTATAATTATTTTAACTTATTATACGAAAGGAGACTGATTTATGTTAGATATGCTAAGAAATATTAATGGTCAAGATTTTCTTCTCTATTATGGTATATACGCCTTAATATTGATTGTTATAACCAAGTTTCTTATTTATAAAATCCAAAATAATTTTTATGATAGTATAGATACTGATGATATGACACCACTGGAAATATTGACATATAAGACTAATGGCAATTTTAATGAGTTATTGAATTATTATCTCTTTAAAATGTGGCGTAAAAGAAAGATAGATATTGATACTTGTGGTAAGGATATGAATATAAAAGCTCTTGTAAAGGCTTCCGATGATGATGTTGAAAACGAAATACTTCGTAGAAGTAAAAAAGGTATCTCGTATAAGGATTTAGAAAAATCATCAACAATAAAAAGCTACATTTCAAATATAGCGAAAGAAAGCCTAAAAAAAGCAAAAACACGAAACATTGCAAATCCTAATGGATTGATCTTTAAACAAAAGTTTATGAGGTTCTTAATGGATTTAATTGTTTTAGCACCTGGCGTTATTAAATTAGCGATGGGTTTAAGTAGAAACAAACCAGTATTGTTCCTAATTATACTTCTAATAATATCTCAAATTATATTCCTTGCAATAAATAGCATTGGTTATGAAGACGTATTTAATGAATATCTTAAAAAAGGAAAAGATAAATACAGTAAGGATAGTAAATATAGTGCAGTAAATGCAGATGATGATTATTTTGAAATGATGTTCTGTGTGGCAGGTGTAAGCTCTCTTATAAATTTTCCTGAAACTATAGGATATGCTACAGCCCTTCAAGACATGGGATATAAACCAATTGAATATATTTCATCATCATATATTTCATCATCGTATTCATCATCTTCGAGTTCATCATCAAGTTCATCTGGTGGCTGTGGCAGTGGTTGTGGTGGTGGCTGTGGTGGCGGTTGTGGTGGTTGCGGTAGCTGATACGAATTAATTTCACTCAAAGTCTCATAGTAACTTATGGGACTTTTTCTTTTTTCTTCTATTTTTATTGACTACAGTCAATGGATATTGTATAATTGTGTTGAATTAACTATAAAAGGAGGCAAAATTATGTTAGATATGTTAAAAAATATTAATGGTCCAGATTTCCTTATCTATTATGGTATATATGCCTTAGTATTGATTTCTCTAACTAAGTTTATAGTATATAAAATGCAAAGAAGTTTTGACGAAAGCATAGATACTGAAAACATGACACCACTTGAAATACTAACATATAAGACTGAGGGTAGTTTTACTGATATATTAAATTACTGCTTGTTTAGAATGTGGCGTAAAAAAATGATAGAAATTAATAGTTGCGAAAGAGATATGTCTATCTTGGCTATTGAAAAAAGCTCTGATGATAGAATTGAAAAAGAGATACTTCGCAAGAGTAAGAAAGAAATTTCTTATAAGGAATTAGAGACATCCTCAACATTAAAAAGTTACATTTCAAGTCTTGCAAGAGAAACCCTTCAAAAGATTGAAGGAAGAAATCTTGTCAAACCTGATGACCAAATCTTTAAAGAAAAGTTGACAGTATGGATAATGGATTTCATCTTAGTAGCTCCTGGACTTACAAAATTATTCATGGGTATGAGTAGGAATAAGCCAGTATTATTCTTAATTATAATGTTAGTAGTAATCCAATTAATCTTCTTCGTTGTAAATACTATTACAGAAACTACAGATGTATTTAATGATTATTTGCAAGAAGAAAAGAGAAAGTATGGTAGAAAGCATGTAACAAATGCAAATGATGAATATTATGAAATGGCATTTTGTGTAGTTGGTGCAAGCTCACTTGTAAGTTTCCCAGAAACTATAGGATACGCTACAGCTCTTCAAAGCATAGATTATAGAGATTATTCATCAAGGACATCAGGTTCATCAAGTTCTTCTTCTTCTTCATCTTCTGATACGTCTTCTTCTTATATATCAAGTTGCGGAAGTAGTAGCAGTTGTGGTAGTAGTAGCAGTTGCGGAAGCAGTAGTAGTTGTGGTAGTAGTAGTGGCTGTGGCGGTGGTAGTGGCTGTGGCGGTTGTGGAGGTAGTTGATATGTGTGTAGGAAAGAAATGTGTTAATAGACTAATGTTGCAATGGCATATCACCAATAGATGTAATCTTCGATGTAAGCACTGTTATCAAGAGGATTACAATGGTGATGAATTAACCCTTGATGAAATAAAAAGAGTTTTAGCAGAATACGTAGAACTAATACAATCTTATTGTAAAAATAAAGGTATAGACTTTATCCGTGGACATATAAATGTTACGGGTGGAGAACCATTCATAAGAGAAGATTTCTTTGAAATATTAGCTGAGTTCAGTAAATATAAAAAATTCTTTTCATATGGTATATTGACTAATGGTACTTATATAAATGATGAAACAGCTAAAAAGCTTGTTGAATTAAACGTATCACACGTTCAAGTTAGTATGGAGGGAGATAAGGCTACACATGATAGTATAAGAGGAACTGGAAGCTTCGACAAAACTATGTCAGCTCTTAAAACTCTAAGCAAACACAATATTACCAGTCATGTATCCTTTACAGCTCACAAGCAAAACTATAAAGAATTTTCTTATGTATGTAAACATTCAAGAAAAGCTAAAGCTTCAAAAGTATGGACTGATAGGCTTGTTCCTATGGGTAATGGAAAGGAAATGTCTGAACAGCTTTTGTCAAAAGATGAAGCATTAGAGTTTTTCGGAGTGATCATGTCTGAAAAAAATAAGAAGTTCAGAAATAAAATAAGTAATCTTGAAGTATCTTCGGTTAGGTCTCTACAATTCCTAAAGAGCGGTGAACGTCCTTACAGTTGTAGTGCGGGGGATTCTCTTATAACAATATTAGAGAATGGTGATGTACTTCCTTGTAGACGTATGCCTATTCCTACTGATAATATCCTTAATTATTCCCTTTCTGAAATCTACTATGACCACAAAGTATTTAAGGATTTAAGACAAGAGAATATACCAGAGGAATGTAAACAATGTGTGTATGCTTCTAAATGCAGAGGAGGCTCTAAATGTATCTCCTACGCATTATACAATGATTATACTAAACCAGACCCTTCATGCCCTATATTGAAGAGCAAATCATAGAAAGCAGGAAATTTATTTTCCTGTTTTTTTATTTTTCGTTGACTGTTGTCGATGAATGTAATATAATATAGGTATAGTAGAAGTAGCAAAATAAAGCTATATACCATATTGTTAAGGCGGTGTATAAATTATGCAAAATAATTATTCTTACTTCTTTTCTGAGGTCTTGTAACCCAGAAAGGAATATATAAATTTAAAAAGCTGATCGATGAATAAATACTCTTTCCTTTCTGGGTAAATTGAGAGGAGAGATGTATAATGAGTAGAAGTTATAAGAAAGTACCTGTGGTGAAGATTGCCCCAAAGGACGGAACTGATGAAAAGAAGTTTGCCAATAGGAAAGTTAGAAGATGTAAAGAAGTCATTGCAGATGGCAAGGCTTACCGTAAACTCTTCCAAAGTTGGGACATTCACGATTACGTATGTAGATATACCTATGAAGATTATAGATGTCACTACGAAAAACAGGTAAAGATGTATCAAACAGGAGCATTAAGTTATGACCCTGATAGATACGCCCACTCTTATTGCGACTGGTACAAGAGTTACAAAAGAAAATAGGCTGTATTACACAGCCTATTTTTTTAGTTTAATACTAAGGAGTGTTGTATATATGAATAGCGTAGAGTTTACATATTTAGGGAAAATTACAGTCAATAAGAGAAATTATGAAGTATTTGAGGATGAAACAAATGCTTTAATAAACTTATTTCACAAAAATTCTAATAAAAAAGACATTGAATGTTGGAGTATAAAGAAGAAACATCTTGATAATGTTAATGGTAAATCTCTTCTTGATAAAATACAAAAACATTGGTCAAAAGTAATAATGCTTAATGAGATAATGTTAGATTTCTTAGATATAAAACCATTTATCCAAGCCTTCCCTATTGATTTTTGGAATGGTGTAATTGTTCCTTTAAAAAACGGAGAAAAGATAGATTTAGAAATAAGTACAGTTAAATAATTTAAACATAACTTGTGTAAGTATTACAATTTAAGCATTTCAAAATATGATTACTATGCTTATATTGTAATGCTTTTATATTAATATCTAATTTATTAATTAAGATGATTGTTTGTATAATATAAAATCAATTAAACAAAAACAGGGTCATACTTTTAGTTTGAATTTTATTAATAAGGATTGTTGGCTATAATTACATGCTGACCCGCATTATACAGATGTATGGATGTGCATAAATTATAGAACTGACAAAATATTTTAAAAGGTGGAAGATAAAAATGAGTAGAATGGATAAAAAATATTTGGAGATTGCTGAAACTATTATGGAAGATGGTTACTTTGATAATAACCGAACAGGAATATCAACATACAAGTTACCACATCAAATTATGCAATTTAATTTAGAGAAGGAATTTCCTATTCTAACTACAAAATTTGTAGCATTTAAAACAGCAGTTAAAGAAATGTTATGGATATTTAAAGACCAAAGCAATGATGTTAAGAAACTTCAAGAACAAAATGTAAAAATATGGGACGAATGGATGTTAGAAGATGGAACTATCGGCAAAGCCTATGGATACCAAGTTGAAAAATATCATCAAATGGACAAGCTTATAGAAAGTCTTAAAACAAACCCACAAGACAGAAGAATGATGATCCTATTATGGAATATTGAAGACCTTCCAGAAATGTCTTTACAACCTTGTTGTTTTTTAACACTTTGGGACGTAACAGACGGTAGACTTAATTGTATGCTTATACAAAGAAGTGGAGACTGGGGATTAGGCGTTCCATTTAATACTGCTCAATATGCAGTATTGGTTCATATGCTTGCTCAGGTTACAGGTTTAAAACCAGGTTTGCTTACACATGTTATAAATAACGCTCATATATATGAGAACCATGTGGGAGCAATAAAAGAACAACTTACAAGAAAAGATGAAGCTTTTGAAGCTCCTAAGTTTTGGATTAATCCAGAAGTTAAGGATTTCTATGACTTCACAGCAGATGATGTTAAATTAGTTGATTATAAACATCATGGAAAACTTGATATGGAGGTTGCTGTATAATGTTTAGTATCGTTGTAGCTATTGCAGATAATAACGCTATCGGCAAAGATAACGCATTATTATGGCACTTTCCAAAAGACCTTAAAAGATTTAAGTCTGTTACTATGGGAAGTACAATAATCATGGGGAGAAAGACTTTTCAATCTCTCCCATGTATCCTCCCAGGAAGACATCACATTGTAATAACTCAAAATCAAGACTTTAAAGTTGACGATGAAAGGGTTACTGTGGTTTATTCTATAGAGGAACTGTTGCTCACTGTAAATGACCATATAGAATACTTTGTTATAGGTGGAGGCGAGATATATAAGCTCTTACTTCCTTACTGTGACAATATATATCTGACACAAATTCATAAAGATTATGAAGCTGACACTTTCTTTCCTGCTTTAGATTATTCTGATTGGAATATTGAAGAAGAGGAAACTGGATTTATTGATGATGAAAAGACAACATCATACAGCTTCCTGACTTTAACCAAATAAAAAAGGAGTAGCATTTGCTACCCTTTTTTTATTCTTTCTAATTTTCTTCTAAAATCTTTTTTAGAATATCAGAAACATCATAAGTAAACATTTCTTCAACTTCCTTTGAAGCTTTTTCCCAACCACTATTATCCTCTGTGCTTACCTCTCCTCTTTTGGGATAGTGCTTACAAAATAGAATAAGAACCATCTTTAAAGGGTGAGCATATGGCAAATCAAAAGTTTTACACATAGCGTCTCTTTCCTCAGCTACAAATAATAATTCTTCGGCTGTTTCCTCTTCAAGCCCTCCAAAATTGACACATTCATCACTAACTTCATAAACCTGTAAAATATCTTTATATTTATCAATTACCTTTTCTACATCACTAATAAATTCTGGAATAAACTTACTTGGAGCTTTTCCTCTACCTTTAAATCTTACATAATGTGCATTTCCCATTTACAACACCAAACCTTTCTCATTTTAACTATTAATTATATAGTACCTTTTTGATTTTTTTATATATTATATAATCTTTTCTCTCCATTAATAATGTTTACTTAATAACAACATTATAAGATACTATAGAAATCTTTAAAGGTAATAAATAAGCCATCAAGAGAATAAAACATAACAAAACCCATAACTAAGAGACATGTCCTTTAATAGTTTGGAGAGGAGAAAGATAACTATGAGTAGAAGCTATAAAGAAAATCCTATTGATAAAATATCTCCGAAACACTCGAAGGTCGTAAAAAATATATTGAACCGTAAGGTTAGAACATTTAAAGATTATATACCAAACGGTAGTGCATATAAAAAGTTGTTTCCGAGTGAATTAATTATCAACTGGATTGATAGTAAGACCTTTAGGAAAAATATTATTTAAAGTTCACTTATATAGATTGTAGTGAATTATAGATAGAAAAGTAGTGGGTTAACCTGCTACTTTTTTGATTACAAAAGAAAAGGAGCTATATAAAATGTTAAAGTTTGTTGCACTAATACTCATGCTTATAGACCATTTAGGTTATTCACTCTTCCCTAATTTATTAATCTTGCGGGTTATAGGTAGGTTATCATTCCCTATATTTGCTTATTCCCTTACAGAAGGATATATTTACACTAAAAACAGGGATAAATATTTTAAGAGGCTCTTGATATTTGCTTTAATATCAATGATACCATATGCTTTTCTATTTGATGGTTTTACAAAATTCAGTACCACTATATATGTACTTTCGCATACCCCTATAATAATGTTTATAGGGCATTTGGACATAGGTTTCACTCTTAGCTTAGGGTTTATATCTCTAATGATTATAGACCGTATAAAGGCTAATAGACGCAATATATTTAATTACATAGGAATTATATTGGTTTTAGCTATTGCTAAAGTTATTGGTGTGGATTATGGAATTTATGGAGTATTATCAATTATGATATTTTACATATTTAGAGGAAATAAACCACTTCTTATTCTTTCATTTTTGCTCTTACCTGCAACCATGATTAATCCTCAACATATGTCTTTTGACCCAATTTACCAATGTTTTGCTGTGCTATCTATACCTATAATATTGGGGCTTAAAGATAAGGAGTTAAGTAAAAACATAAAAGTTCCAAGATGGTTTTTCTACGTATTCTATCCACTACATATAACTATTCTTTGGATTATAAGATGTTTGTAATAAAATGAAAGTGTGAGAATGTCAACCTCACACTTATTTTTGTTTCCTCTTATTTTAACGCTCTTTTCGTAAATATTGTGGGTAATAAAAAAAGACACCATATGATGGTGTTCTTTTTTTAGTTCATCATTTTTTAGTTAAATATGTTCAGCCAACCATTTTAAATACTGCTTTAATTCATCAGCAACTTCTTTATTAATAACACAGTCCTTTACTGAAAAATCAAGAAATCCTATTATCGTTTCTTTTTCATTTACAATTGTTTGAACTTTATCTTTATCCATCATTTATTACATCCTTTCGTATTGCTTACCTTTTATTTTTTCATTTTTAATAAAATTCCTTTTATATATTTGTTTCTATATTATATACAGGAATGTATATAATAATCAGTTAAATTCACCCACAATATTTACGAAAAGAGCCTATAAACCTGAAAATGTGAGGATTATCTTTGCCAGGGTTCTATTTTTGTTTCCCATATAGCTTTTCCCCTTATACTAAAATCTATATATTATATTCTGGCCATAATAAAAACAGCAATAATATAAAATATATACCACTGCTGTTCCTATAAACACTATACTGTTTTCTTACTCTCAACTTGTTTATGTAATCTTGTATCAAACTCTTCCGCAGAGCATATTCCATATCTAACATAATCCTCTTTGTAATGCCACCAACCTTCAATTCTGTCATCCCATATAATAACTAATGCTCTTTTATAATCCTTTTCACCCTCAATCGTAGGGTATACATCCTGCATTATATAAGGAACTTCATATAAATCCATAGCTTTCTTTTGAGTAAACATCTGACATAAATCGCCTTGTAGTGAGTATTTCATATATTAATCCTCCTGCCTATTAATTAATTATTAAAAGTTTACCATATAAACCTTAATGTCTCAATTTAATTCATTTTAAAAGAAAGACACAGAATGAAACTGTGTCAAACTTTTGTACCTTTAAGGTCTTAGTATTCGTGCATTTTTGATAGCTTCATAGATGTCATCATATCCATCATAAACTTCAAAGACATCCTCACCACCATCTGTAGAAATATATTTTTCTACAATAAATAGTTCACCATCTAAATGTATTTGATTTCTACCAATCTTAACTATTTGACCATTTAACAGTCTTTCTATTTCACTTTTATTCATCTAATTCCCCCTATTAAAAATATATATGTTTTTTCAATAACTTCTCATTTAATTTAGTTATAGCTTCACTAATAAGGTCTTCTCCCAAAAACAACCTTTTATCTTCATCAGATAACTTTGTCTTTTCTAAAGCTAAATTAAAAGCGTCTAAAGCTATATTTACTACAGCATTAACTATTCTCTCAGAACCACAGTCTGTATCTCCAAAAGAAGGATTAGATACATAGTAAACATTCTTTCCTATAGACCGTAGTAATTCCTTAGAGCCTTCTTCTAAATCCATATATTCAAAATATGTGTCAATGACTTTCTTTAATTCTGGACTTTTTTCTGATACACATTCATAGCACACGGGTTGGTTAGTATCTTCTAAAAAAGTACCAACAGGTATTGAGTTATTTACAGGTTTTCCGCAAACTCCACAAATATCATTTTTAACCTGAGTATTTTCCTTAATAACTATTTTAGACATATTAACACTCTCCTCTTCTACTGCAAGATATATTTCCATGTACTCAAAATCAAGTTCAATACTTTTTAATGAATAAACCTCTGAATGGTCATCTACATCTTTTGAAAGTTGTCCTACTTCATCATCAAAAACATATTCATACAATTCATCAGTTTCTATATCCTTATTGGGGAATATAGGACTTGGTAATGACGTTACAAACACCATATCTCCGTAGTTTAGATTTTCTAAATCCTCGAACTTTCCAATTTTCTTACCTTTAATCATAACAATACCTCCTGTAAATAAAATATTTTTACATATTACCTGTTTTATAAATCTTTATATATTATATAATTGTCAACACAATCTTATTAAAGTAAAAAAAGGAGGCGTTTCCGCTTCCTTTAATCCTGTTTTATTATTAATAAGCTGTTGCAATCTTATGATTAAAACATACATGATTGCTTTCTGTATTTAATACTACTTTTAAATAATTTGGTGTATCCTCTATTCTTACCAACAGACCTTTTACAGTACCATGACCAAACTTAGAAGTATATGTTTCTCCACCAAGTTCACCTTTTTGAACTCTAACTGTAGGTATATTTAAAACCTCTACAGCCTTTTTTCTTTCACCAGTTTTTACAAACTTAGCGTCATGCAAACTTTCGTTTAAGAAAGTATACTCTACTCCATCATTAGAATTATTATCATTATTTACATAGTAGCTTTTCTTTTCTTCAACAAAGCTTTTTAATTGGTTTAATGAAATAAATCTAATACAATAGTTATTTTGATGTGCTTCTCTAATCCAGTTAAGTTTGCTATCTTCAAAAGAAGTAGTTTCTCTTAACACTTTAGCAGGTTGGTCAAGTATAAGGCTACACCCCTCAATGTAGTAGTAATATTGACCTTCACATATTATTTCAGCATATTCACCGATAAATTTCTTACCATCAATTGCTTGATATATATAGCTCTTACCTTTTAAGTTATCCATAACATCAACAACTGCCTCACTAATAACTACCTCTTTTTTACCGAATAAACTTTTGAATAAATTCATTTCATTCACCTTTACCTTTCATAATAAAATTCTTTAAATTTGTTAAAAAATCACCTGTTAATAATTTCTTTTAAATATGTACTATTCCACTTGATACATTTAACTTTTGGACTTGACTTCTGTTGTTATAAGTCAAAGCTGTATTTGATACCCCTTTAACACCTTTGTACTGTACAGCAGGTTTATCAAGTAATATAAATCCTCCGTCAACTTCATATTTATATCTAATTACATCCATAAAAACCATTGTTCCTAAATATCTACCTTTGAATAAATTATTATTTGTATCCATGTAGATTACTTCAAGAGCCATTGTACTGCCTTGTCTTTTTAAAGATTCCTCTCTTTCATTATTCATAACTTGTAAAACTTTTGAAATAAACTTTCTAAACATTAAAACGCCTCCATAAATAAAATATTTTTAATATTACCTTTTTTAAATTCATTTTTATTTATTATAGATTTGAATTACTTGTTTATAACAAAAGAAAAAAGACCCTCTTTTAAAGAGAGCCTTAATTTTTAACAACAAATTGCGAGATAATATCTATGATTTTTTCTCTGTCTTTAAGAGGCATTTGATTATTGCCCACAGAAAGCATATAATCTATTATTTCCTGCTTACCATCCTTTGAACTGAATACAGGTATTGTGCCTTGATTATTTATCAATACTTCTGTTTCAGGGTTAATAAACAATACTGTGCCTTGAAGCCATAAATTATATCCATTATTCTTTAAAACTGAGGATAGTCTATATACATGAGTTGAAACCTGTTTTATAGGGTTGTATATCTCTTTGCTAAATTGTCCACCATTTTTACTAACTTTCTTTTGTATAAGGTTAGTGTCATTAGCCTCTCCTGAAATCGTGCCATTAATATTCTTTATTTCGCACACAAAAATACCATTAGCTCCAACGATAACAGTGTCAATCTGAGATGTTTTACCGTCAACCGTAACTTCTAAGTCGGTTATAACTGTATATGTATCTGGTAACTCAGAAAACAATTGAATACTCTCACTTTCTCCCTTATATCCTGATTTTTTGATCTCGTATTCTTTAACTAATGAGCTTCTATCTCTTAATTCAACAAGACAAAAATAAATCATAGTTATTACAAATAGATACGGGCTAAACATACCTAAGAAACCTAATCCTACATATTTGAATACATTCATATTATGTTCTTTCACTTTCTTGTCCATCATATCTATATCTTGCTTTAAGTGGTTATCTCCTTTTATAACTTTTGCCATATAATCACTCCTGGTTAGATTTAAGATAGAGGTTGATGTTGTCCCCTACCTTAATTTAATATTATGTTATGATATATAAGCTTTGCCCAAGTTTCTAAGCTGTCGTATTGCAATGGTAGCTGATATTTATTAATCCATATACCATCTAACACACCCTTTTCTAACGCTTGTATATCTTTTGTATTAAGTGTAATCTCATATATTACTCCAAGGTGGTCTTTCTCAACGCCTTCTTGAAGCTTAATTAATCCTTTATATTCTATATTATTTATTAAATCTTTAGTAATACCCGCTTCTTCTTCTAATTCTCTAAACATACCATTTCTCAACGTATTAGAAATATCTACTTTAGAGCCATTCTTAAATATATCTTCTTTACCTACATGTCCTCCAAGAAGCCCCTTTTTACCTATAAGTCTTATTTCTCCGCTCTTATCCTTCCTTAGTGTGAAAAAGTATTCTTCTCCAAATTTCACTATACAGTAAGGTATAGGGTGTCTTTGTAACTTATTGTATTCCATTAAACTTCTTCTTCCTGTAAGAACAACAGCTTTTATATTTTCATCTGATTTAGAAAATCCTTCTGGTATAAAATCAATTGTATCCTCCAAAAAGTAGATTATCTCTTCTTTTGTAGATGGCTTTAACTCTTCCAATACTTCTGCTTTTGCTCTATTTATCATATCCCTTTTAACAAGGTCTTTTTCATCATCTAACATTTTAACTAAGTTATCTAATTGTTCTTGCAATGATACCATCTTAATTATTCCTCCTAAATTAAATAGCTATGGGGCTTGATAAAACTATCGCCATAGATAAAAATAATCCTGTAGCAACATGAAAATAAACTTGTTTTACTACACTACTCTCTTGAAATAAAGATAGTGTATATAATGTAATACCTATCACACCAATTCCTACTGCGTAAGTCATTCTAATCAAGTTTATCATTCCCCTCTGTTTACTAATTTTATATTCCATATTAATTATAATACATCCATTGACTGTAGGCAATGAATATTTGCACCTATATGGTTCTACACTGTAAGTAAAAATGGGCATAAAAAAAGAACGGTTTCCCGCTCTTTTCTATATACTAAGCACTTGTCGACTCTGATTCCATCTTAAATGACTTGTATATTATATCCAATTCTTCCTCTGATAAAACTGACTTATTAAGGTCTAATTTACTAACCAGATTAACTTCGTCTGCATATCCATATATCTTAGATAATACAACTTCTGATTTTTCAGCTATTTCATCAGCTTCACTTAGAGAAGCCATATTAATCATATCTCTTGCAATACTATCTATCATTGGACTTTTGAAGAGGTTCTTTTGAGTTATTCTCTTTGCACCCTCTTTTAATCCTGCCATAGTCTTATGTGCGATTTTACCACCTTTATCATAAGATACTAACAGATTGTTTACTACTGTGAAGCAATCAGATAGTGTATTGCCAAGAATTTCATTAACACTGTTAATAGAATCTTGGAGACAATCCCTTTTAATTTGTTCGCTAAGTTCTTCATCAAACAAATCAAGGTTTTGAGCTATAGGGAAAGCACTTAATTTAATCTTTAAGTAGAAAGAATTAATGTAATCTTCTTTACTTGGTAGCTTGCTTATAACCTGTTCAAAAGCATGAAGCCCATTAACAGCGTTCATTTCTTCCAAGCTCTTTTTAAGAGATTTTTTAAATTTAGTTATTAATCCCTCCTCAATTAAATCTCCCATTCCATCAATTTTATCATCCCATTTAGAAACAATTATATCTCTTTTTTCAAGATATTCTTTCTCTGCTTCTTTAACATATTGAGCAAATTCTTTGTAGATGTCAAGTGTCATGTATTCATTATTATATCCCAAAGCCATACGGTCTTTTTTAGTTCTAACTTTAGCTTCAATGTTATGTAGAACTTTTTCATCTGAGTTTGGAATAAACGTCATAGAACCATTTTTGATATACTCTTTAAAGAACTCACCAAGCTCTTCTGATTTATCAACATCAACCCCGAAAATTTTAGGATTAACTTCTATATAGTTTCTGATACGTCCAATGTTTACCTTAACTAACACTCCGTTCTGTTGTAAGAACTGACCTACATTTTCAACTCCTACCTCAATGTGATCACCTGTCAAACCTTTTAACATTTCATTAGTCATTTCTTGATTTAATACCTTCATTATAAAACACCATCCTCTTAATAATAAAATTTATATACCTGTTTAAAAAATAATCTTAATAAAGGAATGAAGGAAGGGGAAACCCCTTACACTCCATCAAAGATACCTAAGAACAATGTCTTGTCGAACATTTTAATGAACTCTTCGCCACTAAAAGATGTTCTGTCTGAGAACTCATACTTACCCATTAATGTATCAAGTCTTTCAATACATTGGAAAGCGTCTGCTTCTCTTGTTCTTGGAGTATTTAAAGCACCAAAGTTTAGTTTACCATGTGAAGAAGTTACACAATGTTCTATAAGAATTCTTTCATCTTCAAGTAACTCTACTTTTGGTAATTCTTCAATAAGGATTTTAGCACCAAGATAAGAGTCCTCAAAAAGTTCTCCTTCTTTAGTTTTAACTATCTTATTGCCCTCAAACCTAAATGCCCTCATAGTTCCCAAGTCATGTAAGATTGCACAAGTCTTTAACAGGTCAATATTAATTTTTGTATTGTAGCCATCAACATTGAATTCCCATTGGTCGTATATCATAGATATAGCTTTTGCAATTCTTATAACTCTTATGATATGAGCTAAAGTCCCGCTTTCAAATGAATACTCCGCCTTCTCAGAATTAGGAGTAGTGTATAAAGCATTTTTAACATCCTCTCTTTTAAGTACGTTTTGTACTAACTGAGCCATAACTGGATGTTTCATCTCTTTCCACTCTTTAATTAATTCATCTTTTAAGCTCTTTGCGTCAACTACATTTCTTACACCTAATGGTTCTATTTTCTTTATTGAATTTAAAAATCCAGTAATGTAAGGATTGTTATTTGAACCATCTTTCTCAATCTTAACCTCAGCTTCTATAAAGTCTCCATCTGAGTAACTTTTCATCGTTTCAAAATGAGGACTATCATTCCATACCATGACATACATTTTTGATGATTTGTCATTGATGGACATATTGAAGTACGGTTTTGGTTCTCCTTTTTCTGGTTTAGTCATACCTGGCTTAATTGTAATATCTCCCTTTACTGTTACTACCTGTCCTTTAACTACGTCTTTTATTCTTGCCATAAAAAACCATCTCCTTTTGTTAAATAAAATCTTTTTTTAAATTTAGATTACCTTAATGTTTACTTCCTAACTCTATTATACTCAATTACATCTAAGTTGTCAATTATTATTTACAACTTTATAATAAAATATTAGTGTTAGACCTTTTTTAATTAATTAATATTATACTCTATTTTATTGGTTTCTCACCAAATTATTCTCTCCCATATTTTAAAAGCTCCCCCTTAAATATTTAAGAAGAAGCTACAAAGATTAACTTTTAGTATTATTGAGCCTGAAAAAGTTCTGCATTATGCTGTCATTGTTTTTAAAGTAGTAAAACCAAAAGCCATTATTTGACACAGTAGCCACCCTAAGACTTCCCCCAAGTTCCACTCCACCTTCAAGGTTAAAGCTGTTTTTATGAGCATTAGATTTAATACTAAAGAAGTTACTATGTCCATGTAGTTGATAAAGATTTTGTCCTTCTTGAACTTTTTCAGTAAACATTTTATCCAGTTCCGCATAATCATTACATTGACTGCTTATATAATCTGCTGTATCTATCAAGTATCTTTTTTCAGGATATTGATGAAGTCCTCCATGAGAAACCATTACAGTTTTTTCATTATATTTATATACTGCATTTTCTCGCATTGAAATACATAACTTTTTCACATCATCCTTTGATATATTAGACCTCTTTAATTGTGACCTTGTGTCTTTAAATGACTTTGCAAGATATTCATAGCTGTCTATAGCCCAGTTCCAAAGGTTTGTATCGTGATTACCTTCTATTATCATTACATTTGGCAATTGATACAGTGATAGTAGGAACTCCACAACCTTATCGCTTTTCTTTCCACGGTCTACTAAGTCTCCTAAAAATATATAGAAAAAGTGTGGACTATATATTTTCTTCCACGCCTCCATTAATACATCATAAGAGCCATGTATATCTCCTATATGAACCACTTGTTTATACCCACTCAGGTCTACGATCTGGTCTTCAAGTTCATCTTCATGTTTAATAATATTTAAAAATCCTTCTGGTGGTAATTTGAGAAAGAAATTATCGCTTATATCTTCTAAGCAATATACTTTATATCTGTACCTTGCTACATAAAGGATTAATGTTTGCATTATAACAATATTTATATCATTAACATCAACTATGATGAACCTTCCATTATTCATTAGAGCTTCTATACTTCCCGTTATTATAGAATCCTGCCCTATTATAAATTTATCTAAACCCGAAGGAGTGTTTGCCCTATCAGTTATGAACAACTTTCTCATTGGTAAATCGCTCCTTTCTCCTTTTGTACTATATTACTATTTTATTATATTACAAAGGAAATATCAACGTATTTCGTTGACTATTGTCAATGAGATATAAATTAAAAAGCAGAGAATTCTCATTCTCCACCTATATTCATTCTTTTATTAAAAACATATATGGTTATTTGTGACCTCTATACAATTTTTTAAGTATTCCTCTACTCTGTCCTACTGGCATTTCTTATATGGCTATATTAAATTCGTCTACAAAGTTTAGACTTCTAACTATTAAACAGTATTATATCTATTGTAATGTAGTGTATTTATAAAATATATTCAGTGATATATGATGTGTGTTCTACTAACTTAATATAAGATTGTAAATTATTATTGCGGAATTCCTAACAATATGGTATATTTACAATAAAAAGCTATAAAGGAGGGTTTGTTTAATGCCAAAAGCTAAAGAAACGGATTTCTTTAAACAAATGAATATTCTATTTACTAAAAGACATAAGGAAAAATTAGACGATTTAAAAAAGCATACTACTCTTAGTAATAATGTTGAAGTTGATAATTCAACATTTGTAAGAGCAATGGTAGATTTCTTACATGAACATCCAGACGTATGTAGTAATATAAAAAGGTATATTATCCAAAACAAAGGGTCAACTTATTTAACTAATTTCGATGTGATGGTTGAAGAAGGAAAATCCATGGAACAGATTGCAGACGGGTTAGGTGTAGATATAGACATTATAGAAAAGATATATAAAAAATAAACAAACAATAGTACGACACATATAGAGTGTTTATTAGTTATAATATTTTCATTACAGAATAAGATATATAGTCAAGACAAGGTGTTAGGGTTGAGGGAAAGAACGGTTAAAAAGTACCAAAATACCCTACTAACTGTATTATATTTTTTTTAAACCACTCTTGGAGTTTTTATTCCAGGAGTTTTTATTTTTTATTACAAGTTTTTATTTTGCATATAATAGGCATATATTAACGAATTTAA
>Ga0183101_1000463_pt4 | contig 30228 bp, 30 predicted proteins | sample Biomet3_FD_127790 | JGI IMG/M metagenome (GOLD analysis project Ga0183101, IMG submission 127790) | Microbial communities from bioreactor (seeded with sewage sludge) at LBNL, California, USA - Biofuel metagenome 3 | ecosystem: Engineered > Bioreactor > Anaerobic > Unclassified ...
TTCCAAGAGGAAGAGGAAATAGGCACCGGAGCAAAAAAAATGGCTGCGGAACTTAGGAAGAAAAAAATGAAATTTGATTATACACTTGGCCTGCACAATTCCCCGGGGCATAAAGAGCATCAAATAGTTCTGTTTAACAAGACCTGTGCATGGGCATCTACCGGAATAGAAATATTAATTACCGGGCACACTTCACATGCAGGAAATCCGCAAGATGCCGCCAACCCAACCGATGCAGTAATTAAACTTATTGAGAGCATCAGAAAGCTGGATAAGACAAATGCCTTTTCTACCATAGTAAATTTTACTGTCGGGACAAAAGATTACGGAATTACTCCAGGCAACGGGGCTGTGAGAATTACCGCACGAGCCAATGAGGATGCCGGATTAAAGAGACTTACAGCCTCTATAGAAAAAAATGTAAAAAAAATTATAGAAACAGAGAACATCAAATTTGCAAAAACGCACAAAGGTAAAACGGGAAAAAGCGCAGCAAAAAATGCATTCAAATACAACATCTCTTATTCAGACGAGTTTCCTGCAACTTTAAATAATCTGTCATTCTCCACACTTGTGGAAAAAGTAGCCAAGAATTTGGGATACAGCACAAAGCGTAACCTGATAGGAGAATTCGGTTCAGATGATTATACCTATTTCACGCACAATACAAAGGCAACGTTTTTCAACATGGGGGCTGGTGAAAAACACGTCCCGATACACACTCCAAAATTTGATTTTGATGATAATTTAATCCCTGACGGGATAGACATTATCTGTTCCGTTTACAAACAAATTCAGCAAACTCAATAAGATGCCTCTTGTGTACGCTAGGACACACTAGAGCTAGAGCATTAATGGCAAGAGCACTTTGTTCCTCTAGTTTCTTCTGTGCGTCATGCAGTCCGTTGTATTTATAGACGAATTTTGTAACATGCTCAATTACAGCTCTTTCGTGTGGAAGAATTTCAGATCCGTTTTGCTTTGTATTTTTTATTTTCCCTATCAGTTTCCTGATTTTTTCTGAACTATCCGGACAATTATTAATTGCACATAGAAGCGGAAGTGTTATCTTCCTTTCTTTTAAATCTGCGCCTGCAATTTTCCCCGTTTTCATTTTGGGAGAGTAATCAAAAATATCATCTCTCATTTGGAAAGCAAGCCCAAGATGCCCTGCATAATTTGTCATGGCTTCCACTACTACTCTGTCCGCCTTAACAGCGTAGGCAGCACTCTTGATGGTTGCCTTAAACAAACTTGCAGTCTTACGTTCAATTATGTCATAATAATCCTGCTCGCTTGTATCCAAAGACTCTGCTTTGCTCATCTGAATCATCTCTCCCTCAGCCATTTTCTGGACAGCATCAGTAAAACATCCAAGGATTTTGTTGCCGCATTTTGTTGTAAGAATGTGAAGCGCTCTGGCCAGCCAAAAATCACCGGATAGAACAGAAGCGGCTGCTGAAAATTGAGCATTTATTGAGGGTACGCCACGGCGCATATTTGCATCATCCGCCACATCATCATGCATGAGCGTTGCATTATGAATCATCTCCGCAACAACCGCGCAATAATAACTTAGCGGCACTAGCGTTCCACATGTTTTCCCCGCAATCAAGGATAAAACAGGCCTAATCTCTTTGCCCTCATTGTCAATGATATAAGAATTAACCTTTGTAAGCAAAACATCCTCGCTTTGCACTGCAATGGACAAAGTCTGCCGATATTTTTTAAAATCGGCACCCAGCTCTTTTTTAGCCTCTTCTAAATCTGTCATTATAAAATATTTCCGCCTTATTGCAGAATAATATTGTTAAAAGATATATGCAACGGAGAACTCAAGGCTTCTTCCCCTAGACTGTTTAAGTTCTTTATAACTGGAATAAGTTGTATCATCATCATTGCCCATCTTCTTAAAGTCCAAATTATATCTTCCGCTTATCTGCAATTTCCATACATCCAACCCGGCTCCAATTCCTATTCCGGAATTTGCCTTATGCAAATCTCCAAAATCGGCGCCATTGGAAAAATCTTTTCCAATCAGAAAATTAAAATACGGAACCACTTGAACATAGGGACGCACCAACATTAAATTCGGCCCCCACTGTATACTTATAGGCACTTGAAGATATTGTAAATCATACTTATCCTTAGTAGTTGTAGCACCTGCAACATTCCCCTCTAATTTTGATTTTCTGGAGACGTAAAGCAATTCGGGCTGAACAGCAAAACCTGCCGGCAGACTTATTTTGTACAAGACGCCAAACTGATAGCCCAGATTATTATGCATATCATAGTTTTCCAGATCACTTAGCTGTCCGGTATAAATACCCGCCTTTATGCCAAAGCCGTTTTGCGCTCTGGCAGGAGCAAAGGCAAACAAGCTTATTGCCAGAGCTATACCAAAAACTTTAAGGAATGTCCTCACAGCGCAATATTTTTAAGTGTTGTAATAATTAAAACTTTATTTTTTTAATATATCTGTCGCGACAGATATTCTGCCGCAGCAGATGTTTGGCCGCAGCAAATGTTACACTCACCAGACATGCTGCTGCAGCAAGCATATTTTCATACTGTTATAGAAGAGCTTTAAGTTTCTCTTCAATAGCCGCCTTAGGGTTTGAGCCCACAAGTTTATCTTTTATCTCTCCGTTCTTAAAAAACAAAAGGGTAGGAATATTCCTAATACCATAGGTTGATGGAGCTTCCACCGCTTCATCTACGTTGCACTTTGCAACTACGACCTTACCGTCATACTCCCGTGCAAGTTCCTCAACTATAGGACTAATCATACGGCAAGGTCCGCACCATGTTGCCCAAAAATCCACCATAACGGGAAGTTTGCTCTCTAGAACAACCTCCTTAAAATTAGCATCTCCAACTGTTACTTCCATAATTGAAAAATTTAATATTTGTTAGTCATATATACTTTACGGTTTTCCGTTGCAAAAACGGAGCCGATTTCAGTTGCTAAATTAGTATTATTTTCCTAGAAATTGTAAATTTGTTATGTTAAAAATATAAGGTATTAGTATTCAGCATATATTATCTTATATAGTACATAACTTGTATAGAACATAACTTGCGTTTACTATAAGACAAAAAATTACACTATAAATTTTAATAACATGTATAAAGATTTTCAAGCACATCTTAAATCAGAGATCAAATCCATTAAGGATGCCGGTTTGTATAAAGATGAGAGAATTATAACATCCCCTCAGCGCGCAGATATTACAGTTAAAGGAGGTAAGAAAGTTTTAAACTTTTGCGCCAACAATTACCTGGGACTATCCGATAATCCAAGGCTTATAAAGGCCGCTAAAGCTGCCATGGATAAGAGAGGATACGGAATGTCATCAGTCCGTTTCATTTGCGGAACCGGAGATTTACAAAAAGAGCTGGAGAAGAAAATAGCAGAATTCTTTGGAACAGAGGATGCTATTCTTTACACCTCTTGCTTTGACGCAAACGGCGGAGTATTTGAACCTCTATTCACAGAAGAGGATGCAATTATTTCAGATTCACTTAACCACGCTTCCATCATAGATGGCGTAAGGCTTTGCAAAGCAGTTCGTTACAGATATGCAAATGCGGATATGAATGAACTGGAGAATTGCTTAAAACAGGCCCAAAAACAACGCTATAGAATTATTGTCTCCGACGGTGTATTCTCTATGGACGGCAATGTTACTCCTCTTGACCAAATGTATAAACTTGCACAGAAGTACAATGCAATGATTATGGTAGATGAGTCTCACTCTGCCGGAGTTGTAGGAAAGACAGGACGCGGTACTACAGAACTTCATCACCTGAGAGGCAAAGTAGAAATCCTTACGGGAACACTTGGCAAATCTTTTGGCGGAGCCGTCGGCGGATTTGTAACAGGCAAGAAAGAGATAGTGGAGATATTGCGCCAGCGCTCAAGACCTTATCTATTCTCCAACTCAATCCCTCCAATGGTTGCCGCTGCCGGAATAGAAATGTTTAACATGATGAGCAGAACCAACAAACTGCAGGATAAACTCCATGCAAACACAAAATACTTTGTGGAGAAAATGAAGAAGGCCGGCTTTGATATAAAGCCAACACAATCTGCAATTTGCGCAATTATGCTTTATGATGCAAAATTGTCTCAGCAGATGGCTGCCAAACTTTTGGATGAAGGAATCTATGTTGTAGGATTCTATTATCCTGTTGTTCCTAAGGATCTTGCAAGGATCCGCGTACAAGTTTCCGCCGGCCACAGCAAAGCACAGTTGGACCGCGCCATTACCGCCTTCACAAAGATTGGGAAAGAGCTTGGGATTTTAAAGAAATAACCTGGCTATACAAATGAAAAAAACAGGTCGGATTTTCCGGCCTGTTTTTTTATGCGATGTAGTTGTACATTTACAAGAGCAAGTTGCAGTTTTTCTGTTTCCAGCCTGTTTTTTATGCGATGTTGCTGTACATTCTCAGGAGCAGGTTGTAGCTTTTCTGTTTTCCAGCCTGTTTTTTTTCTTGCCCGCGCGTTTTGTGTGCTGTTAGCCATATGCACCGCATTGCTGCACGGTTTTGTAACACAGTACTGCACCTTTTTTGCACCGCATTGCTGCACCCCTCTTTACAACACAGTTCTGCGCCTTTTTTTGCACCACATTGCTGCACTGTTGCAGCACTATTGCAACACCATTTTGCAAACGGTTGATTTACAGCCTGTTTCAAAATGCGGCCCAGAGGGGCCCAGGAAGGCCAAATTTCCCCCATCTGATTATCAGCAACTTACAGCTGCTTGCGGTTTTCTCGTGTACTTTATACTTTGTCACACGCTGTTAATCAGCAAGTTGCATTTTTGCCTTTCTGTGCGTTCTGAGAGGGGTTGCAGCGGGATAGCGACGATAAATTGTAGTGGTAGCGCGTCTATGCATTGCAACCGGAGGGCGACGATGGATTGCAACTGCAGTCAAAAGAGTTAGCCCCTCGGTTGTTCCGGTTGCAGCGGGATGGCGGTGATAGGTTGCAACGGGATCTATCAAACAGCCGCAGAAGTATCCGGTATAGCTATTTTGTAAAACTTTTTCTATCCCGACAGATGTCATTTTGACGAAAGTAAAATAAGGTAATTGTTGTGCCGCAATGTTTTAAAATGCAGTGTTAAAAATATGAAGACCAAAAGCATATTTATTTTTTACCACTGAGCGTACTGCTTTCTGTATCAGAGTTATGCAACAGTTTGTCTGCTGCGTTATATTTGCGTCCAAAACTAATGTTCCATGAGAATTTTATCATGAACAGCTGGGCGGACTCTCTGAAATGCGAATTGCTATATGATGGAGCAAGGGTGCTCAGGTTGGTGGTTGGATTTTTATATGTGTTGCGATTTGTAAACGGATTTATAGCACCAACGGCAACAGACATTTCATCCGTAATTTTATACCCAAGCATTATGAGATGTCCTTTTTCATCTCTTGACACGACGGTCTCACCCAAAAGTTGCTTATCAAGACTGTTAATCTGGAAGTAAAGAATAAATTTCTTATAGTAGCCGTCCATTTCTATCGTATAATAACCGTTATTATAAACATGGTGATAGTCAACCCCTCTGCTGTCATAATGATTCATTCCTGCAGTTGCGCTAAAGGTAAATATTTTTGCAATCGGACCAACTTTGAATTCCAATTCCGGATTAATCTTATACCAGCTTTTTTGGTTTAAATTGGTCCTGATAAATTTATCATTCTCTCTCACAGTTTCCTCCATGATTGGATTTTTCATGCAGTTATAGTAGACTTGACCGTTTACCGCGAACATTCCCTTCCGCCACTCAAAATATAATCTGTTCTCCCATATATGATAAACTTTAAGGCCGGGATTGCCTCTTCTAATCTGCAGAGAATCAATCAACTGTTCAACATTGTTTAAATCAGAAAGTTCAGGCGTACGGTAATCCAATTTAGTTGTCAAACGGATATATGCGTTGTCTGAAAAATTGTATCCTATATTAACCTTTGGATAGACAACAAATTTGTGGTAGTTGGCTCCGGCCTGTCCTGTCCACATATAAGCACCATATCCTCCAAAAGAATAATTGAACTTGTTGTAACGTCCTTTCAGCTCTGCAAACAGTGCTGCACGTCCTTCTCTCATTGATGTTGTTGCATCTACGGTTCCATTATAATCATTATTTGCATAAACCTGATAATATCTTGCACCTGTACTGAGAATCAATGCTTTATCCGAATGTTTCTTATTGTCCCCGACAATTTTATTTTCCGTTCCGACAGTACCGCCGGTCGCAGAGCCATCGGCAGCATTATTAGAACCTGCTCCGCCGGCATTTTCCGCCTTAGATTTTAAAAGTCCCTGCTCATAAATTGTCTCTCCGATTATGGAATATTTATCTCCTTTAACTTTTGAATAAATATCTGTTATAACCTTTTCTCCACCGCCTGTAAGAGGCTTGGACTCTGAATACATCTTCTTATCTGTAGTCCCAATATAGGTTCCCACTACATTCACAATTAGATGTTTATTTTCAGAAAAATTTTTCTGAAAATATAAATCCAATGACGGAGTTGTGTACAATTTCTTTGTGCTGTCTCTCATATCAACATAATTATCTCTGTCATTTACAGGATATAACAAGCTGTGGTAGTCATAGTTATAAACATTGTTGTGATTGACTCTAAAATCGGCGTTAAAGAACCATTTCTCTCCCTCTTGATAATTATAATATGCATCAACCCAGCTATGCCAAAACTTAAAGCGGCTTGGAATACCTTGTTCCACACGGGTAAAGGAACTGTCGTGAGCAAAATTAAATGTCTCCCTGTTTTCTCTCCACATACCTTTAAGATTACGAATATTGGACCAAATGTTCACTCCGTATTCGGACTTTTTATGATTAAACTTTGCATTAAGATTTATATCATTAAATCCCAATATTTGAGGAGATTGCCTGATGTCAATCCCGACATTTCCTCCGGATACGGCTCTTTTTACTATATAATCTATCACCACAGCTACATTTTCCCCGTAGCGCAATGATGGATCATCATGATATTCAACTCTCTTTATCTCCTCCGGCTTTAGAGCTTTAATCTGCTGGATATTTGCTTTTACCCCGTTTATTCTTAGCTGTACTTCTCCGTCATTAGAGGATGTAATTTTATCCTGCAGAGGATCAACAGATAATCTTGAGAGCCGCATTCTTGCAAGCAAATCTACTCCGTTTGTAGAAGACTTCACTTGATAAGCAGTTGGAAGCACCAGTTTTTTGTCAGGAGTATTCACAATATTTGAAGCGCTTATAACCAGCTCATTAAGAGTAAGTGCGGAATGTTCAATCTGCACGTCTCCAAGATTTACATTTCCGCTTACCCCGTCTAAACCAATCTTCTTATTCTCATATCCAATGCAGGAAACCTCGATGATATAATCTCCCGCCAAAATATTATCAAAAACAAACCTCCCGTTTTTATCTGTAACACAGCCCGTTACAACGCTCATGTCTTTTTTGCGCAGAACAACATCCACAAACTCCACTGCATTTTTCACAGCAGCCGTTTCATCAGTTCTTCCATTATCAATTGTATTTTTTGTCCCGACAGTTTTATTATATTCAATCTCCCCCGTACCTTTTTTTACAGCACTTGCCCCTGTACCGGACGTTGTTTTTACCGCAGAAGTTTCTGTCGCTTCTACCGTCACAATCCTTCCCTTTATGCTTATTTTCTGAGCATTAGCAAGACTGCATGTAACGGCCATTACCGCGGTTAATAAAATTATTTTTAAATAGTTTCCCTTTTTCATGATTAAACATTTATGCATATAAAACTCTCATCTCCAAAATAAATACATCAGTTAGACAGAGATTTCTATATTAGGTTGCATTATATTGATTGTACTGTTTATTAAATTTTAGCTTGATCGATTTTAATTGTCCGTTTTCAGTTTCTTCTTTGCACAGCTCGCGCTTGATGTGGTAAAACAGTTACCTGTTTTACCACAGTCGCGAACTAAAAACGAATCACAAAATATTTACGAACTTTATTATCTCCGGCTGCATTATAGCGGAAACTTCCGATATAATTATTTTTTTAACTTATTGACTACTACCACGCTACCATCCGGAACGGTTATTTTTGCATTTACCAGAGTTCCGCTAAATTTCTTTGAACGTGAAATGATTTGCGGATATATTGTAATAACCGGACCTTTTATTGAAATAAGGTTGCTTTCATAATTCCCGTTAGGATAAACCTTGCTGGTTATCAACTTTTCTCTACCATAGCTTCTTTTCATCTCTATCTCTACCGTAGGAGTTACGGTTGTATCTCTGACTATCTTGGTTTTGGTGGAATCCTTATTATATACTATTGTGCTTGCGGCAACTGAACTTACGGAGAACTTTGGATAGATTGCAAACATTGCCATCCTCTGTTTGTCTCTCCCCCAGAAGGTTCTATAACCACAATCATAAGTATTGTCCCTATCCGCCTTTACAATTGTTTTTAAAGGAGTTACAATGGTAGTAGAATCATCTCCCTCATCTTCATCATAAAGATTATTTTCAAAATCAGAATCCCAATTCCTCCAGTTTGGAGCAGGCAGCAAAGAAACGGCACATACTCTATGCAAAAATTCACTGTCGTTCATATCTACAAATGAACTGTCGGAAGCATTTGGAAGTTGAGCATAATTAACATAAAGAGTGTCATAATTCTTTGACAGTGTTTGAGTTGATGACTGCTTTGTAAAGTCAAATGTTTGCTCAACGGCAGCAGCGCCAAACACAAGCAAAAGAATTAAAGATATGACCCAAACGCCAAATGCAATAAGACCGGGTCTGAATTTTGGCATTTTAAAATTGAATGTCCAGCGGATTCCAAGATACATCAAAATGCAGCAAGGCAGAAGCCAAACAATTATTCTAAGCATGTTAATGAAGAATATATTACCCTGAAAATCAAAGTAATTAAGAATGGAAAGCGGAGTGGTTCCAAACCTTAAACCGGATGCAAAGTAATATGCAAGGCCCGCAATAAATCCTCCGAGTGATGCAAGGATACAAACAATTCCGACAATAATTTTTAGAATTCTTCCAAACTCTGCGCCTCTTGGCCCGTTAGAGTTATTATAGTCATATTCAACGCCTTGTACGCCCGGGGCACTTCCCTTCATTGCACACTTATCCTCTACTGTTTTAGCCTTAGGCATGATAATCCAAAGAAGGATATAAGCCAGAAAGACAACTCCGCCAAAGTGTGTCCATCCAAAACCGTGTCCGCTAATCCACAAAAAGTGTCTCCCCAATGAACCTAAAATGAACGCTACCACAAAAATCAATCTCATTATAACAGGGTCAATTTTGCAATATGCGGCAAGTCCGCTGCAAACTCCGCCAATCACGCGGTTGTCCATGTCTCTGAACAACTTGCGGCTGCTGCGTCCATTTTCCGAGTTTTGATTTCCGCCATTGTAACCTGCAGAATTTCCGGTATTTGCAGAGCCTTGGGCATTTGTATTTCCTGTGTTATAAATGGTTTCATCTTCTCCATCTATTTCCTGCGGTCTTCCCATAACTGCAATTACCCTATCTATTCTCTCCTCTGTAACAACGTCTTCCTTGCCAAACTTATCCAAAAGCAACTCCGCAATTCTTCTCTCAATGTCATCCAAAATTTCACTTCCTTCCGGTCTTGCAGAGTAATGAACGGTAAGCACTTTAAGATAATTGTCCAGTTTTGCGTAGGCATTTTTATTAATAATAAATGCAACGCCTCCTATGCTGATTTTTAATGTTTCTTCCATAATAGTTTAAGTTTTATAAGTTATTATTCCCCTCTGCAGTAGCATTTTCTGCACTATTCTGTGTTGTTGCAGAATCTGATGAAACGTTATTGTCTACAATTTTATTCATATCAATTCCGTTCTTTACAAGTTCAACGGATTTTACAACATCGCTCCACGCAGCATCCATAAGTTCAAGAGCTCTGCGCCCTTTATCTGTTAAGGAGTAATATTTTCTTGGAGGGCCGCTTGGACTCTCTTCCCAGCGATAACTTAGCAATCCCTGGTTTTTCTGACGGGCCAGAAGAGGATAAAGCGTACCCTCAACCACTATCATCTGCGCCTGCTTAAGCTCTGATATCAAAGGAGATGCATAAGAGTCTCCCTTGCGCAAAATGCTCAGGATACAATACTCCAGAACGCCTCTTCTCATCTGGGCCTGAACATTATCTGCATTTATTTCTACTTGATCTTTAATTTCCATATTAAAATTTTTTACTTGTTAATAAATAGAACTTGTGTCATTAGTTTAATATTAGACGTTCAATTATTATTTGAACATCGGAGCAAATCTTGCAAGATTTTCCGCCGTCGGAGGTATCCCGTATAACTCGCACATTTGCACAGGATTAATCGCTCTCGGGATAACAATCCAAAGTATAATATAAACCAGAAAACCAAATAGTCCCGCCAGAAAAGCTATTATAAAAATGACTTTCATAAGCACGGGGTCCAAATTAAAATAATAAGCAAGGCCGGTGCAGACTCCTCCAAGTGTGTGACGCCCAGGGTCTCTGTAAAGTTTATGAGGCGGCACCATCTTGTAATTATAACTGCCGCCGCTCATATTTGCATCTGCGCTCTGTCCGGATTCACCCCGTGCATTCTTAACGTAAGGCTGTCCGTCCGGCATTCCAAGTTGAGCTGTAATTTCATCTACCATTTTAGAATCAACCACATTTCTAAAGGAATCAATCTTGGTGGAGAAAAGTTCTGCAATTCTCGTCTCCAAATCTTTCATTGTTTCGTCGCCTTGAACTCCAAGTTTTGAGTTGTTCTTAAAAGCGTTTAGATAATTTTTTAAATCCGAATAGGCTTCCGTTTCAATTGTGAAACTTTTACCGCCAATTCCAACTGTTAGTACTGTTTTCATCTTCGTATTTTTTATATTATTTGTATTTCCTCTTTTATTAATCTCTTCTACTAATCAATCACCTTTCTTTTAGCAACCTCTTCTTGCGGGTTAATGCGCTACCTCATTTGACCCATCTTTGCGTGACCTCTTATTTGGTACTGCAAATATATATAGATTTATAGGTACTTTGTATCGCAAGGTACTAAAATAATTTTTAGGCCCGGTAACTTTGAGATCTAATCTCTTGATTACCAGGCCTATATTATTTTTAATCCCGACGGATTATTTTGTTACTTTTTTGCTACGGTGCTTTTTTTTCACCTATTTTGCCGGAGTCGCAGGTGCAGAAGATGCAGGAGCTGACTGCTGAGCGCCGCCGCTGGTTGGGAACTGAGGCTGTGCGCCTGCCGGAGCCTGCTGCTGAAGTTCCTTTGTGAGGTCAGTTTTGGTCTCCGTAACCTTTGTAGAAACAAACGCAGTTGCCAAAACGCTGCACACAAGAACTATGGCTACAAGAGTCCATGTTGCCTTTTCCAAAAAGTCTGCAGTCTGTCTAACGCCAAACGTCTGGTTTCCAGATGCAAAGTTGGCAGCCAAACCGCCGCCTTTATCGTTCTGTACAAGAACTATAATTGTTAAAAATATACTTGCAATTACAATGATGATAGCTAAAACGGTATACATATTTTAAATTCTTATCTTTTTAACTTGCTGTAAATCTGTCTTTTATTTACTCTTTCCTGAAGCCGCTTCTTTTTTAGCGAGTTCTGTTTCTTTCACAAGGGCTGCAAAGTAAGCACTTTTTTGCGGATATAGCAAAATTAGTTTGGAAAAAACCTCTATAGCCTGCTCATAATAACCTTGTTGTGCATATACCTGTCCAAGAGTTTCAGTATAAAATTCCGGATCTTCAAAATTCACTTTGCCGTCGGGACCCATAACTGAATATCCGCAAGAACTCTGTGTAAATGAGCCTGTTGCAAGATGCGCCGCCTCTGAAGGGAGACCGCCGTCCTCTCTCTCCAGCTGTTCAAAATCTTCTCTGGAGAAGTAATCTCCGCCAACCGGTATGTACTTGATTGTTGTTACAACAGGGCTGCCGACTCTCTCTTTTTTTGCCTCTGCAATTGCCGCTGCCGCTGCTGCTTTTACGTCTTCTATTCTTTCTTCCACAACATCAATCACCTCCACCGGCTGCTTCTCAACAGGCACTTCCACTCTCTCTTCAACAACTTGCTCTTCAACTTGCTCCTTTGCAGGAACATCCTTTACCTCTTCCTGTGGCTTCTCGTCCGCCGGAACTATTTGTCTGACTTTATCATACAGCCTTTGGCGAGACGGCAAAAACACAGCCGAATGCCTAAGCTCGGTATCAAAGATCTCCCTGCTTATGGCGGCCAGCTTCAAAAGCAAAACCTCCCGGGCATAAGAAAACCACGGGTACTCTGTAATGATGGTTTCTAGCTGCTCGGGTGTAAAATTCTTTATATCAGTATAATCCGTTTGTGTCATAGTAAACCGCTACCAATTTGCAACGGTTGCGTTAAATATGTCTTCCACCAATGTTTCTACAATCTGGTCACACAAAGATGACTGTACTGCATCCAAAGAACTTGTAGAATCATAATCTTGATATGCCGCAAATGATTTGTCAAAATTCTCTTTTGGATATTTTTCATTTTTAAAGACAATCTTAACCGTTACAGTCAGTCTGTTCTTGGAAGCAACCTCCTCAGATGTTATAGCCGTTGGTGTAACCTCATAACTGGTAATGTACCCGCTAACATCCAAATCTCCGCCGTCAGTTACCATATCCAATTTTGTAAGATGACGATACTTGTCCTGTAATGATTGCGTCAGCTGATTAGAAAGGGTCGGATTAACTTGCATTGCCTTATTCTCAATAGTATGAACCGTTATAGATTTCACATCTTGGGCAATAGATGTCCCTGAGAATGAATATATTCCACAACCTGTTGCGAGCAAAATCATAGCCGCCACCGCAAATATTTTATAAAGTTTATTCATCTATTTATCCAGATGTAATTCTTTTATTTTTCTGTAAAGTGTTCTTTCTGAGATGCCCAGTTCTGCTGCCGCAGCTTTCCTCCTCCCCCTGTGTTTCTCCAGGCACTTCTTAATAAGCTCTGCATTAACCGAATGGATAGAAAAATCCTCTTTGATTTCCGCATAATCTTTCTCTTCCGGTTCTGAGGCAATATCCTTCTTATTCCCGACAGATTGCTGTGTGACCGGTGCCGTATTCACAATTACATTGTCTCCGGCATGCACAAATCCTCCCGCATCATCTTGCACGCCCGCTGCTTTGGCAATTGCCGCATTATTGTATCCTCCCGATAAAGAGCGCATTTCGCTCTTTAAAGAATCAACTTCCTGTTTAAGTGAGAATATCATTTTATAAAGAACATCCCTGTCATTTATCAGACTCTCTTTATCCGCCTCGCTCTTTAAAATAGGCAAAGCTTCCGGACCATCCTTGGGCAAATATTTTTGCAGCATTTCCGCTGTAATATTTCTATCGGCCTCCAATACAGACATTTGTTCCGCCACATTTTTCAACTGACGAATATTGCCAGGCCAACGATAAGAGGTAAGCTGCACTTGCGCATCATGGTTTAATTTGAGAACGGGCATGTTATATTTCTCCGCAAAATCCAAAGCAAACTTCCTGAATAGTAAGAATATATCATTCTTTCTGTTTCTCAGCGGAGGAATAGTTATTGGTACAGTATTTAATCTGTAATACAAATCATCTCTGAATTTCCCTAATTTACAGGCATTTACAAGGTTTACATTTGTTGCCGCAACAACGCGGACATTGGTTTTCTGAACCTTGGAAGAGCCAACCTTCATAAACTCTCCGCTCTGCAAAACTCTCAGCAATCTTACCTGTGTAGATAAAGGAAGCTCAGCCACTTCATCCAAAAAAATGGTTCCTCCGTCCGCCACTTCAAAGTACCCCTTGCGCGTCTCATTAGCGCCTGTAAATGAGCCTTTTTCATGTCCAAACAGTTCGGAATCTATGGTCCCCTCCGGAATAGCTCCGCAATTCACCGCAATGTATGAAGCGTGTTTGCGGGAACTGTTTTGATGTATTATTTGCGGAATAGCCTCCTTGCCTACTCCGCTTTCTCCGTAAACAACCACGGACAAATCTGTGCCGGCCACTTGGATAGCTATATCCAAAGCGCGATTAAGCGCCGGATCATCTCCCACAATATCAAATCTCTGTTTTATACTCTGTAATTCCATTATCTCTCTAATTCTGCAACGGTCATGCCACTTAGTGCACAAAGTTAAAAAAAACTGCCAATTTTTCAGTACATTTGTCCCCCGCGATTTCCAAAGCACATGTTTAAGAATTTAAATGTGTTCTTGATCACTTAATAAACTGTCCGGATGAAAAAAATAATTGCAATAATACCCGCACGCTATGCCTCAACAAGATTTCCCGGCAAGCCTCTGGCCCTTGTCAACGGCATCCCAATGATTGTAAGAGTGATGCGCCAGGCGGCAAAGGTTTTTAGTGATGTTTGTATTGCCACAGACGATGAAAGAATCTATAACAAGGTTTTGGAAATGGGAGGAAAGGCCGTAATGACATTAGCCTCACATAGTAGCGGAACGGATAGATGCTTAGAAGCGCTGACCAAATATCAAAAGGAGAGCGGCAAGATATTTGACGTGATTTTAAATGTGCAGGGGGATGAGCCTTACATCAGGCCGGAGCAATTAATGACGCTTGCAAATTGTTTCAATGATTCTAGTGTTGATATTGCAACTTTAGTTAAGAAGTGCAAAAGTTTGGCAGAGGTAAGTGACCCAAATAGACCAAAAGTTGTTGTAGATAAAGTTTGCAATGCGCTATATTTCAGCAGGTCTGTAATTCCTTTCTGCCGCGGCGGGGAATTGAGCGATGAAGTTGTAAGGAAGACGGGGTACTTTATGCATGTGGGCTTGTACGGCTATACGGCAAAAACCTTAGCCGCTTTATGTGCGATGCCTCGGAGTTTTCTTGAAAAAACGGAAAATCTGGAGCAATTGAGATGGCTGGAAAACGGATATAAGATTAGAGTGGCGGAGAGCAATTACGAGTCATACTCCGTGGATACGCCGGAAGATTTGGACAGACTTAACAAAATGCAGTTAAAGTAGTCTAATTTGCTATAAAACGTAATGGTGACCCGGCCCAAAAACTATCGGGACAGAAAATATATTTGTTTAATTAATTAATTATAAAAAAGTTATGAAGAGATTTTTAAAGTATGCAGGCATTGTCGCACTAGTTGCGCTTACCACTTTCTGCGCTAATCCAGAGAAGATGGCGAAGATGGCGGGTATGGTTAAGACAAGCTGCAGTCCCAAAGTGCTGGAGTGTGTTGCTGGTCAAATCAAAGCCACATATTCAGTAACTTTCCCAGCAAAGTATTTTTTACAAAAAGTTAAACTTAAAATTACTCCAGTGCTGGTTTATAACGGAGGAGAGATGGTTGGAGAAGATTACTGGCTGCAGGGAGGTAAAGTAAATGATAATTACGCCGTTGTATCTTACGCAAACGGTGGTACTTTCAGCAGAAACGTTGTATTCCCTTACAAAGAGGGTGTTGAAAAAGCTCATCTGGAATTGAGGGCAACCGTTTACAATATCAAAGGAACTAAATCTTACAAGTATCCTGCTGCATTTAAGATTGCAGACGGGACAAACTGTACCTATATGCTGGCAAAAACTTCCGGAGAACCGTCTTTTGAAAAAGACAATTATCAGAAAGAAAACTCCATTACAAAAGAGGCTCAGATTCTTTATGAAATTAATAAAGCCAATGTTAAAAAAGACAGACTTAATTCAAAGGAAATCAAGGAGTTTGAACAATTCTTAAAAGAAGCTAAAAATGATGATACCAAGACAATCACATCTAGTTCCATCATAGGTTATGCTTCTCCTGACGGACCGGTAGGCGAAAACAATTCTCTTTCCGAGAAACGCGCAAAATCCGCTAAACTTGCCTATGAGAAGACAATTGCTAAAAAAGCAAAAGTTAATGTACCTGTTGAGCTTTCAGAAAAGGGTGAAGACTGGGACGGTTTCCAGAAGATGGTCCAGAATTCCAACATAGAGGATAAAGATTTGATTTTAAGAGTACTATCAATGTATTCAGATCCTGCTGTAAGAGAGCGCGAGATAAGAAACATGTCAAACGTATTCCAGACTTTAAAGACAAAGGTTCTTCCTCAACTGCGCCGCAGCAGAGTGGTTGCCAATGTGGTTAAAAAGAATTTCACGGACGACCAGCTAAAAGAAATGGTTAAAAATGATGACAGCCGTCTTGATGAAGAAGCTCTGCTTTATACCGCATCTTTATCAAAAGACAAAAAAGAGAAAGCTGAAATATATAAGAAAGCTGCAGAGAAATTTAACAGCAGCCGTGCTTATAACAATCTAGCTGCATTGTCATTACAGAGTGGAAAGACAGAAGAGGCAGAGAATTACTTGAACAAAATGTCAGAGCAGACTCCTTCATATTATAACAACATGGGTGTTGTTGAATTGCAGAAGAAGAATTACGATAAGGCATCTGAATATTTTACAAAAGCAGGTACGGCAGAATCTAAAGAGAACCAGGGAGCAATTGATATTCTTAACGGCAACTATGCAAAAGCCGCACAGGAACTGGAGGGAACTAAGTGCTATAACAATGGTCTTGCAAAGATTCTTAACAATGACCTTGAAGGTGCACAATCCGTTTTGAAAGATGAAAAATGCGCTAATCAATCATACTTAAGAGCAATTGTTGCAGCCCGCAAGGGAGACTCAACAACCTATAACAGCGAGCTTGCAAAAGCCGTTAAAGCAAAAAAATATGAGAAGCGCGCAGAAAACGATATTGAATTTGCAGCAATGAAATAACCGGCCCGCTCCGCGTGTCCTGCCGTATAGCGGGAGGCTTGTGGAGTGTGTTGATAATCAGCAACTTAAAAAAGATCCTCGTTTTAAAATGAGGGTCTTTTTTAATGCCCTGATATTCAACCTCCACAGCACATCTTCCAGAATAATTTCCAAGCCTGGCGACCATAGGCTGCCGAGCTGGATATCATCAATCCAAAATTTATCAATTTCTATTTTCTTATATTTGTGCTGATGGACAACACCTACAAACACAATCTGGTTCTTTTTACAGATACGTTTCCTTACGGAACCGCAGAAACCTTTCTGGCGGACGAATTGCCGTTTGTTGCGGGGCGGTTTGATAATGTTGTTATCTACCCGTTATACATCCCGGAAAACAAATCAGCCCGACAACAGACACAAATAAAAAAAACCGCAGTAAGACAAATGCCTGCAAATGCGGTGGTTAAAGAGCCTTTACTGAATTTTAACCATAAAAGCAAACTTGGATTAATTAAACATGGACTATTTATATCCGCTCCTTTTTTCTTTGCGACAAAAGAATTCTTTAGCCGCGTAATCGGGGGCGCCAACATCCCCCCTGCGGGAAAATATATAATTGGGAAAAAGGCGGGATTAGGGAAACGCATCTGGTTATTTTGTGATTACTTCTTTATGCTCCGCAGCATCCTTGGGAATAAGTCTCTTATGGAACACCTTGTAAGAGAGTGCTCTATGGCGGACGTTTTGTATTTCTACTGGGGAGACAAATCTGCGTTAATCACTCCGTTCTTAAAGAAAAAACTAGAGGACGCAACCTCAATCATGCCAAAAGTATTTGTAAGGTTTCACGGCTCAGATATTTATGAAAGGGCTAAGGGATATCTTCCTTTTAGAGAGATGCTTTACCCGTCCGTTGATTGCGCCGTGCCAATCTCCTATGATGGAGCTCATTACATCCAAAAAAATTACAAACATCAGCCTAAGCTGATAGAAACTTTCCATTTAGGATGCTCTAACAAAGACATAAAGTTTGCAAATCTGATGGGGAAACTTCCCGGAGTTTTTGAGATTGTCAGCTGCTCTAATGTCATTGAACTTAAAAGAGTTGACATGATAGCGGATGCCATTAAACTTATCACGGAAGATTCCGCACTCATTCAAAAAATAAGAGAAAAGAGAGCAACGGAGGGGATGAGATTTACAGGCATTCATTGGACTCATTTTGGAGGAGGTCCGTTGTTGGATGATTTAAAGAACAAGTGCTTAAAATATTTCAACAAGAACAGCAATTCGGGGGAAGATAATAATACGGCCGAAAACAAACATTCCTCTATTTTAAATAATGATTCATTCTCGGTAATAGTAAATTTGAGAGGCTCTGTTGAACACTCCAAAATACTTGAATACTACAGAGATAACGGCGCCAATTTATTTATCCTTGTTAGCCGCACGGAGGGTGTTCCTGTCTCCATAATGGAGGCTTTTTCTTACGGTATTCCGGTAATAGCAACAAATGTTGGAGGTGTCTCTGAGATGTTTAGAAATTGTCCCGTCGGTTATCTTATAGATGCGGTGCAAACACCGGAAACTCTTAAAGATTACATTGTAAAATATATCTTAATTCCTAAGGAAGAGCAGATTGCAATACAAAATAATGCGCGGGCAAATTGGGAAGAGAACTGGGATGCAGAGAAAAATTTTACCAGCTTTGCTGATGCGCTTCATAATTCCTTAAACTAATTTTTATTTATCGGTTTTATGAAAATTGAAAAGGCAACACAAGTAAATCTAAAGGAGCTTATGGCTATTTTTGCCCGTGCAAGAAGTTTTATGGCAAGTACCGGAAATCCCAACCAGTGGATAAACGGATATCCTTCAGAAGAGCTTATTTATCAGGATATTGTTCATGGACACTGTTTCATTTGCCGCACAGATGACAATCATATTGCAGCCGCTTTTGTTTTTATAATAGGAGATGATCCAACGTATGCAATAATAGAAAATGGAAAGTGGTTAAATGACAAAACTTATGGAGTCATTCACCGCCTTGCTTCAGACGGCACCAAAAAAGGAATTGCAAAATTTTGCATAGAATGGTGCTTTAGTCAAATCAACAATTTGCGTGTGGATACGCATGCAAATAACAAAGTAATGCAAAGCATATTAAAAAGAGAGGGCTTTAAATACTGTGGAATAATTTACACGCACAACGGAACAGAGCGTCTTGCTTTTCAAAAAACTCAATAACATATTACGCATAAGAGCCGGCCGGCGCAAAATATTTTTTATCCCGACAGATTATATTTTAAGCACTGCCATAAATGCAGACTGCGGAACCTGCACTTGTCCGACCTGACGCATTCTTCTCTTTCCTTTTTTCTGTTTCTCAAGCAGTTTGCGCTTTCTTGTAATATCGCCGCCATAGCACTTTGCGGTTACATCTTTGCGCACCTGACGTACTGTTTCACGCGCAATTATTTTGGCGCCAATCGCAGCTTGAATAGCAATATCAAATTGCTGTCTTGGAATTAAATCTTTTAATTTCTCACACATCTTACGTCCAAAGTCATAAGCGTGCGCGCGGTGTGTCAGAGAAGAGAGCGCGTCAACCGGCTCTCCGTTAAGAAGAATATCCAGCTTTACCAAATCCGCATCTCTAAAATCAATGATATGATAATCAAATGATGCATAGCCTTTTGAAATAGATTTTAATTTGTCATAAAAGTCAAAAACTATCTCAGAAAGAGGCATATCAAAATTCAATTCAACTCTATCCGTCGTGAGAAAATGCTGGCTGACCAAAGTACCTCTCTTCTCAATGCAAAGTTTCATAATCGGACCAAAGAAATCTGATTTTGAAATTACTTGCGCCCTGATGTACGGTTCTTCTATATGGTCTATAGCCGTTTCCTCCGGAAGGCCGGAAGGGTTATGTACATCTACAACTTCTCCGCTTGTGGAATACACTTTAAATGAGACATTTGGAACGGTCGTAATACAATCCATGTTGAATTCCCGGAACAATCTTTCTTGCACAATTTCCAAATGCAGCAGGCCTAAAAATCCGCAACGGAAACCAAAGCCCAACGCCATGGAACTCTCAGGTTCAAAAACCAAAGAAGCATCATTCAACTGCAATTTTTCCAATGAAACCTTTAGGTTGTCATATTCATCTGTCTCCACCGGATATACGCCGGCAAACAGCATAGGCTTTACCTCCTCAAATCCCGCAATTGCCTTAGTACAAGGGTTTTCCACTGATGTTATTGTATCTCCCACCTTAACCTCAACCGCGCTTTTTATGCCGCTGATTATATAACCGACATTTCCTGTTCCTATTTCATCCTGCGGCTGCAGTTTCATGCCCATCACACCAACTTCATCTGCAGTATATTCCATCCCGGTATTCACAAATTTCACGCGTTCTCCTTTATGAATAGAACCGCATTCTACTTTGTAGTAAGCAATTATTCCTCTGAAAGAATTAAAGACAGAATCAAAAATCAAAGCCTGTAGCGGAGCGCTCGGATCTCCTTTGGGGGCGGGAACTTTATGTACAATTTCCTCCAATATTTCAGGAACACCTTTTCCTGTTTTTGCACTTGCAAATAAAACATTCTCCGGCTTGCAGCCAATCAAATTAACAATTTGATCCCTCACAACTTCCGGTTCGGCCGCATCCATATCTATTTTATTCACGACGGGAATAATTTCCAAGTCATGATCAAGGGCTAAATAAAGATTAGAAATTGTCTGAGCTTGAACACCTTGCGTGGCATCTACAACAAGCAGTGCCCCCTCAGAAGAGGCAATTGAACGGGAAACTTCATAAGAAAAATCCACGTGCCCGGGAGTATCCAGCAAATTTAAGATATACTCCTTGCCATCACTCCGGTATTTCATCTGCACGGCATGACTCTTAATTGTGATACCCTTCTCCTTCTCCAAATCCATAGAATCCAGCACCTGATTCTCCATTTCCCTGTCAGTGACAGTATGTGTGGCCTCAAGCATTCTATCGGCTAATGTACTCTTGCCGTGGTCTATATGTGCAATAATGCAAAAATTCCTAATGTTGTCCATGCTAAAAAATGCCGCTATGTTATGTTGCAGCCCCGTTAGCTGCAAAGATACTCTTTTTGGGAAATAGTAAATAATCGTGTAAATTTACACATCTTAAAAAATAAAACACTCACAAAAATGCCTGATATACAAAAACTTAAGGATACGGCTTCACAGATCAGAAGAGATATAATAAGGATGGTTACCAGTGCTCAAAGCGGACATCCGGGAGGAAGCCTGTCCAGCACAGATATTGTTACAGCCTTGTTTTTCAGCCAAATGAAACACTCTCCTCAAAACTGGGACCGGAGCGGAAAAGGGAATGATATGTTCTTTCTCTCCTGCGGACATGAATCTCCGTTATTCTATAGCGCTCTTGCACGCAGCGGATATTTTCCTATAAAAGAGCTTGGAACTTTTAGAAAATTAGGAAGCCGTCTTCAAGGACATCCCGCTACAGATACCGGACTTCCGGGTATTTATGAGGCCAGCGGTTCTCTTGGCCAGGGTCTTTCAGTTGCCGTTGGTGCAGCTCTTGGAAAAAGATTAGATGGAGAAAAAAATTACGTATACGTTCTTCTTGGAGATGGAGAGAGCGAGGAGGGACAAGTTTGGGAGGCGTCAGAATTTGCTTCTCACCATAAAGTAAACAATCTGATTGCAATTACTGACTGGAATGGCCAGCAGATAGACGGTACAACAACGGAAGTTATTGGACCTGACCATCTTGATCAAAAATGGAAAGCTTTCGGATGGAACGTCCTTGTTGTTGAAAACGGGCATGACTTTAACGAGATACTTTCATCTTTTAAACTTGCTCAAGAGTTGGAAAGCAAAGAGGAGAAGCCTGTAATGATTTTAATGAAAACTATCATGGGCAAAGGGGTAGATTTTATGGAGGGAACTTGCAAGTGGCACGGCAAGGCACCAAAGCCGGAAGAGGCTGAAAAAGCTCTTGCACAACTAAAGGAAACATTGGGGGATTATTAAAATCTGTCGGGATTAAATTATTGATTAAAAAGAATTTACAATGGCAAAATTTACAAATACTGGTAATAAAGATACACGCTCCGGGTTTGGAGCAGGACTTTTAGAATTTGGAAGAGAGAATAAAAATGCCGTGGCGTTAACCGCAGATTTGAAAGGCTCTGTTAAAATGGGGGATTTTGCAAAAGAATTTCCGGAGAGATTTTTCCAGTGCGGAATTGCGGAGGCTAATATGATTGATATAGCCGCTGGTCTATCTTTAAACGGCAAAATTCCTTTTGCTTCTACGTTTGCGATATTTGCAACGGGACGTGTATATGATCAAGTCAGACAGAGCGTTGCGTATTCGGATACTAACGTCAAAATATGTGCTTCTCACGCCGGCATCACCCTTGGAGAAGACGGTGCAACACATCAGATTTTGGAAGATATCGGCCTTATGAGAATGCTTCCAAATATGACGGTTATTAATCCTTGTGATTACAATCAAACAAAAGCGGCAACCATTTCCGCCGGCAAACATATAGGACCTGTTTACTTAAGATTCGGACGTCCTGGTGTTCCAAATTTTACTCCGGAGAATCAGACGTTTGAAATTGGGAAAGCTATAAAAATGATTGATGGAAAAGATGTTTCAATATTTGCGACAGGTCATCTTGTATGGGAGGCTCTGCAAGCTGCAGATAAATTGGAGAAAGATAATATAAGCGCTGAAGTTATTGACATTGCAACAATAAAACCTCTTGATTATGACGCTGTTCTTGCATCAGTTAAAAAGACGAGCGCGGTTGTAACGGCAGAAGAGCATTTTATTGCAGGCGGTCTTGGAGAATTAATCAGCGGATTTCTTGCAGGCCACTATCTTGCTCCGGTTGAATATGTTGCAATTGCGGATAAATTTGGCCAAAGCGGTACGCCGGATGAATTGATGAGAGCCTATGGTCTTGATGCAGAGCACATTGTGGCCGCCGCAAAAAGGGCAGTCGGGAGAAAAAAATAAATCGGACTCTCATTAAACTTTATAACGCTGCGGTAGTCTAATACACCAAAGGGATTTGCATGCAGGAAGATTCGGAAATATTGGCACTTTACAACAAAGATGGGGGAGGGGCGGATTATGCCTTCAATCTTATTGTGCGCAAATACAGCGAGCGCCTTTACTGGCACTTGAGAGAACTTGCCGGCAGCCATGAAGATGCGAATGATCTTTTACAAAATACCCTTATTAAAATCTGGAATAATCTTCCAACTTTCAGGGGAGACTCCAAACTTTACACGTGGCTCTATAGAATTGCTACAAATGAGGCACTTACGTGGCTGAAAAAGCAGCGCTTTGAGAGCAGATTCGCCCGCCTTGGCTTTGACAAATCTCTTTGCAATAAGCTCACGACAGATGATTTTTTTAACGGAGACCAGATTCAGCTGGCGCTCCAAAAAGAGGTAATGCAGTTGCCGGATAAACAGCGCGCAATTTTTTCCATGCGTTATTTTCAAGATATGAAATATGAAGAAATTGCGGAAGTTATGGAAAGCAATGTTGGCGCTGTAAAAACCTCTTATTCAATAGCTTACAACAAAATAACAACCGGCCTGAAAAATAAATTTTAACTATAGATTTAACTTTTCCAATTGCACAAAGTCTAATAAGTGCCTGATGAATCGGAAACAAAGGGTTTAAAAATGGAAGATAACAAGAACATAGATAGAGAGTCCTTTGAGAATGCAAATGACATCCTTAGTAATGAGCATTTGAAAAAAATGCCTTTTAAGGTTCCGCAAGGATACTTTGAAAGCGTTGAAGATGAGGTGCGCACTAAGATTAAGGAACAAACCCCGGATGGACAATGGGGACTTTTGCACCGCTCTTTAAAAGCGTATCTTGGACTTGCGGCTTCATTTCTTTTAATTCTTGGAGCCGGCTGGGGGACGATTCATTTTACAAAATATTTAACCTCCGGCCATACGCTTACGGCGCAGTCAACTGTTGATTCTGAATTGTTGCTGGACAGCCTTGAGAATGACTATGTTGCAGAACAATTAGACAACGCCCTTGAGGAAAGCAGTAAGGATACGCTCACAATAAGAGTAATTCCTCCGCAAGCAGAAGAGATGACAGTGGAAACAGCGGTAGACTATGCGGATGCCGTCCAAGAGTATTTAAGTGCATATCCAAGTACCTCTGTCAGCCTTGCCTCCTTAGAACTCGCAGAATTAGAAGAATAATTTATTTCATAGGTTAAATTTCAGGTACAATGGTTAAATTTTTAAAATCAATTACATTAACGCTGGCGGCCGTTGCCGCCATGGCGTTTGGAACATCCGCATTTGCACAAAATGCTACTAAACAGAATAATGCAACCGCTCAAGGAAAGAATGGCGGAAAGGGCATGATGATTAACAGAGAAAAAATCAAAGCCCAGAAAATCGCTTTCTTTACCCAGGAGCTTAATCTCACATCAGATGAAGCCGCCAAATTCTGGCCGGTATATAATCAATGCTGGAAAGAAAAAATGGAGGCAAAGCATACTACACATCAAAGCTTAAAAGCTCTATCACAAGCGGCTAAAGATGCCAATTCTTCAGATTCCGATGTAAGAAATCTTGCAGATGCTTATCATAAAAATTATGAAAAAGAGCTAAAGTTGGTAAGTGAACATTTTGCTGAATATCAGAAAGTTTTACCTATTAAGAAAGCGGCGCTTGTAACAGCAACAGAAGAAAAATTCAAGAACAATCTTATTATGCAGTTACGCGGAAAAGGAAATCAGCAACGCAAAATGGAGCAAATCAATCATATGGGTCACGGACAGCAAATGCAAAAAGTAACTAAATAGTTTCAGTTTCTTGGTTTAATTTTCCTTCATTACAACACTCCCGTTCTGGTTTCTATACTCAACGGGAGTTTTTCCTGTATTTCTGATAAAGAAATTATTAAACTCCTCTACGGATTCAAATAAAAATTTCTTGGAAATATTTTCCATTGGGATGTCTGCTACTTTTAAATCCGCACATATCATCTCCGTCTTTCTCTTGTTCATCCACTTTTGAGGATCAACTCCAAACGCCTCAATAAAACTTCTTGTAAACTCTTCAAAATTAAGGTCGTACCTCTTTGCAAGTTCCTCCGCAGTTCTGACTTTCAGATAATTCATTCTTACAAATTCAGGCAAATTAACGCTGTTCCCATGCAACAGCGGCGCAAACAGACTTGCGTTCTCTTCTTTTGTATAGAAAGTTCTTAATATTAAAAAAGCCTCCTTTTGTTTAATCTCATGAAGATTGATACAACTGATATTATTGCTTAAGAAAAATTTAATGCTGTCCAAAACCATTTGCATTGGCGGATAAATCGGAATCGGTTTTGCCGAGCAGTCCTCCGGTGTGATAAATGATAATAAATCATCTATTGAAAATTTATTACACAGATGCAGATGCTTGTTGTCAAATGCAAGCAGAATGAAATAACTGTTTTCCAATACCCTTCCCGTCACTTCACTTTTAACCGGGATTAATATCATCTCCTCCGCATTCAGTTCTTTGACGTCAACTTTATTAAAATTTAATTCCAGTTTGCCGCTCGTAAGGAAAACAATATAGTTCTCGGATTTATCAGGCAAAGCAAACTCATCTCCTTTAAGAAGCATATGAATGCTAAAGCCTATAGATTTTTTGGTCACATAATTAACACAAGAAAGGTGTTCTTGCCCATATAACAGTTTCATGGGTTTTGTAGTAACTAAATCATTTGTACTCATATCATAAATTTTTAACTGCAGGGAACATTGTTACTCCACTTTGTTTAACAAATGTAGTAAATTAAAAAAAGGGGTGCTAAAACGCTAAATAAGGGTGCTAAAACGCTAAATAGAAATCTTTTGTCAGATTTTTATATTCCGGAGTATATCCCATTTCATTTTGTATTGTAAGATTTTCATCCCGATAGTCTGCCGGTACACGGGTATATAAAAATTCCATCATCACTCTTTTTATTTGCTCATGTTGCTTATAAAACACACTGCATTTTCTTGAGAGCTGCAAAAAAGGATATAAAGCTTCTTGTGAAAAATGTTCTTTTAAAAACTGTACTTTCTTTAAAAAATTTTCTGCTTCATCTGTCGGGAGTATAAGGGCAAACCTGCCACCCACTTTTAAACAAGATGTTACGCCCTTTATCAAATCCGCCTGGGATAAAATATCATTATGTCTTGCAGAAGACTTTTTTTTATTTGGAGATTTTAATGAATCCGTAAAATAAGGCGGATTGGAAAAAACCAAGTCAAACCGGTTTTTGTGGATTGCGGCAAATCTCTGAAATTCAATATTTTCAGTAAACAAAATTTTTGTCCATTTAGACTCCTCAAAATTTGTTTTAGCCTCTGAACAAGACGCCGCATCACTATCAATACCGCAAACGGCAACTTTGCTTTTATCTTCCGCGCCGACGCATGCTTTCTCTAACCGTTGCGCGACCATCAAGGCAATTATTCCGGTGCCGGTGCCAACGTCCAATAATTTTTTGTCGGTGGAAAGAAGCCTCATCCAAGCGCCAAGGAGAACTCCGTCCGTATTAACCCGCATAACGGAATGATTCTGATATACAGTGAATTCTTTGAATTTAAAATAATCGTTCCCCACCGAATTGATGTTATTGGGCAACAAACTGGCCGTCTTTTATTTCTAAAATTTTATCACTTCTGTCTGCCATTGATGCATCATGAGTCACAATGATGATGGTTTGACCATGAGCATCTCTCAACTTAAAAAATAAATCATGCAACTCCTTTTTTGTTTTGCTGTCCAAATTTCCGGATGGCTCATCTGCAAAAATAATATCGGGATTATTCATCAGCGCCCTTGCTATTGCAACACGCTGCTGCTCTCCGCCGCTCATCTCAGATGGTCTGCTGCTTTCTTTTCCAGACAGCCCCAACTCCGCAAGCAAAGACAAAGCACGCTCTTTTATTTCCCTGGTGCCCAGAGCATTCCCCGTATGTTCAGATTTAAGAATCAGTGCGGGCATCATCACGTTTTCAACTGCAGTGAACTCAGGTAAAAGATGATGGAACTGAAAAACAAAACCTATCTTTCTGTTTCTGAATTCCGCCAGTTCATTAGAAGAGAGCGCAAAAACATCGGTGCCGTTAATCAGCACACTTCCGCCGTCCGGTTTTAAAATTGTTCCAAGAATTTGAAGCAGAGTTGTTTTCCCAGCTCCGCTGGCTCCAACAATGCTAACAATATTACCCTTGTCCGCAGAAAAATTCAGGTCCCGTAGGACCTGAACTTTACCGTAAAACTTGCAAATGTCTTTGCATTCTATAATCATCCTTAATTAATTTTCTATCGCGGCAAAAATATCTGTTGCGAAATTATTCTTCTTTTTCCTCAGCCTCATAAGCCTTAAGAAGCTCATCTTGGACATTTGCAGGAACCTGCTGATATTCTGCAAATTTCATTGTAAATGTTGCACGTCCGGAAGTAAGCGAGCTCAAGGTTGTAGAGTATCTGTAAAGTTCTGCCAGAGGAATTCTTGCCTTAAGAATTTCAAAGCCGGCCTCGCTGCTCATACCTTCAATAAGAGCTCTGCGATTTTGCAAATCGCTCATCACGTCTCCCATGCAATCAGAAGGAACCGTAATTTCTATATTGTAAATAGGCTCCATGATTTTAGGACCCGCTTTCTTAAACGCCTCTTTAAATGCATTACGCGCTGCCAGCTTAAATGACAACTCGTTTGAATCAACCGGGTGCATCTTTCCGTCATAGATATATACCTTAATATCACGGGCATAGGAACCTGTAAGAGGACCTTCGGTCATCTTCTCCATAACGCCTTTTAGAATTGCAGGCATAAAGCGCGCATCAATTGCACCGCCAACTATACAGTTGTAATAAATAAGCTTACCGCCCCACTCCAAAGGATATTCCTCCTTGCCTTTTAAGTTTAAAGTCATATCCATGCCGTCAACTTTAAACTTGTTATTTTCCGGTGCGCCTTCTACATAAGGTTCTATAAGTAAATGAACTTCTCCAAATTGCCCTGCTCCGCCGGATTGTTTCTTATGCCTGTACATAGCATTGGCAACTTTTGTAATAGTCTCTCTATAAGGAATTTTTGGGGCTATAAGTTCTATATCAAGTTTATCAATATTATTAATCTTCCACTTAAGAATATTAATATGATGCTCTCCTTGTCCGCTCAAAATTATCTGCTTCAATTCCTTTGAATATTCAACAACAATTGTTGGGTCTTCTGCCTGTGCGCGATTAAGAATTTCTCCAAGTCTCTCATCATCTTTGGGATCTTTTGCCTTGATTGCGGTTCTAAATTTTGGCTCAGGAAATTTGGTGGGAGCAAATACATACTCACAGTTGCTGCCGCAAAGTGTTTGTCCTTGCTTAACGCTCTTAAGCTTAACGGTACATCCAATGTCTCCGGCGCGCATTTCAGAAATTTTATCTCTCTTCTTTCCCGCTGCTGCATAAATAGCGGATATTCTCTCTTTGTCTCCTGTCTCCGGATTCACAATATCCATGCCTTCAGTCAATTTGCCGCTCATTACCTTAAAGTATGCAACATCTCCAAGATGCTGTTCAAGAGCTGTTTTGTAAATATAAATTGCGGCAGGACCTGTAGAGTCCGTCTTTACTTTTGTTCCGTCTTTTAATTCATTCTCAACGCCAACAGGAGATGGAGCTGTATTAATTGTAAACTCCATAATTCTCTTAACACCAATATCTTTTTTAGATGATAAACAGAATAAAGGGAATATTTCTCCCTTTGCCATTCCCGCTTTTAGACCGCTGCGCACTTCATCCTCTGTAAGAGTTCCCTTATCAAAAAATATTTCCATCAGTTTCTCATCATTCTCCGCAGCTTTCTCTATAAGTTCCTGTTGCAAAGTTTTTGCCTCATCTTGCTGATCAGCAGGAATATCCAGTTCCTCTCTTGTACCATTTTCATCTTTAAAATGATACATCTTCATCTTAAGAACATCAATAAATGCATCAAAAGAGGGACCCGGGTTAACCGGATATTGTACAAGAACTATTTTGGCTCCGTAAACATTTTTCAAAGAATCAAGAGTCATGTGCCAATCAGCCTTCTCATGATCCAACTGACTAACGGCAAATGTAAGCGGCTTTTTATGCTTAAGGGCCTGACGTGTAAATATCTCTGTTCCAACCTCTACACCTTGAGTAGCATTAACCAGCATGATTCCGCTCTCGCAAACCGTAAACGCTGAATATACCCCGCCGACAAAATCGTCTGACCCCGGAGTATCAATTATATTGAACTTTGTATCCATGAACTCTGTATAAAGCAGAGTAGAATAGATGGACCTTTGATTTTCCTGTTCAATTTCAGTGTTATCGCTCATTGTATTCTTCCCCTCTATAGTCCCTCTGCGCTCAATAACTTTTCCTTCAAACATCATTGATTCCGCAAAAAGAGTTTTGCCCGCCTTCGGGCCTCCAAGGAGTACAACGTTTCTCACATTACTGGTGTCGTATGTTTTCATATTTTAAAATTTGTTTGTAGTTTATTCTCAAAAAAGCCCACACCGGAAGTTCTGACCGGCATTAAAGGTCTCAAATTTAGGAAATAATTCTATCAAACAACTAAACGCCTGCGATTTTTGCGGTTAGTCCACATTAAGAAGTTTTTCTAGTGCTGCAGCGCAAGCTCGTTCTTTTAAATACGCCGCTTCATTATTCATCCTCTTTTTAATATTCGGTTCTATATCTGACATCGGAAAGATTGCCCTGTTCTTGCCGGATTTAATTTGTGACGCTCCGCAAAAAAGCCACACAATTTTTTTTCTCATTTTATTCTCCTCGTATTCACCGCATCTGACATTCAAACTATTTACAATATCTATTACCCCTCCAACCACCTTACCCTTAAAACTTTGCACATCTATCATGCCTTCCCCGGAAACCACAATATCCGCCCATTTGATTTTAGATTTCAATTTTTGAAGTTTTGCAAAATAATCAAACCCGCTCATTTTCTTTGACTTAAGAAAATACATCAAAGCAAAGCCAACACCTCCGGCAGCACCGGCCCCTTCCGCTTTTGACATCTTGTTCACAAAAAGAGTTTTTGCCGGCCGATTCTTTTTATCAAAATTATCATCCGATTTTTCTATTGCCTCCAAAAAATTTTTAACTCCTCCCTCCAAAATCGCAAGCTCCTCCTTACTTGCTCCCTTCTGCGGACCATACGCATAAGTAGCACCATCTGAACCTGTTAGAGGGTTCTTTACATCACAAACAACGGTAATGTCAATGCCTTTGAGCATTTTTGCCTTAGCAGAATTTGCTGCCGGATAAATTATTTTTTTTATTCCCGACAGATCTT